>OIAK01000700.1_pt1 | contig 14113 bp, 13 predicted proteins | sample 1580741 | NCBI WGS metagenome assembly OIAK01 (sample SAMEA3882521, study PRJEB24775) | human gut metagenome | biome: human-associated habitat; feature: intestine environment; material: feces | place: Netherlands | collected 2009/2010
GGTAGGCTACACAGCGATCGCTTCCCATCGTTCCGGTGAGACAGAGGATACTACGATCGCGGATCTTGCGGTAGCGTTAAATACCTGCCAGATCAAGACAGGCGCACCGAGCAGAACCGAGCGTGTGGCAAAATACAACCAGCTTCTACGGATAGAAGAACGGCTCGGAGATGTGGCAGAATATCAGAATCCATTCAAATAAAGTGCTTGCGAAATCTACCCTACTGTGCTAAACTAATTATGGTTTTATCTACAGGAGGTGTGTGTAATGGATATTTTAAAAATTGTTCTTATGATTTTATTTGCAATAGATTGTATCGCATTGACAGCCATTGTACTGATGCAGGAAGGTAAGTCTGCAGGACTTGGAGCTATCAGCGGAATTGCTGATACTTATTGGGGTCAGAACAAAGGTCGTTCAATGGAAGGAGCACTTGTAAAGTCTACAAAGTTCCTTGCGATTCTGTTTGTTGTACTGGCAGCAGTGTTGAATTTGAAAGTATTTGCTTAAGAGAAGAGGAAAAGCACTCCTGTATAGGAGTGCTTTTTTTGACAGTGGAGGAGCGATGAGCAATAAGACATTTGAGAAAAGAAAGAAAATTATATATGATCTGATGTGCGATAGTAAGTACAAGCCTTTGAAATATAAGGAGATAGTGTATCTGCTTCAGGTGCCTGAGGAGGACAGACCGGAGCTTTCGGCTATACTTGACAGGTTGATCTACGAGGGCAAGATCGAGAAAAAGGAGAACGGCAGATATGTGAAGACTGCCGATGAGCTGTTAGAGGGAACTTTCATAAGCAACAAGAAGGGCTTTGGCTTTGTAAGGGTAGACGGGATCGATTATGATTTCTTCATCCCTGCAAATAAAACCCGTGGGGCATTCCACGATGACAAGGTCCTTATAAGACCCTTAGATGAAAGTGAGATGTATGGTGAACGAAGGAACAGAAGACGTTCGGGAACCGTTAAGAAGCTGTCAGAGGCTTCCGTAGAGAAGATCCTTGAGAGAGGGCTTAAGACAGTTGTAGGCGTGTACCAGAAGAATAAGAAGTTCGGATTTGTCATTCCTGACAACAGCCGTATCGACAGTGATATATTTATCCCGGGAAGATTTGAAAATGGTGCTAAGAGCGGAGACAGGGTTGTAGCAGAGCTTACCTCCTACGGAGACAAAGTGAGGTCTGCAGAGGGAAAGATCATTGAGGTCATAGGAGATTATACGGATCCTCTGACAGATGTGTTGTCCGTAGTCCGTGAGCTTAAGATACCATATGAGTTTCCTGAGGAGGTTACGGCGGATCTGAAGCGTATTCCGAATGAGGTGGATCCAAGGGAGCTTGCCACAAGAACAGACCTCAGGGATCTGGTGACAGTTACCATAGACGGTGAGGACGCCAAGGATCTTGATGACGCCATAACCCTTTATGAGGAGAACGGAATGTACAAGCTTGGGGTTCACATTGCAGATGTGTCCCACTATGTTACGGAGAACTCACCTCTTGATAAGGAGGCACTTAACCGTGGAACAAGCTGCTATCTGGTGGACAAGGTGATACCTATGCTGCCGGAGAAGCTCAGTAACGGTATATGTTCATTAAATGCCGGTAAAGACAGACTTACCCTAAGCTGCCTTATGGATATAGATAAGAACGGAAATATCGTAAGCCACAAGATATGCGAGAGCGTTATAAATGTAAATGAGAGAATGACTTACACGGCGGTATCCGCCATTGTTGAGGACAGAGATCCGGAGACCATGGAGAGATATTCTGAGCTGGTGCCGTTATTCGACCTTATGCTTGAGGTTTCGGATCTGTTAAGGGAAAAACGCCGTCAGAGAGGCTCCATAGACTTTGATTTCGACGAGTCCAAGATCGTGGTGGAGGATGGAAAGGTAAGCTATATAGGTGCCTATGAAAGAAGACGTTCAAACGGCATAATCGAGGACTTTATGCTTGCTGCAAATGAAACTATTGCAGAGGATTATTTCTGGCAGGAACTTCCGTTTGAATACAGAGTCCACGAGGCACCGGACGCAGAGAAGGTCAAGCAGCTTGGAGTCCTTATCAGCAAATTTGGATTTTACTTCAAGGCTTCAAGGGATAATGTACATCCTAAGGAGTTCCAGAAACTTATTGACAGTATAAGCGGCAGTGACTGTGAGAACCTGGTAAGCAGGATGACCTTAAGAACCATGAAGCAGGCTAAGTATTCAACAGAATGTACGGGACACTTTGGTCTGGCGTGCAGATATTATTGCCATTTTACCTCGCCTATAAGAAGATATCCGGATCTTATGATCCACAGGATAATCAAGGAGAATATCAGGGGAAAGCTTAACGACAACAGGCAGAAGCACTATAATGCCATCCTTCCTAAGATATGTGATGACAATTCCAAGAAGGAGAGAAGGGCAGAGTCAGCAGAGCGTGAAGTGGAGAAGCTCAAGAAGGTTGAATACATGAGTGAGCATGTAGGAGAGGTATTCCAGGGTGTCATATCAGGTGTGAACAACCGCGGAATATTTGTAGAACTGGAGAATACTGTAGAAGGCTTTGTAAGCGTGGCGGATATGTATGATGATTTCTACTGTTACAGTGAGGAAGAATATGCTATGATAGGTGAGACCGGTCATAATAAATATTCCATCGGAGATAAGGTTACCGTAAAGGTTGCGAAAACAGACAAGCTTACGAAAAGCATTGACTTCGTTATAAAGATGAAGGAAGGAGAAGAAAGCCATGGCAAAGGAAAAAGGAGACAGGCTCATCGCAAATAACAAAAAAGCCTACTATGACTATTTCATAGAGGAAAAGTATGAAGCCGGCATTGCCCTGGTGGGAACAGAGGTTAAGTCCTTAAGACAGGGACATTGCAGCATAAAAGAGGCATTTATAGGTATAGACAAGGGTGAGATATTCATACATCACATGAATATAAGTCCCTATGAAAAGGGAAATATATTCAACCGGGATCCACTTCGTACCAGAAAGCTTCTGCTCCACAGCTATGAGATAAATAAACTGGCAGGACAGATAAAGGAAAAGGGATATACCATAATGCCCCTTAAGGTTTATCTGAAGGACGGACTCATCAAGGTTGAGATCGGGCTTGCCAGAGGTAAGAAATTATACGACAAGCGTGCAGAGATCGCCAAGAAGGACATAAGGCGTGAGGCAGAGAAGGAATTTAAGGTAAGGATGAGATAGATCCGGATGAACTTGTGAAAAACCTGTGAAACAGGTGGATTATTCTTTACGCCTGTGATATAATGGGCACTACGTCGGGAGGATATTAAGAATGAGCCAGACAAAGGTAGATAAAAGAAAGCAGGAGAAGAAAAATCTTGCGGCTAAAAAGAGAAAGCAGAAGATAGGAAAGGTGATCGGAGGAGTTATAACTGTTCTGGTTATATGTGGTATAATCGCTTCATTTGCAGTGTATAACTATCTTAAGAGCCGTCCATCCTATATAGATAAGGATGATCTTCAGACAGCCATCAATGAAGAGTGGAAGGACAAGGGATATGATTCAATATTCACTGCCAAGACACCTACAGAGGACACAACAGAAGCCTCTACCGCTGACGAGAACCTTGAGACAGAGGTTGACAGCAGTGCAGTAGAAAATGATAACTCTTCAGAGGAGACAGAAGCTGCTACCACAGAGGAGCAGAATTAAGCTTTAAAGTGATAAGTGGGAAGAAAAAGTAAAAACAATAACAGATCATAGGTGAAAGACCTTGTGATATATACCGGCAACCGGTGGATTTATATATGATCATAACGGAGCATGATATGTCATGGACAGATTATATCCGCTTGATAATAGATATGTAAGGGGTTGACTGGTTTCGACAGGGGTTTTGAAGTTATGGAAGCCATCCGTGGCCCAGGACCACGCTAAAACTTGGAAATTAAATTTAAACGCTAACGATAATTTAGCTTACGCTGCCTAGTTGCAGCTGCCGACTTTAGGGTCCCCCGAGCCCTTTAGACCCGGTATCATCCTTCGGGAAACTCTGGTGCCTAAGCTTTGCGGTGTCAGAAAATTCATGAAGCTACTAAGAGTCACATCCTGTCAGTGGGAGGCGGCTTAAGGGAATGTCAAAGCATTGACTGTGATGGAAGAAACTGTAATGAATGGGCCTTTGGACGCGGGTTCGACTCCCGCCAGCTCCAGTAAATGTCGTAAGGAGGGACCCAACGAAGTTGGGAGGATACCTTGCGACCTACGCGAACGCCGATAGGCGTTTGCTACCTTTGAAAAACGTAAGGAGGGACCCAACGAAGTTGGGAGGAATCCTTGTGAAGCACGCAGACGCCCTGCGAACGTAGAAGGCGTTTGCAGTATTAATATTTTGGCAAGCTTAAAAATAACGGCATTGTATGTTGCAAAAGCAATACACAGTGCCGTTATTTTCATAATGTGAAGATAGGAAAAATAAGTGGATTGTTCTATGAGGCAGAAATGATCGGAAAAACAAAAAAGGAGAACACAAAAAGGAGAATACAAAATCACACACACCGGTAGCACTCAGGAAGCAGATAGGTGGCACAATGTATGTTGTGAGAGTGCATTTCAATGAGGATGCAGAGTAAACCATGAAGGACAAGATAAAGAGACTGATTGAGAATGATGTCAGGGGAACGCAACATACTGCATAGGTAAGAAAGCATGTAGAAAAATTGTATATTTCGCGATATAATCGGTGTGTTCGATGAAAGCGAAAATTTGAATTTTTAGGAGAAAACGATGAAGAAATGGACAAAAATATTGTTGATAATAGTTATAGTTATTTTACTTTTGTTTGTGGGAATGTCCTATTTTATAGGGACGCAAGTTTTCATGGGGTCTACTCAATTGGTTACTTGTGAAGATACTTCAAAAGTGAAAGATAGTTTTTGGGAAAGATATAATATGGATTATGATGTTTTCTACAGTACATATACTATAGAAAAAGTTGAAATCACTTCAACTTTTGATGGACATATGATACCGGCAGATTACATATATGCTCTTGGTGAAGAAGGAGATAAGAATAATCCAACAGTTATTTTAGTGCATGGTCTTGGTGGAAATCGTTATACCAATTATCCTTTAGCAGAAATGTTTTTGCAGAAAGGATATAATGTATTGACTTATGACCAGAGAAGTAGCAACGAAAATAAAGCTCAATATACTACATTTGGATACTGGGAAAAATATGATTTGATTGATTACATTGATTATGTCTATAGCCATGCACCGGAGCAAGTGATAGGAATATGGGGTACATCGTTTGGTGGAGCAACTGCAGGATTAGCAATGGGAGATAAGGATGTTGAAAACAAAGTGGATTTTCTGATTCTAGATTGTCCGGTTAGTGATATGAAATGGATGGTAGAAGAAGAAATGAGAAAGATGGATATTGGATTGCCTATATCTTACATGACATTCTGTGGCAACATTATCAACAAAATGAAATTGGGATTTAGTTATGATGATGCAAATGTATGTGACAAAATTGCAGATATTGAAATTCCGGTTTTGGTAATAAACAGTGAAGCAGATACATTAACCCCACAGTTTATGGGACAAGAAATATATGATTCAATACAAAATGAAGAAATTAAAATGATTTGGACGGTAACTGATAGTGAACATACAGAAATATGGTTAGATCACAACCAAGAATATCGAGAAAAGGTTCAAGAATTATTGAATTTTACTAAATAATAGAAATAGGGAAAGTAAACTTTCAGTCTTACGGAGAGATTGAAAGCAACAGAAGATTTATAGTTGCAGAATTGCTGAATTTGAAGTTGATGAGGAGGTACTTATGGAAAAAATATGGACAGAAATGTATGAGGCTGCTAAAGCGGTTTTGAGTGAGCGGAGAATATCAGAGTATGTTACTTGCGGGGAAGTATCAGCTGCAATTCTTTCAAAATCGGGAAAGATATACACGGGTGTTTGTATCGATACAAACTCGACACTTGGTATTTGTGCGGAAAGAAATGCTATTTTTAATATGATTACCAATGGTGAACACGAAATAGACAAGGTTCTTTGTATTCTACCTGATGGCTCAAATGGTGCTCCATGTGGTGCTTGCCGTGAACTTATGGTTCAAATTATGGCAGGGAAATACCACGATATTGAAATAATGCTTGATTATTCCACGGGTCGTACCGTAAAGTTAGGTGAGATAACTCCTGAATGGTGGATTTAGTAATTTCATTAAAGTAACAGAAAAATGAGCAAATAGATACAACGCTCAGATATGCAATGGTTAATCAAAACAATGTGAAGCTATCGCATCGAAAATATATTTCATAGATCGACTTGTAACGCAAAAGACGTTACAATAAAAGAAAGATGGAGGTGTATTCTATGGGAAAAACAGCAACATTAAATATAAGAGTAAATCCAGATGTAAAAGAAAATGCAGAAAGTGTATTGGCACAATTAGGGATACCAATGGCTACTGCTATAGATATGTATTTAAAACAAATATCATTAGTAGGAGGAATTCCCTTTTCTGTTGTATTGCCAAAAGCAGCTAGTTCAGTAAATGCAGATATGATGTCTGTTACGCAGATTCATCAAAAGTTAGAAAAAGGATATGCCGATATAGAGAAAGGAAATGTTGAGGATGCAGCTAGTGCGTTTGTGGCATTTAGAGAGAGGCATTAATGAAGCAATATAAGGTAGAGATTACAAAAGAAGCTTTGCAGGATATGGAAGATATATACAATTATATTGCTATAGATTTGCTTGCTCCGGATAATGCAATGGGGCAATATAATCAGCATTGCTGATGAAATACTTACATTAGACACTTTCCCGGAACGATTTAGGATTATGGATTCTGAGCCGGAAAAGAGAATGGAGTTGCGTAGAATGCTCGTTGATAATTATTCAGTGTTTTACACAATCCGTGACGAAAGAGTAATTGTAACGGATGTTTTATACACGGCATCTGATATAGAAGCACGTTTGAGAGGCGAGATATAAAAGCTCGTGTTTATTTGAAGTTGAAGGAGGAACAAGTATGGAAGGCAAGATGACAAAAATTGAAAAAATAATGGCTATTTGTTCATTGTTAATCCTAATCACTGCGATTATTGTAAGAGGTGTTATAGGAGTTAATGATTCAGGAGTTTTAGTTATTCTCTCTTTTACAGGACTCCTTATGTGGTTAATTTTTCTGATATGTGCTTTTTTTCCATCAGACTGGAGGATGACTGAAAAACAAAAGGCTAAAATCTTGAATCGAGTGGAATATCAAAATAAATATAGGAGAACTCTTATTATTATTGACGCGATTTTAGCAGTAATTTTTGCTGTTATGATAATGACATTAGGATAGGTGAGAATTTCAGTTTGCAACTCAGTAATAACAAAAGCAGACCGTGTCCATGAGCACAGCAGTAGCTAGTTTTATTGCAGCCAAACGATTAGAAGGATATGGTTGCGGATGATGGTATGTTATATGAGACAACGAAAAAGTAGCAAATCGATGTAGAATGAAGAAAGGTACAAGGGCAGGGGTTATGAACATATGGACAATACTTGGAATCGGTCAGACAGACGATAAGGGTGCAATCAAGCAGGCGTATCGTGAGCGGTTAAAATCTGTGAATCCGGAGGAGGATGCAGATGGTTTCATGGAGCTTCGGAATGCCTATGAGGAGGCGATTGCAAGCTGTGACAGGCAGGAGGCGCTGCCGGAGGATATGGATGACGAAGCTTCGGAAGGCTTACAGCCGCCGAGGACGGAGCTTACCGATAAATTAGAACAACTATACAACGATTATCCGAACCGTATCCGTGTGGATGCGTGGAGAGAGCTTTTTCGTGAGGATGCATTTGTATCGCTTGACACAGAGGCAGAAGCATTGGAGGAGCTGCTTGTATTTTTGATGGATCATTACCGGATGCCGGATGCGGTTTTTCGTGAGATTGTGGACCGGTTTGATATCGCCCTGCGCAAAGAAGACCTGCTGGTGAAATTCCCGGAGGATTATATTTCTTATATTCTTGGGGTAGCGGCGCGGAAGCAGGACAGCTTTGCTTATGAATATCTGACCGGAGATTATACATATGCTGATGACTATATTGAGCAGTATATGAAGATTGAACGGATGGACAAGCAGGATGAGCCGACACCGGAGAACCGGGCGGCGCTCCACAAGGAATTAGAACGACTGAAAAGATTGCCGCTTACACATCCACATGGCGATGTGCTGGAGATCTATGTGCAGATGAAGGATACGCGTTTTCAGGAAAAGGATGCGGAACAGCCACTTCCAAGAGCGGAAGCGGAGGCTGTATATGAGGCGCTTTTAAGCAGGATCAATGCGAACCTTGAGCGATACCCAAAGGACGAGATGACGCAGTTTATCAAGAGCGAGATGTTGTACCGTCTGGAACGATATGAGGAGGCGAAGCAGACCGCAGAAGAGATTCTTGCGGAGAATCCGGATTATGAAGACGCACAGTATTGCTTAGGGGATATATATTATGCGATGGGGGATCTGGAGAAGGCAAAGGATATCTTCGAGGAGCTGATGCATAACAATTATGGGGATATGGCGTACCTTACCCGGCTGCAGCAGGTAAATGAAGCAATCATTGACAAATGGAAGCAGGATGTGGACAAGCATCCGGAAGATCATCAGAAAAAGTTAGATCTGGCATGGTGCTATTATCAGAATCAGCGGGAGCCGGAAGCGTTGGAGGTGTTCGATACATTTGAACCGGAGGGCGATGAGATCTTCTTCTATTGTAATGCGAAGGGCAGATGTTATCTGGCAACCGGACAGACGGAGAAGGCACTGCCATTGTTCTTAAAATGGAAGAAGGCAATTGAGGATATACAGCCGGAAGAAGGCGGCTATACAGAGGAACAGAACAAGCGCAGAAAGCGGTATCCGTATGCACATACACTGATCGCAAGCTGTTACTATAACCTGAAAGAGTACGAGAAAGCGAAGGAATATATACAGCTTCCGGTCGAGACGGAGCATGAGGAGCAGATCACCGGACTCATCCTGAATCTTCGGATTCTCTATGAACTGCAGGAGTATGGCAACTGTATGAAGGCGTGCGATGAGATGTTAGAGCATATTGATTATGAATCTATGGTCTATGAGGATGAATACTGGGCGCATTGCTACCGGGCAAAATGCTGTTATATGTTAGATTATCTGCAGGAATGCATCTATTCGGCGGAGAAGGCGATACGGATCTATCCATATGGTGTGGAGCCGTACATACAGGAGATACTGACCTTCCAGCAGGCAGAACAGTATGAGGATGCCGAAAATGTAATGGCACAGTACCGGGAGTTCCGTCCGGAGAGCGATGCGATGGATTATTATGAGGCATTAAGCCTTCGTGCACAGGAAAAATCAGAGGAAGCGTTGAAGCTTTTGGAGAAGGTGGAAGCAAATTACAAGGCGGATGAATCCGATCTGCCGAATTATGAAGATCTGTTGTTAGAGCTGGCAGATCTCTATGATGAAGCAAACCGAAATGAGGAGTCCATTGCGGTATATAAGAAGGTTGCGTCTATCAATCCGAAAAATCCAGATGTGTTTGGATATCTGGGATATATGTATCGGAAGGTTCGTGAGACGGAGCTTGCAATCAAGGCATATGAGGATCAGATTAAGGTACGGCCACATGCGGCATATTATACGAATCTCGGATTTATCTACTGGGAGCGGCGGGATTACGGGAATGCGTTAGAAAATTTTGAACAGGCACTTGCAATCGCACCGGAGAGGTCAGACCGGGATATCCGTAGAAAGACAGAGGTCATCCGCTTTAAATCCCGTGTGCTGCTCTGCCTGAACCGGATTACAGAAGGGTGTCAGATTCTGTTGGATGCAATTCATAAATACGGAGATGACATGGATCCGCAGCTTCGTATCGAGGCAGGTCTCGCACTCACACGAGCAGACCGCTATCCGGAGGCAGAACAGCTGCTGGAAAGCTATGCAGAGGAAGGCACGGATGAAAGTCTGCGGTTTGACTGCGCGAGTCTTCTGATGGAGCTTGCCGGGGAAGAGGACGATACGCTGATGATGGATCAGATGTATCAGCTTGGCATGAAATTGAAGCCGGATAATACGAGCATCTACAGTAAGTACGGCAGAGTGCTTATCATGAGTGGCAGATATGCGGATGCAGTCGATGCATACAAAAAGGCAGTCAACTTAAATAAAGAAACCAATTATTATGGGGAACTGTTGCAGGCACTCTATCTGCGGGATGGAGAGATCAAGTCCGAGTATGCAGAGTATTTAAGTAAAGCAGTGATACCGGAGGAAGACCGGAAGACACCGCTTGATTATATCAAGCTTGCAAGATACTGCCGGGTGATCGGTGATTATGCAGATGCAGAGAAATATTTGAAACAGGCGGTTTCGATGAAGGTTTGTTCAAGCTGTGGGTATCATGGCTGCGAGGAAGGTTATTATGAACTTGGAATCCTGTATGAGGTGATGGGAGAGCGGAAGATGGCCATTGAAGCCTATGAGAAAGCCATCGAGGCGCATGGACACTGTTATGTCTATGAGAAACGGCTGCAGGATCTGCTTGAAAATAGCTAAAAGATATGAATAATATAGCTTAAAGGTATCACGCACATGAAATTTGTACTTGTACATTTCGTGTGCGTGTGTTATTATTGCGACGAATTGAATTCATAATATACGGTGCCGTGGAGCTTTTTTTGTTTGAAAAGCAGACATGTGTTAAAAGGGAAGCAGGTGGAAGTCCTGCACGATCTCGTCACTGTAAGCCGGGAGTATACATTCGATATCGGAAGATAACCACTGGCCGCAAGGCTGGGAAGGGGAATGTGTATGAGGATCGGTAAGTCAGGAAACCTGCCGTGTATTGGTACAGGAAGGATTTCCAGATCACGAGTAATTGGTCGTACCGTTGTAGATTAAGTTCTATGGCCTGTTGCTCCGTCAGTTTGTGATTTCGCTGGCGGCTTTTTTTCTGTGCGTCTGAATTGATTCTTAACAAGTGACTGGATAAAAAACAAAAGGAAAGAGGTACAGAAAGAAAATGAAGAAATCGAAATTAAGCGTAGCACTTCTTACAGCATGCATGGCAGCAACTCTGCTTGCAGGATGTGGAGACAAGAAGACAGAGACAACTGAGGCAACCACAGAAGCAACCACAGAGGCTGCAACAGAAGCAGCAACAACCACAGAGGCAACGGTTGCAGACGCAACTGCATCTGAGGCAGATGCAGATGAAGATGAGAATTATGAGACAGGAGATGCATCATTGGATAATGTTCGTAATCAGGATGAAATTGGTGACAACGAGTTGCTTGTTGTAAGTTTTGGTACAAGCTTTAACGACAGCCGTCGTTTGACAATCGGTGCAATCGAGAATAAGCTTGATGAAGAGTTTGGTAAAGACTATTCCGTCAGAAGAGGCTTTACAAGCCAGATCATCATTGATCATGTAAAGAGAAGAGATGGCATTGCCATTGATAATATGACAGAAGCGCTTGACCGTGCGGTTGATAACGGCGTTAAGAACCTTGTAATCCAGCCGACACATCTGATGAATGGTCTGGAGTATACAGATGTTGTAAATGAAGTTGGCGATTATGCAGATGCATTTGATCAGGTTGTAATCGGTGATCCACTTCTTACAAGTGATGAGGATTTCGATGAGGTTGTAAAGGCTATCACGGATGCAACAGCTGAGTATGATGATGGTGAGACAGCTATCTGCTTCATGGGACATGGTACAGAGGCAGACAGCAACGAAGTATACCAGAAAATGCAGGATAAACTGACAGACGCCGGATTTGAGAACTATTTCGTAGGTACGGTTGAGGCAACTCCTTCTGTGGATGATGTACTTGCGAAGGTACAGGCAGGCGATTACAAGAAGGTTGTTCTTGAGCCGCTGATGATTGTAGCCGGTGACCATGCAAACAACGATATGGCAGGCGATGAGGAAGGCTCTTGGAAAACAACATTCGAGGATGCCGGTTATGATGTAACATGCCTTGTTCGTGGACTTGGTGAGCTTCCGGCAATTCAGGATATCTTTGTTAAGCATGCACAGGCAGCTATTGACAAGTTAAATAAATAATAGAATAAACGCGAGGAATGAATCGTGAAGAAATGGAATGTAGGTCTTGCAGCAGGCGTGGTACTTGCCTGCCTGCTTGCAGGATGTGGAAAAAATGATACAACAACACAGGAGACAATAACTGCCGCGGCTACGACGGAGGCAGTGACAACGGAGCAGGTAGCTACAGCAGATGCACAGATTGCAACCGGTTCGGATCTGGCATCGGCAAGCGATGTGGTAGAGGATTGGATGGTTCCGATTCCGGCAGAAAATGTCGCAGATGGTGAATATGACATCGAGGTTGATTCAAGCTCTTCGATGTTCAACATTACTGCCTGCAAGCTCACGGTAGCAGACGGCAAGATGACCGCTGTTATGACGATGGGCGGAAAAGGTTATCGGTATCTGTATATGGGTACCGGCGAAGAGGCAGTTGCTGCAGATGAGTCAGAGTATATCCCATATGTAGAGGATACAGATGGTGCGCATACATTTACAGTTCCTGTGGATGCATTGGATGAGGGCATTGCTTGTGCCGCATTCAGCAACAAAAAAGAAAAATGGTATGAGCGGACGCTGGTGTTCCGTTCCGATTCACTTCCGGCTGGTGCTATAGATAATCCGTCGATGAAAACGGCAGAGAATTTAGGAATCGCCGATGGTGAATATACGGTTGAGGTAACCCTGTCCGGAGGCTCCGGCCGTGCTACGGTGGAAAGCCCGACAACGATTAAGGTGGAAAATGGAATCGCGACTGCAACAATCGTCATGAGTTCTTCAAACTATGATTATATGATTGTCGGTGAGGAGAAGTATCTGCCGGTCAATACGGAAGGAAATTCCACATTTGAGATTCCGGTTACCGGATTTGACTACAATATGCCGATCTCTGCGGATACGACTGCGATGAGTACGCCACATGAGATCGACTATACATTATATTTTGATTCTAAAACAATAAAGTAAGGGTGTTGGATTTGAGACGAGGAAGAAGAATTCTTTTTTTACTCCTGTTCGCCCTGTTGTGTACGTTCCCCTGTGCTTGTGCAACACAGGGGAATGTTGCATATACAGAGGATGCAGGACCAAAAGAGACAGTGACAGATGCGTCCGCATCGGATGCGGATATCCGGTGGGATAACTTGAAAATAGAAAAGAGTATGGAATTAAGCTATGCGACACAGTTTTCTGTTGATTATTATACGGGTGGGTATAAGCTTATTTCCATTTGCGATATTGGTGATTATTTGCTTGTACCGGATGGTAAGAATGTACCGGCGGGACTTCCTTCGGATATTACAGTGATTGATGGATCGCCGAAGCATGTATATTTGGCTGCGACATCCGGCATGGATTTCATTGTGAAGATTGGGTGTCTGGATCGTCTTTCATTTTCCGGCACGAAGGAGGATGGTTGGTATATCCCGGAGGCAAAGCAGGCGATGCAGGCACAGACGCTTGCCTACGCAGGCAAATACAATGCGCCGGATGTAGAACAGATGCTTGCCGGGGATTGTGATCTTGCTATCGAGTCGACAATGATCTTGCACAATCCGGAGGTAAAGGAGCAGTTAGAGATGTGTGGAATCCCTGTGATCGTGGAGCATTCAAGCTATGAGACAGATCCGCTAGGCAGGCTGGAATGGGTGAAATTCTACGGGGCGTTGTTTGATGCGGAGGATGCTGCGGAGCAGTTATTCGAGACAGAGACGACGAAGACCGCAGACATTCTGACCGAGACCCCGACCGGAAAGACGGTTGCATTTTTCTATGTGACGACAAACGGTGGTGTCAATGTGCGTAAGTCCGGTGATTATGTATCAAAGATGATCGAGCTTGCAGGTGGAACCTGTATTACGTTCGATAACTCGGACGAGGAAAATGCACTTTCGACTATGACGATCCAGATGGAAACATTCTATGAGCAGGCGAAGGATGCAGACTATATCATCTATAACAGTACGATTGACGGGGAACTTAAGACCATTGATGAGCTTCTTTCCAAAA
>OIAK01000707.1_pt1 | contig 13982 bp, 8 predicted proteins | sample 1580741 | NCBI WGS metagenome assembly OIAK01 (sample SAMEA3882521, study PRJEB24775) | human gut metagenome | biome: human-associated habitat; feature: intestine environment; material: feces | place: Netherlands | collected 2009/2010
TATATATAAAGCTGCGGGTGGTGTTTATACCATATCACCTAAAGCAGGAAAAAATCCTGAAATATCAGAAATTATAGCGGATGATATATATAATCATTTGTGTACAGAATTCAGTAAATCACCATATTCCAATGGATTTAGTATAAAACTTGCAAAAGAGGATTTTATTTCTTTAATTGAATTATTAAAGGAAAGTGGAGTAACTGTTGAAAATTATAATTATTCAAATGAAAAAGGAAAAGCAAATTTTGAACAATATCAATTGCGATCAGAGTTACATGATTCTGTAGTTGTAAAATATTTTAATAATACAAATAGAGTACAAGTACAGGGAAAGCCATTATATTTATTTAATGAAATTACTTCTATATTGTGTGAGTCGGAAGAGAATGCCGAAGCCGTGGTGGATGAACATATTAAAATTTGTTCTTTAAATATCAATAAAAATGAATTAAATGACGAAATAGAAAGTATACTAGGTACATCTTTATATAATTATCTTAATATAACTCAAAAAGCATTATTATCTTCCGCTTTAGTATTAAGTAAAGTCGAAATTAATGGTTTAGATGATTACTCTTATATAATTGTTCCTGCTTTAAAAGCATTTGATGGTTTTTTTGCAAAGCAATTAACAGATGCAGGTATTAGTCTTAATAAGACAAAATCGGATGGAAAAGTTAGACGACGTCAATTTCCAGAGATATTTAGAGTTAACGCAGATGGCTTGGATTGTGAAATGAATATAGCATATAAAACGTTAATTAATGTTAATTTGGTTTATATTTTTCAAGAAATGTATAATTTTTATAGAGAAAGTAGAAATCCTTATATGCATGCAACAGAATATGACCTAACTACATCTATTGTAGGAAATTATCAAGAAGCTATAGACCGTCTGAACGAAATATTTAATACTATAAAAAAATTTTATTTAAAAATATCAAATATTTAAGTGTTAAAACGTGATTAGGAGGTGATTAGATGCGTAGCTATAATATTATATATAATCCAAAAGGCAAATATTCCGCTATCGTCTATCCTGTTTCCTATATAAATCCCATAGACGATATAGAGTCAATATCAAACGATTTAAAAAAGCATATTCCAGTAGGAAGCTATGTATTATTTGATTTGTTGCTGTCGAATGGTGATAATATTAATCGTTTTTTTGAAGTTATTTATGATGGTTCAGAATTAAAAACATCATCATTACGTATAATTAATCTGTCTGATGAGCAATTGCATGTAATGAACATGTATTATCGGGGAAAAACGAAAGAGTTAAGCAATAGCATTTTAACTCCAAGAGAACGATTTAGATTTGCCACAATGAAATAATAATTTAAGATTAATTATCTAAGTAAAGATAATAGGATAATCAAATTCGTAAAATATGAGTTATCTATAAAACTGTAAAGTGGTGTTAGATTTCAGGTGTTCTTTGTTTATGCAATTAATACATTAAAATGATAAGAGAACTTTGTTAAGCAGGCAAATGAACAGATAGAGAGAAATAGACTTAGATATGCAACTGCTTATAATAGAGCTGAATCATATTTAAGTAATTAAAAAGACACCTTGTAATGAGGTGTTTTTTTAATGCATATCGTTAAGAGCCTGTTTATACATATAAACATATTACAAAATTCTTGTAAAAATAATCGGACAATGTCTTAAAATATTTGAGAATATGGGCACAATATGAGTGCAACGCTAGTGATTAGAGCTAGTAGCCATGCATTTGGCATAAAAGCATCTACAGAAATGTAGGTGCTTTTATTAATGTAGCTATCAAAGGCATACAACGTTGACTTTTGTTTTCTCTTAAATTAGTATGATATATATAATGTAAATGTCTGCTGGCTTTGAAATCGAGGTGGCATATGGGGAAAAGAATTTCTGAAAAGGGTAAACAGCTCCGGGGGATGGGAACTGGTGAAGGGGCTGAATATATTCCATATATAACAACAAGTGAATTTAACAGCAGGGGAACGACATCCGTGATCACTGACTGGAAAACAGGAAGGCAGGTACACTGTCTGTCGCAGAGCGAAGCCCTGTGGTATTATGTACTGCGATGGAGAGATGATATAGCTGATATAAGGGAACAATACCCATTAGACAATATTCAGACGACAATGATTGCAGAACAACTGGGATTCAGACATCCGGGAAAGAAAGATCATGTCATGACAACGGATTTTCTTGCAACAAAGACAGATGGTTCTTATACAGCATATTCCGTAAAACCAGATAAAAGACTCAGCGAAAGAACATTGCAGCTTTTATGCATTGAAAAAATATACTGGAAAAACAATGATGTACCGTTTCAGATGCTGTTTAAAGATGAAGTTAACATGATTCTGGCTAATAATATCAGGCTTGTTACGGAATTTTATGATGAAAGTAAAGTATTTGATAAATATAGTGAAGTAAAGCATATGATAGCAACAAAAGAAATTGATGTTGACCTTACAAAGAAAATTCTAGATAACACGGATATAGACAGAATGTTGGAAGGTGATGGCTATGAAAATAGATAATATTTCAATTGGCTGCATAATAGAAAATACAGATACAAATACAAGGTACCGTCTGATAGGATTAAATGACAAAGACGCGGTTATGTGCCAGATGGATATTACGAAGCTTGTATTTGTTGTTATAAGTGCAATGCAGATGCTTGAATTGATAGGAAATGGTGTCATAAAAGTTCAGAATGATGACGATGTAATATTTAATATCAATAAGTTATCAGGAAAAGCAAGAGAACAGTTTGAGCTAAAACGGAACATAATGAATGAAGTAAATAATCTTTTTGGACCTTATTATACAGGACTGATGAGTAAAAAAGCAAAACCGGAATTAAAAGATATACTTTTGAAATATAATTATTCAAAAGCAAGTTTCTGGAGAATGGCATTAAAGTATTATCAGTCGGGAATGAAAGATTATTCATTAGTTGATGGAAAGGTTTTTGGAGCAAATAAGGGGAAGCAATACAATATTACAACAAAAACCGGACGCCCGACAGTGTATGGCAGAAAGTCAGGCATAATCATAACAGATGAAATAGAAAAATATTTTAGTGAAGCTCTTGCAGACTATAAAAAAGGCAGGCAGAAAAGCTTCAGATCTGCATTTGACAGGATGAATCTATTACACTTTTGCAGAGTAAATGATAATGAAGGAGTATCATCAGTAGAGCTGTTTCCACCAAATGAAAGACCGACATATGCACAGTTTTATTATTACTGTAAAAAACATATCACAAAAAAGGAAATGGATATAGTAAAGACTTCTGCCATGGAATACCGAAATGACAATCGTTTAATAACAAGCGATATTATGCAGGGAGTATATGGCCCGGGAGATATGGTTGAAATAGATGCATGTGAAGCAGATGTATCGCTTGTGTCTACTATTGATAAAAACAGGACAGTGGGACGTCCGGTTGTATATTTTATGATTGACATCTATACAAGAATAATTCTGGCGGTATCAGTTGCATTTGATAATAACTCTATCCTTGGAGTAACAAATTTATTCATTAATCTGGCAGATGACAAACACGAATACTGCCAAAAATATGGTCTTAACTTTGATGATGAAAAATTATGGCCTTCAAATATAATACCTAAAAGACTACGTGTTGACAGAGGTGCAGAGTTTAAAAGCAAAGAATTTGGCAGGATATGTAATGAGCTTGGCATTGAAAAGCAGATAGTTCCGGGAGGCAGCGGATCTCTTAAAGGAGTGGTAGAACAGTCATTTCATCAGATGCATTCAAGTCAGAATGAACATCTTGAAAATTATGGACTCATCGAAAAAAGACATGATTCAAAGCACCACAAAGAATCAACACTGACAATAGATGATTATACGAAAATGGTTATCAACTTTGTTCTCATGCACAATCAGCAGTATGATAAAAATTATCATATTACAAAAGATATGCTTAATAATAAAGTACAGCCTGTTCCGGCTGAGCTCTGGCAGTATGGTGTTGGCAAATATGGAAGTCCAAGACCTATTAAAGACAGGACGCAGTATCTTTTTAATCTTATGACACCTGTAAATGCAAGAATTTCAAGACGTGGAATAAGCTACGATGGATTGTGGTATATAGCTGAACATGATGCAGAGCTTGCTAATGACATGATAAAAACAGGTAAAAAGAGAGTACCTTTTGAAGTACGTATTGACAAAAGAGACGTAGGAGCAGTCTATTATATTAGAAATAACAGACTTATAAAGGCGCAGCTTAATAAGAGGATTGCCGGAAATGCGGAATATGCAGGAATGACAATGAAAGAATGGGATGATATAAGAAACCTTAAAAAGCAGATGGATGCAGAGGGTAAAATATATAATGAAGAATTATCGGCGTTTAATTATGAAATAAATGACAGGATAGTGAGCAGTGCAAAGAAGGAATTTTATTCTGACCAGCATGATATGAGAGAGGCCAGAGAAACAGAGAAACAGCTAGTTTCTTCAGAAGGAAAGATTGCAGACAAGCTTGATGATGATAAGCAGAAACAGATTATGGATCTTCAGAATAAGGAAGACAAACCTCTGAATAACGAAAACGTGCCTCAGACTTTTGAAGAAGCTTTTAAAATGTACTTTAATGATTGATTATTGGGGGAACGAATATGGAGAATACAAGATATGTTGCATGTGAGCCGGATGAGAGCCAGTATGAGGAATTTGATTTCAGCAATGAGTCAATAGTGCCTGCCAGATATATCAGGCCAAGGATAAAGGAAGATGAAGGCAATCCTTATATTGAGGCACTTCCTTATCCAAGAACTGACAGACAGATACAGCAGGCATATAACAGGACATTGTACAGTTATGATCCGGATAAGGCAAAGAATGCAGGCAAACTTGATAAAATGCTTCAGGTAGAGATGCTTAGACAATTAAGGTTTCCTCTGCCATTTCACAGTGAACTGGAATTTAGTTTTTACAGTTCACTGCTTACTTCATATCGTGCAAGACACCAGATAAAGACTAATGAAAAGGGAATTTCTTACACTGCATTTAATGAGGAGTTTGAGACGGACAGTATCTTATCAGGTTCATCAAGCGATTCAACTAACGCAGGATTTTCACTCATAGGATATTCAGGATGTGGAAAGAGTTCTGCAATAAGCATTCTCGTATCTCATTATCCACAGGTTATAATGCATGATGATGGGGATGACGGATATTATCCACAGATAGTATATCTTGTTGTAAATTGTACACCTAACAGCAACTTTTCTGCTTTATATGAAGGAATCGGAGATGCAATTGACAAGGCATTTAACAATGCACAACCTGTTTATTCAAGAGAGATTGCAAAGATATCCGGTCTTGGAAGAAAAGCAGAAAAAGTAAAGGAATTTGTTGAAAAATTTGCCGTTGGAATAATCATATTTGATGAGATACAGCTTATAGATTTTGAACATACCAAAGAAAACACCTTTGATTCACTTCTGACACTTGCAAACCGGACAAAGGTTGCCATAGCAGTAGTAGGAACCGAAGATGCAAGGGATAAGATGTTTAATGAATTAAGAACTGCAAGACGTATAGGAAATATGATAAATGGAAATCTGTACTGTAACAACAAAGGGTTCTTTGAGTTTCTTGCAAAACAGCTTTTTATGTATCAGTGGTTTGATGAACCTGTGGAACTGACACAGAACATGCTTGATGCTTTGTATGATGTAACAAAGGGAATAATTGATCAGCTCATAGGTGTTTATCTGTTCATGAATGTCGATTACATAAAAAGAGAGGACAACAGACCTGTTGTGGATGCTGCATATGTGTACAAGACAGCAGAAAAATATTATCCGGGCATCCAGAAAGTACTGGCAGGGTTTGAGAATGGAGAAAATGTGAATAAGCTTGCAGTAATCCTTAGGAACGCAAAACTGAAATTAAACAGGATAATGGATGAAGCAAAGCAGGATAAGGCAATGCAGGAACTCATAAATAACAATAAAGAGCAGAATGTTGTGAAAACTGTTAGGCTTAGAGATGTAATAGATAAAATTGAGCAGATCTATGACGAATACAGTGACAGTCAGATAGAAAAAGCGTTTAATAAAATTATTGGCAAAAAGGGCAATGAACATAAATCTGAAAAAGAAATAACACGTCTTGTGGTGGAAGCACTGCAGAAAACACCTAAGCGGAATGTACCTAAAACCAGCAGTAAACAGCCGGGAACGGATATTGAACATATGAAAAGTTTTCTTGGAATAAGTGATAGCGATGATGATACCAGTAATTAACAAGCCACGTAAAGACGAATTATTCAGTTCTTGGATTACGCGTACAGCAGAAGAGAACGGATTGTCAATAAGCACATTTGCAAAGGCTTATCTTGGTGCAAAGAATGAAAAGACAATGGGGATTACGAATAACAATGCAAATGCCAGATTTTATTCCTTTGTTAATAATCTTTTTTTTGAACAGCAGGAAAAAACAAGTGAATTATACAGGAAAGTTACAACTTTCGACTTTGAATCAATGTTTATGACAACGGAAGAACAGGCAAGATATGTAAATGATGTGTTTAGAAAACAGGATAAACTGAATCCGCCGATTAATACACTTATAGATGAGACACGCATATGTCCGGATTGTTACAGAGAAGATTTAAGAAAATATAAACAGCCATATCTTCATAGAATCCATCAGCTGTCCGGGGTAAAAGTGTGCTGCAAACATAAGAAAGTGCTGATGAAGTATTATAAGAAGAATCATCTGGAAGCGAAGTGTCTGGCTGCTGATTATACGGAGATAACGGAAGGACTTAGATGTCAGGAATCCATGGAAGCATACGCAGATTATGCGGTAAGACTGTTTCAAAGTGGGATTTTTACGAACATAAAGCTTATAAAACAAATAATAAGAGCAAAAACGATGGAATTAGGATATTCTGTCAAAGATAAATATAAATCAATGTATTGGGACATAAGAAACTGGAAATATTCAGATCTTATAACATATGACATACAATACTTTATGAGAGTAAAACTTATAACTGCAGAACACATGAAGCCGGAAGAGGTTGTTCCTGTAATTATGTTTCTTTTTCCTGATGCTGATGAATTTATAAATAATGTTGGAAAAACAGAGCAACTAATTATTGACAGGACATGTCCGGTATGCGACAGGAACTACTGTACAACAAAATATGCGGAGAAAATAGGATACAGATGTCCTAATTGTGAGTTAAAAATACCATTACAGGACAGATTCAGACAATATATAAATAATCTTGACAAGGAATACATACCTCAAGAGGACATGACATCAATGAATAAGCCGGTAAAAATGTTTCATGAAAAGTGTGGCGAAATAATAAGCATTAAACCAAGAGCATTTTTATTTGAGGGTGTCAGATGTATGTGTGAACATGTTTTGACCGAAAAGGAAGTGATAAAAAAGATAAATTCTTATGACTATTTTAATTTTATGTCATATGACAATGATAATGATAGTGTTAGAATATATTGTGAAGTATGCCATCATTTCTTTAAATGTAATTATCATAAATTTTTGAAAAGTCCTAGATGTAAAGTTTGTAATACAAGAAGGATGACAGCAGAAATATTTGAGGAGCGTGTATATAACACGGTTGGAGATGAGTATACGATAATCAAGAGCTTTGTTGACCAGAAAACCAAGGTCGTCATAAGGCATGAGCTTTGTGGAAATATACAGGAATATAAGCCTTCGCACTTTCTGGACGGACAGCGTTGTAAATATTGCGGCAAAGAATCAAAAAGCTGGGAGGATAGCCTTAAGCTTCTGGCGGAATATAAAAAAGAGACCGGAAATACAAACGTTCCTAAAAGGGATGAATATAAAGGTGAATCTCTTGGAAGATGGGTACAGTCCCAAAGAACGCGTTTTAGAGATGGAAAATTAACAGAGCGTCAGATACAGAGACTTAAAGATGTTGGATTTGAATTTGATCCGTTAGAGGCAGAATGGCTTAGAAAATATGCTCTTTATGAGGAATATGTAAATGAAACAGGAAAAACAGACATTTCTAAGAGAACGGATTTTAAGGGCGAACATTTAGGGGTATGGATAAATACACAGTTGAAAAATTACAGAGAAGGAAAGTTGAGCGATAAGAGAATTGAATTTTTAAAGAAAACAGGATTAATAGAATAGATTCTTACAAAAATAAGCCCAGCAAAAAAACTGGGCTATATTTTTAGGTTTAATGTTAAAAAACATCAATTAATGCTGTCTCACTTAAAGTTATTCAAAAACAATCTTGTCTCAGATTAAGTTATTCAAAAATGTGTAAAAATGAAAAATTACTTTTCTTTGTCTCACTTTAAGTTATCTAAAAATTTTACATTATAACGATTTTATCGTATTTGTAGGCATAATCTGTCTCACTTTAAGTTATTCAAAAACAGTTATTGTTTATGACTAATGAAGAAATCTGGAATATTGGCCTTGAGGAGCGTACAGACAAGCTTTCAAAGCTGCAAAGCGAATATGACAGGCTCGACGTGGAGTGCCGCAAGGCAGAATTTGAAATGGATATGTATGCACGTCTCAGGGAAGTAAACAATGCAATGCTTTATAAGCAGAAATTCTCAGAAAAATATGAGAAATGTGCCAGGGAATCTGAAAAGCTTACGAAACAGAAGAATGCACTTGAGAATGAGATTAGTGTTCTGAAAAAAGAGATATATTACATTAATAGCCTGATGTAACATAAAAATATGCCGTATGGCAGCTTTTGAAAATATTTCATAAGCTGTTGTACGGCTTTTTTGTAAATAAGTCTATATTCATGCATTCAAAAGTGTTATAATATTAGTTATAAAAATAATTTTATTCATATATATACGAGGTAGTTTTTAAACTATGGGGATTAAAACATTTGAAACACGCGAAGCATTAAAAAATAAATTACATAACAGAAAACTTATCTTTTCAGAAAATGAGCTTGATGAAGTTTTAATTTCTCATAATTATTTTAATTTATTTAATGGCCTAGAAACTATTTTTCTACAAACATCCTCTCCTAAAACATATGATAAAGTAAAGTTGATTGATTTCATTAATCTATATCAATTTGATAAAGAAATTAGATCAATCTTATCAAATTGCTTGGATTCTGTTGAAGAGAAGTTAAAAGCCTCAATAGCATATAATTTTTGTAAGCATCATTGTGTTTCATTAACGGATACAATGCAATATACAAATAAGTCTAATTTTATGAACCCTGCAAACAAAGAATCTGGGACACCGACATATTGTCATTATTCTGAAGCATATCCATTTGTTAATTATCAAAATCAAAAGATATATCAAGATTTTGATAAGTTTTGTCTTTTTAAACCATTTTTTCTATCTAATTTAGTAGATAGAAATGATCATCAAAAATACCATAAAATCTATCATCCTGATGGAAGTGGTGGCCGTAAGAAATGGGGAGGAGGAACAATATGTCGTTAATAAAAAAAATAAGTTATGGAACATTACAAATCATTCAAACAGTTGACAGAAAATTATAAAAATCTTCCATATCCGGGACGAATTTATGCACATAAAATTGTCTCTGAAAGTTTGGACTCTGTCGAATACTGGGTCATTTCCAGCAAAGAAGCAAAAGATCAAGAACTAATCGAAACAGCTACCGGACTAATTCCGGAGTCTCTCATAAAATATGAAGTTTCGGATTATTTGAGCGTAGGTATATTTCAAGATATCATAGATAATCTATTAGATAATAACTCTCAAATATCCATAAGCGACACTGATGCTGTTAATAAAGCAATAAATCACTATTTAGAGTATGATGATTTTTTATATTAGACAAAAATATATCGTAGAGCATTGGTTTCCAGCAACCATATCTCTTACTCGATCTAAACTATATAGTTTTAGATTGATTATCTAAATAATAACAGCAATTTAAGAATGTCGGTTTCATATGGCGAGGATTGGCAGCTTTCCACAAAGGAACTGGCAGCCAAACTCGATGCGGAATACTCACTGAGAAACCCAAAATAGTCTGATTATGTTACTTGCGGACAGTCATATCACTATGGTAGTCGGAGTTGACGTCCATGTGACGACAGCTCCTCCCTTCAATCCCATCCACCCTTACATAGGTATGGTGATGGACCCCGCCGACTACATACCGTTCCTCGGCACGAACGTGAGCGTGAACGGGCTGAAGCGCGGCGTCTCGGACACGGGCGGCATGATTATCCCCCTGATGCACATCCCGCTTGCCGGACCTTTCGCCATGGCTTCGATGATCGGGCACGAGAGCATGAACTTCTTCGCCTCGCAGACCGTGTTCTGCGACGGCAGCCGCATGAGTCCGAAAGGTCACATGGTGATGACGTGCAACGACGTGGGCATACCGCTGTCTGCATCATTCAGTAAAAAAGGGAAAAAGACCAAACTTATACCGAGCCTTTTCGCCCCGACCTCCTTTTCCCTCCCTGTCCCCACGGGCAAGCCCGTCATGGTGGGCGGCCCCTATGTCCCCGACTGGGGCGGAATGCTGACGGGACTTGCGGCGAGCATAGGGTTCAGTTCCCTGATGAAATGCGCACGGAACAAGATAAGAAAATTCAACCTGAAAAGACAAATAACCAAAGGGCCTAACAAGCTAAGTCGATTCTTGTGTAAATTAGGCTTTGAGCCGGTGAACCTTGTCAACGGCGCAGTGGTTTACGAGGGTACGGACTTCGGCTTCCCGTCACCGCTTCCGCTGGAATGGGGCCGGGCATGGTACTCCGATTCGGAATACGAGGGCTGGCTGGGCCATGGCGTACACTGCTGCTATGACCGCACGGTGGAAAGTTTCGAGGACGAGGGCGTGACGATGCTCCGCATGGAGGACGGCCGTGCCGTCGCTTTCCCGCCGATAGTACCGGGCGGCGAGTTCTACATGCGCACGGAACGCACGACGCTGCGCCGCATCGAAAAAGGCTACGAGGCATACAGCCATGACAGCCTGCTCACATACCGCTTCGACATGCGGGACGGCGGCGCGTGGCGCATGACGCGCATAGAAAACCCCGACGGGCTTCATATACAGCTCCGTTTCAGCAACGGCAGGTTCTCCGGAGTGAGCGACCCTGCCGGACGCACGGTACACGCCGCCACCGACACGAAGGGACGCGTCACGAGCCTGTCGTTCGTCACCGACAAGGGAGAAGAGCGTCTGGTGTCGTACACCTACGACGAATCCGGCAACATGACGGGCATCACCGACGCCATGGACAAGACCACGGAGATGTCGTATAGCGGCCACCTGATGACGGAGAAGACCGACCGCAACGGCGACACCTACCGCTGGGAATACGACAGCAAGGGACGGTGTGTCCACACCTATGGCACGGACGGCATGATGGAGGGGCGCATCGAGTACCACCCGTCCGAAGGCTACAACCTCGTGACCGACTCCACGGGCGGCACGACCACCTACCGCTATACGCCCGACCAGCTTGTGACCTCCGAGATCGACCCGCTCGGCAACGAGACGCGCCACAGCTACACGGACTTCATGGAGCCTTACCGCACCATCGACCCAGAGGGCGGCGTCACGGGCTACAGCTACGACAATGACGGCAACCTCACCGGCGTCACGTACCCCGACGGCAGCGGCGAGATGTACATATACGACGACAAGGGACGGCTGAGCATCCACGTGGACCGTGAGGGCAACAAGACCGTCCGCCTGTACGACACGGAGCGTCCGCACCTTGTCAGCCGCTTCATAGACCGGGACGGCGGCGTCACGGAGTTCACCTACGACAGCCACGGCCAGCCCGTGGGCGTCGGCAAGGGAGACCGCCGCTCCGAACTGTCCTACGACGGCTCGCTGAACCTCGTGTCATGGCACGAGGACGGAAGGCTGCTCGGCGGCTGGAAGCATGATGCCAGGGGCAGGCTCATCGAGCGAAGCTCTCCCGGCAATCGCACGGAGTTCTACGTGTATGACGCCCTGGACCGCCTGCGGCGCATAGACGCCCGTGACGGTAACGTCATACACCTCGGCTACGACAGCTATGACAACATCACGGAGGCGCGTGACGCGCGACGCCATGTCCGCATGGGCTACAACTCCGTGGGGAGCATGACATGGCGCGAGGAAGGCGGGAACAGGGTGAGCTTCCGCTACGACGGGATGGACCGCCTGCGCGAGGTGGTCAACGAGGCCGGTGCCGGGTATGTCTTCAGGCGCGACCTTGCGGGCAACATATCGTCGGAAAAGGACTACGGCGGCATAGAGCGCATATACCACAGGGACGGTTGCGGACGTGTGACACGCGTAGATCGTCCCGAAGGACGCAGCACCGCCTACACATACGACACCATGGGCCGTGTGCTCACAGCCGAGTACCACGACGGCACGAAAGAGGAATACGGCTACGACAGGAACGGGCTGATGACCACCGCCGACAACGGTGAGGCGCGCATGGTGTTCGAACGCGACCCGATGGGGCGTGTGACAAAGGAGACGATGGGGCTTCCCGGAGGCGACAGGTTCATGGAGGTCATGTCGGTGGAGTCGGAATACAACGCATACGGCGAGCGCATCCGTGTGGTAAGCTCACTGGGAGCCGACACGGAACTGTCATACGACAGGATCGGGCTTGTCGGCGGGATAAAAGCCACCGTCGGGAAAACGGAAACGGATGAAGCGTCCGCATACGGCGACGCCGGAGGGGACGTCCGGCCATGGGAAAGCACCATAGGCAGGGACGACGCCGGACGTGAGGTGGAGCGTTTCGCAACAGGAGGGATAAGGATCACCACGGACTACAACGACATGGGGCTTGTCCGCTCGCGCCACGTACGTTCGGGCAACCGCCACACGGGTTGGAGAAGCTACCGCTGGGACGTGGGCGCGAGGCTGATGTCGATGCGCGGCAACCTGTCACCGGAGCCGGTCATCTTCGACTACGACTCGATGTGCAACCTCGTCAGGGGCGACTACTCCATGCACGAGAGCGTCTTCCGTACCCCCGACAAGGTGGGCAACCTGTACCGGGAGGACGGATGCAAGGGGCGCGAGTATGACCGTGGCGGACGTCTGCTGTGGGACGGCGAGTATCATTACCGCTATGACTGCGAGGGCAATCTCGTACACAAGAGCCGCAGGGATGTGTCCGTTCCGGAAAACAACGGGCATACCGAAAAAAAAGGATGGCTCGGTATGCTGTTCTCTGCGGATGATACTGATAACAAGGACAACAGCCTTGAAACCGACCCGTTCGCCTGCTGGCAGCCGGGCGATACCTGCTACGAGTGGCAGGCCAACGGTATGCTTGCCGGGGTGAGGACTCCCGACGGCAGGACGATAACGTTCGGCTATGACGCCCTCGGCAGACGGGTGTCAAAAAGGACTGGCGACACCGTGCACCGTTTCGGATGGGACGGCAACGTGGTGCTGCACGAATGGGACACCGACGAAGCCCTGAGACCGAGGCTCGTCACGGACGAGACCGGACGCGAGGAATACGACGGAACGGAGAAGCCGGAGGGCCTTGTGACATGGGTGTATGACGGAACGTCGTTCACGCCTGTGGCGAAGGTCACGGACGGGGAACGCTACACGATAGTGCATGACTACCTGGGTACGCCGACGCAGGCATACAACAGCAAGGGAGAGCTTGTCTGGGAGATGCTGCTGGATGTGTACGGCAAGGTGGCGGAATGCCATGGGGATCGAACGCTCGTGCCGTTCCGCTATCAGGGACAGTACGAGGATGAGGAAACGGGGCTATATTACAACAGGTTCAGGTACTACTCACCGGATATGGGGATGTATATTTCTTCAGACCCCATTGGGCTGGCGGGTAACAACCCGACACTCTATGGGTATGTGCAGGATGTGAATACGTGGATGGATCCGTGGGGACTGGATTGCTCTAAGGACGCACAAAAATTACGAGCTAACATGATCGCCGCTGGAA
>OIAK01000710.1_pt1 | contig 13867 bp, 10 predicted proteins | sample 1580741 | NCBI WGS metagenome assembly OIAK01 (sample SAMEA3882521, study PRJEB24775) | human gut metagenome | biome: human-associated habitat; feature: intestine environment; material: feces | place: Netherlands | collected 2009/2010
CCTTATTTCTCTTAGACATTATGTGAATTTTTCGCTATATTCTGTGTTACACGGTTATACAATTCCTGAGCCGCATTGTATCCCATCTTCTTCTGTCTGTGGTTGACAGCTGCGGCCTCTACGATAACCGCAATATTTCGTCCCGGTCGAATCGGAATCGAATGACTGACGATCTTATTTCCGAGAATCTCTGTATACTGATCCTCCAGTCCCAGACGGTCATAGTTCGCATCCTTATCCCACTCTTCCAGATTCACGATCAGGTCGATGCTCTGTGTATGCTTGACACACTCTACACCGAACATACTCTTGACATCGATAATTCCGATTCCTCGAAGCTCGATAAAATGTCTCGTAATATCCGGAGCCGTACCGATCAGCGTCTCATCCGAAACCTTCTTGATCTCTACAACATCATCCGATACAAGACGATGTCCACGCCGAATCATCTCCAGAGCCGCCTCACTCTTACCAAGGCCACTGTCTCCGGTAATCATGACACCCTCACCATATACGTCCAGCAAAACCGCATGAATGGAAATACGCGGTGCAAGCTCCACATGCAGCCACTTTACAACCTCATGCACGAAGTCAGACGTCGTCTCGGAAGTATCAGTCAGAATTGGGATTCCACATCGTTTTCCGGTCTCGATGATATAATCATATGGCTTGATATTACGGCAGAAGATCAGACACGGAATCTTGAATGCAAATAACTTCTCAAATATTTGGATATTCTCTTCCTCTGTATGCATATTCGAAATATACGCAAACTCTACATTTCCACATATCTGAATACGTGCGGAATCAAAATGTTCAAAAAAGCCCGCCAGCTGGACTGCCGGACGGTTCATATTTGGATCTTTGATCAATATATGATCGGTATCAATTTCAGGCGTATGATTGATCAGATTCATCTTTTGAATCAATTGTGTCACACTTACGCTATATTCTTCTTCCATGCCCTCTTACGTCTCCTTACTTATTTTGAAAAAATGGGCTGTCGCAGACGCAACAGCCCTTTGCTATTTTACTCTTCATCCTCAGACTCAGACGCTACTTCCTGATACTTCTCAAGAATGAGACTCTGGATTTTGTCTCTTGTCTCAGAATTGATCGGATGTGCAATATCCCGATATTCACCATCCGACGCCTTTCGACTCGGCATCGCGATAAACAATCCCTTCTCTCCTTCAATTACCTTGATATCATGTACTACAAATACATCATCAATTGTAATCGAAACAACTGCGCGCATCTTGCCTTCTTTTGTAACCTTACGTACCCTTACATCTGTGATTTGCATATTAGTCCCCCTTTTACGCAACTCTTTTTGTGAAATTATAATGCGTATCTAAAATTCTTCTCAACGATGACCTTAATCTCGTTTGGATATCCTGTATGTACTGTATTTGCACGAAGTGTATCACGGCTCTCCACGATACAGTTCTCAATATAACAGTTATCCCCGATATGTACATCATTCAGAATAATAGAATTCTTGATGACACAGTTATTACCGATATAAACTTTTTTGAAAAGAACGGAATCCTCTACCGTACCATTGATGATGCTTCCGCTTGCGATCAGGCTGTTGCTGACAGCTGCATCTCCATTGTATTTTGCTGGTGGTAAATCCTCCACCTTGGAATATACATCCGGATGCTGACGGAAGAAGTAATCACGAATATCCTTCTTCAGGAAATCCATATTGGTCTTGAAGTAAGAATCAATCGTACCGATATTTCTCCAGTAAGAATCCAGCTTATATGCATAAATCTTCTTTACGTTCTTGTAACGAACAAGAATGTCATTTACAAAATCGCTTCTGCCTTCTGCAGCACATGCCTCCAGCAACTCAATCAACTGACGACGTCTTACAACATATACACCGATGGATGCTGTATTTGTCTCTGCCACGATTGGCTTCTCCTCAAAGCTGATTACACGATTATCATCTGCAAGCTTTACAACACCGAAACGGTTGATATCATCCTCGCCCGGCTGGATATCCTTACATACAACTGTGATATCTGCACCTGTTGCGATATGCTCTTCCAGTACCTTATTATAATCCAGCTTGTACACTGCATCACCACTGGCAATAACTACATATGGCTCATGCGCTGATTTCAGGAAACTGATATTCTGATACAACGCATCTGCAGTTCCCTTGTACCAATAGCTGTTTGTCGCTGTGATCGTTGGTGTAAACAGATAAAGTCCACCCTGTTTTCTACCGAAATCCCACCACTTGGAAGAATTCAAATGCTCGTTCAACGAACGTGAATTATACTGTGTATAAACAGCTACCTTCTGGATATGGGAGTTTGTCATGTTGGAAAGTGTGAAATCGATTGCACGATAGCTTCCCACGATTGGCATAGCTGCAACTGCTCTCTTTGCAGACAGCTCTCCCATTCTGCTGCTATTTCCACCTGCTAAAATAATACCGATTGCTCTCATTCTACTCACCTGCCTTTATAATACTAGACCCACTCTTTAACAATCCATCCGGATATTCGTCAATGGTTGTCTCACCAAAGATGGCAACGTTCTTACCAATCTTAACGCCTGCCGGAATTACGGAATTCTCTCCGATTGTTACAAGACCATATGAGTAGATATGTGGTGCAAGTTCATTTGGAACTTCCTCGCCGACACCAAGTTCTGCGTTGTCTCCAATATGAACACCCTCTGCGATAATTGCCTTGTCCATAACGACACCGTCACCAATCACTGCACCATTCATAATAATGGAATTCTTGATTACAGCGCCCTTTCCGATCGTAACGCCGGAACCGATAACGGAATGCTGTACAGTACCGTAAACTTCCGTTGCCTCACCAACGATACTCTCTGTCACAGATCCTTCCGGATCAATGTACTGTGGTGGAAGCTGATCGCTCTTTGTGTAAATTCTCCAGAACTCCTCGTAGAGATTGAACTCTGGGATAATATCTACGAGCTCCATATTTGCTTCCCAGTAAGAACCAAGTGTTCCTACATCCTTCCAATAGCCCTTGTACTCGTAAGCACAGATCTTACTTCCACGCTCATGGCAGTATGGAATGATATGCTTACCAAAGTCACAGGATGGCTGATCTTTCAGTGCTGTCAAAGCCTCACGAAGCACCTTCCAGTTAAATATGTAAATACCCATAGACGCTTTGTTGCTGCGTGGATGCTCCGGTTTTTCTTCAAACTCCTGAATACATCCGGTATCGTCTGTGATAACAACACCGAAACGGCTTGCTTCCTCCATTGGTACCTGATAGGTTGCCAATGTAACATCTGCATTGTTCTCCTTATGATAATCAAGCATCACCTGGTAATCCATCTTATAAATGTGATCTCCAGATAAAATTAATACATAATCTGGATGGAACGATTCCATGTATTCCAGATTCTGATAAATGGCATTCGCTGTACCTGTATACCACTCACTGCTTGTACTCTTCTCATATGGCGGAAGAATCGAAACACCACCGATGCTTCGATCCAGATCCCATGGGATACCGATACCGATGTGCTGATTGAGCCGGAGTGGTCTATACTGTGTCAACACGCCGACAGTATCAACCCCCGAATTAATACAGTTGCTGAGTGGGAAATCAATAATCTTGTATTTTCCACCAAATGCAACCGCCGGCTTAGCAAGCTTAGAAGTCAAAACGCCCAGACGACTTCCCTGTCCGCCTGCTAAAAGCATAGCTATCATTTCTTTTTTAATCATAATGTCACCCCTTTTAGCATAATATGTTTGTATTATAGCATTAAACCTAAAAAAGTGAAACACTTTTAGGCAATTTTTATAATTTTTTCTTAAAAAAGCTCATTGGAATGGTAAATAATACTAAATTTTACATTTTTTACACATTCATCGTCTCTGCAACACGTTTCATCGCCTTTAAGAACGGTAAAAAGTCCACCTCCAGAGACGCTGCAAGCTTGATATCATCCTTTTCCTGCAGCACTTTGCCGAGGCGTCCGACTGCGGACGCCATCCTGCCTTTGTCAATTCTTTGTTCATCCCGGTTAATCAGATCCTCACAGTTATTAAACACTTCGATCTCCCAGTTGATTCCCTGAATCACCAGATTGAACAGCTCGTCTGTATCGGACTGCCGGTTGTGTCTGAGTTCTGCAATCAGTGTCTCCGTTCCGGGAATGATAGTTGCACTGTAGTTGTATAGCTCCTTTAGTAAATCCTGTTGTGCAGATGCCTTATCACTCATTCAAAACTTCCTCCTGTCTACGACTCACTATTTTTCGTCACAATCTCTGTCAGGGAAGACGCAAGCCCTGCAATACCGGAAATCTCACTCGGAATAATCAGCTTCGTTGCTTTTCCGTCTGCTGCCTTGGCAAATGCCTCAAGACTCTTCAATGTAAGAACCGCCTGATCTGGTGCAGCTTCATTCAGGAACTTGATACCATCTGCGTTTGCCTGCTGTACTTTCAGGATTGCTTCTGCCTCACCTTCGGCACGGCGGATGGTTGCTTCCTTTGTCGCCTCTGCACGCAGAATTGCGGACTGCTTTTCTGCCTCTGCGGAAAGAATCAGAGACTCCTTCTGTCCTTCTGCGCGAAGAATTGCGGACTTCTTCTCACCTTCTGCAATCAGGATCTGTTCACGTCTCTCACGCTCTGCCTTCATCTGTTTTTCCATCGCATCCTGAATAGCTGCCGGTGGAATGATATTCTTCAGCTCGACACGGTTGACCTTGATACCCCAAGGATCTGTCGCCTCGTCCAAAGTCGCACGCATCTTTGTATTGATCGTCTCTCTCGATGTCAGAGTCTGGTCAAGTTCCAGCTCACCAATGATATTTCGAAGCGTTGTTGCTGTCAGATTTTCAATCGCCATGATTGGCTTTTCCACACCATATGCAAACAACTTCGGATCTGTGATCTGGAAGAATACGACTGTATCAATCCGCATCGTAACATTATCTTTTGTGATTACCGGCTGTGGTGCAAAATCAACAACCTGCTCTTTCATAGAAATGCGGTGTGCTACCTTATCAATCAAAGGCGTCTTCAAATGCAGACCTGCTGACCATGTCGTATTGTATGTTCCCAGACGCTCAATGACATATGCATGTGCCTGTGGTACAACACGTATAGAACTGCAAATCACTACAACAACCAAAATTACAAGAAAAATACCTAATATCTGTGCTCCATTCATCTTTCTGCCTCCCTTTTTCAATCAACTCTTCTATACTATCCTATGCCTGTGTGCTCTTCGTCACGATGAGCTTCACGCCGTCGATGCTCTGCACGAGAACCTTCTCTCCCGCAGCAATCTTCGAATCATCTGCGGAACGTGCAGACCATTCCATGCCCGAAAGCTTCACAACACCCTGTGCCTCCAGATTGTTGATCTCCTGCTTGACGATTCCTTCTTTTCCAATCAGACTGTCTACATTCGTCTTCTCCACATTCTTCATCAGATGCTTCGCCGCAAATGGCCGGGTAAACACAAAAAGCAACGTCGACACAACCGCAAACACAAGAAGCTGCACCAACCAGTGTGCACCGGTCAGCGAGATCAGTCCTGCCACAAATGCACCGCCTGCGAACCATATGGACGTAAGTCCGAGTGTAATGATCTCAACCACGATCAGTATCACAGTTATAATCAGCCATATTGTTAAACCCATAGTAACCTCCTCCTGTTATTTTTCAGCAAAATACACATCTCCTATGTATTCCGCTCCGTCTTTTTTATTTTATCACACCGCGCATAAATCTTCCACAAAAAATAAAGAGAAATCCGTCAATTTTGCACAAATTTAACGGATTTCTCACATTGTTTTTTAATATGATGGTTTTCGACAGATTAATTCGACTGCATTGCACGCTTTGCACGCATACGAAGTGTTGGATCCAGAATCTTCTTACGGATACGGATGGACTTCGGTGTGATCTCCAGAAGCTCGTCAGTATCAATGAAATCCAGTGCCTGCTCCAGAGAAAGGATCTTTGGAGGTGTCAGCTTCAGCGCATCATCGGAACCGGATGCACGTGTATTCGTAAGCTGCTTCTTCTTGCAGACATTTACTTCGATATCCTCTGCCTTACCGCACTGTCCAACGACCATACCGCCGTAGACCTGCTCGCCCGGTCCGATAAAGAGTGTTCCACGCTCCTGTGCATTGAACAGACCATATGTGATACTCTCTCCTGACTCAAACGCGATCAGAGAACCCTGACTTCTGTAATTCATATCGCCCTTGTATGGCTGATAACCATCAAACATCGTATTGATGATACCATTTCCCTTGGTAGCGGTCATGAAATCACCACGGAAACCAATCAGTCCACGGGATGGAATTGAGAACTCCAGTCTCGTTGTACCATTTCCAGTTGGTGCCATACCCTGCAGCTCACCCTTACGCTGATTCAGCATATTGATAACGGTACCGGAGAATTCATCTGGCACATCAATGACTGCAATCTCGAACGGCTCTAACTTTTTGCCCTTCTCATCTTCCTTATAGATAACCTCTGCCTTACTTACTGCGAACTCATAGCCCTCACGACGCATGTTCTCGATCAATACAGACAGATGCAGCTCACCACGTCCAGATACCTTAAAGCTCTCAGTCGTGTCTGTCTCTTCCACACGCAGAGAAACATCAGTATTTAACTCACGGAACAGACGGTCACGCAGATGACGGGAAGTAACGAACTTTCCTTCCTTACCTGCGAGCGGTGAATCATTTACCATGAAATGCATGGCGATCGTAGGCTCAGAAATCTTCTGGAACGGAATTGGTTCCGGATCATCCGGTGAACAGATTGTATCACCGATGTGGATATCTGAAATACCGGAAATCGCTACGATCGAGCCGATACCTGCCTCGTTCACTTCCACCTTGTTCAGGCCTTCAAACTCATATAACTTACCAATCTTTACCTTGCGGTACTTGTCAGGCTCATGATGGTTTACGATGATTGCATCCTGATTCAGCTTGATCGTACCATTATCCACCTTACCTACACCGATACGGCCAACATACTCATTATAATCAATCGTACTGATCAGAATCTGTGTACCTGCATCTGGATCACCGGTTGGTGCCGGAATATATTTCAGGATCGTCTCGAACAATGGCTGCATATCTGTACCCGGCTCATCTGGTGAAAGGGATGCAATACCTGCCTTTGCGGATGCGTAAACAAATGGGCAGTCAAGCTGCTTCTCATTTGCATCAAGCTCTAATAAAAGCTCCAATACTTCCTCTTCTACTTCTGCCGGTCTTGCCTCCGGACGATCGATTTTATTGATACACACGATTACGTTCAGATCCAGTTCCAGTGCTTTTTTGAGCACGAACTTCGTCTGTGGCATCGCACCTTCAAATGCATCTACCACGAGGATAACGCCATTTACCATCTTTAAGACACGCTCTACCTCGCCACCGAAATCAGCATGACCCGGCGTATCAATGATGTTGATCTTTGTATTCTTATAAGTAACTGCGGTGTTCTTAGAAAGGATTGTGATACCTCTCTCACGCTCGATGTCATTCGAATCCATGACACGCTCTGCGACTTCCTGATTGTCACGGAATACACCACTCTGCTTCAACAGTTCGTCCACGAGGGTTGTCTTACCATGATCGACATGGGCGATAATTGCTACGTTTCTTACATCTTCTCTTGTAATCTGCATATCTCTTTCCTCATCTCTATATACATACTCAACTACAACAAACTTAGGTATTTTAGCACATTCTTCCCTTACTTTCAATATTTTAGACAAAAAAAGCTCCGGGGATTTCACTCCCCGAAGCCCTGTTTTTACTGCTTATTTTTTGATATATGCCTGTGTTTTCACACTGGTAATACCCTGATAGCGCATCGCTGGTGCCTTACCATTCTTTGGCACAAGAACAATCTGGATGCCTTCGAGACGTTTTGCAAGACCTGCGGTTCCAGCAGCCTCACCATTCTTTGCCCAGCCAAGCCAGCCAAAGCTCTGTGCATGTACACGATAATATACATCATAATGCTCTGCCATCTCGCCAGTCAGTGCGATACGGATTGCTTCGAGACGCTTCGCCTCTCCACTTGTACCAGACATAACGCCATTGCGTTTCCATGTATTTGGATCGTTCTCATTTCCCTGCCAGCCATAAGACTGTACATGTGTCGTATAGACAATGCTGCCGCTGTATGTCTGGTTTGTTAGCTTGATATTGATACCTTCGAGACGCTTTGCTAATCCAGAAGTACCACTCATCTGTCCATTATACTTCCAGCCCTGCCAGCCGAAGCTCTGTACATGTGTACGGTACGCAACATTGATTGCGTTCTCACCGACCACAGACGGATTCGTGTTGGATGTCGCCGGATTGCCGACAACCGGTGAAGATCCAGCCTTTGCAATATAGCTTGCTAACTGTTTTGTAACATTCACACCCTTGAAGTTTGTGCCCGGTGCAGATTCACCCTTCTTCACAACTACAATCTGGATGCCTTCCAGACGTTTTGCATAGCCTGCTGTTCCAGATGGTGCGCCATTCTTCGCCCAGCCGAGCCATCCGTAAGACTGTGCGTGCACTCTGTAATACACATCATATTTATCCTTATCTGCGCCTGTAAGCTGAATCTTGATTGCTTCGAGTCTCTTTGCTTCCCCCTCAGTTCCGTTCATCTCACCATTTGCGGACCAAGGCAGCCAGCCGTAACTCTGACAATGCGTCGTGTACTGAATACCGAGCTTGGCTATCTTTCCTGCTTCCGCAGAATTTACAACAATATTGATACCTTCAAGTCTCTTTGCCTTTCCGCTTGTACCTGACATAGTACCATTGGATTTCCATGTCTTGATATCGTTCTCTTTTCCTTCCCAGCCAAATGTCTGTACATGCGTACGGTAGGAAACTGTAATATTCGGAGCTGTTGTAGTTGTGCCTGTATTTCCACCTGTATTGCTTCCGGTGTTACCACCTGTGGAACCACCAGTATTCCCTCCTGTACTTCCATCAGTAGAGTCTCCAGTATTACCGCCTGTGGAGCCGCCGGCATTTCCACCTGTATTTCCTCCAGTGTTACCACCAGTCGAACCACCGGTTGTCTCTTTGACTGTGGTAACGGTGAGTCCTGCGCTCTTATCGCTTTCCAGCCAATACCCCTTTGCCACCTTCTTTACATAAAATGTATAAGCTGTATTTGCTGTAAGTCCTGTAAATACATTGCTATCCTGCCAGTTCACACCATCTTTGGAGTATTTGCAGCCAGCAACACTGTTCAATGTAACAGATGTCGTTGTCTTAGATGCAAGTGTTGGAGCTGACGGTGTTTCATATTCCTTATACACGGAAAGCTTAACAGTATCTTTGTATCCGCCCGATTTTGTTGTCACAGAAATCTCTGTATATCCAGGTGCAACCGCCGTAAGAACACCGGTTGTCGCATCGATTTTAGCAACCTCTGGATTGGAAGAGGTATATGTAATCGTCTTATCTGTAGCATTGGCAGGGGAAACCGTTGCCGGGAAGCTCCATGAAACAGCATCTCCGATCGTTATAGATTTCTCGGAAGGCTGATTGTCAAACCGAACCCCTGTTACTTCTACAATCTTCTCTCCTTCCTGTGCGGTCTTTACTTTGATCGTTACAATCTCGCCCGTGCGAATGTTGTTATCTGCATCGGCTTTTACACGGATTTCAAATGTATATTCTGTATCTGGATCTAATCCCTCAAATACGTTGCTATCCTGCCATGTTCCATTTGGAGCAATGCGATACTCACAGTCGTCATATGGTGTTAACGTGATCGTATTTGTCGTCGGTGTCTCACTTGTGCTTGGTGCCTGTGTTGGAGCCTCTGGTGTCTTCCACACCGTAACTGCACAGGTTGCTTTCACATCTGATGTGCTTCCGTTTGCTTTTGCTGTGATTGTTGCAGAACCTGCGCCAACCGCGGTTACCTTACCAGAAGCATTCACAGTTGCAACCTTGTTGTTCGAAGAACTCCATGTCACGCTCTTATCTGTTGCATCATCCGGTGATACAGTTGCAACAAGGGTTGTCTCTGTCACAGGATTTGTTCCTCCGATCTCGAAGCTCAGCGTGTCTTTATTCAAAGCAACACCTGTTGCTGCAACCTCCTTCGGTACATCAGGTGTGGAACTGCCACCGGATGAAAGATTTTTGTCTATATACTGATGTTCGGTATCGGATGTGTATTTTTCATAGATTGCAGCTGCTGCAGCAACCAGAGTCGCGTTATAATCTATGGCTACCTCATTACATACATAATCGCTTGCAGAATCAACATAGGAACCATCGATTTTCTGTCCGCCAACCAAAGCACCGATTAACATGTTTTTCTGAGCAGTTGTTCCCTGATCTTTACCAGTATATCCGGAAGCCGCTCTATGATGCGGGTATTTTGGTCCATACGCATTATATCCGATGACAAAACATTGCTTTGCTGCATTGTTACCAAGCAGATATTTCATCTGTCCCTCTGACCAGCCTCGATATGTTTCTATTGACGTCATCTTATCATACAATAATCCTGTGTACTGCATAGATGTGTTATAACGGGCAGAACCCCAATTGCTGACACATCGATAGCCACCATAGGTACTATTGCCATCTGAAATTCCCATAAGCGATGCTATTTTACTGGAATTCCCATCGTAATAAGCCACTGCCGGACCGACATTGTCCCAGCCAAGCGGCCAATATGGTTTCATAGCTGCATCTGCATTTTTATACTGATTATATTCAGACAGATAACTTGTGTTTCCGGTAATCTGATACAACAACAGCGCTGCCAGACAATAATCATCTTCCCAGTTAGAAGATACATAAAAGCTACCAGACGTTGTACCAACAGACTTATTGTGATTTTTTGCATATGCAAAAAGCATTTCTGCTGTCTTTAAATATTTGTCGCCGCCAAAGTTTTTATACTGCATGGCAAGTGCGGCTGCGGATAATGATACCACATCAGTATGTGGTGCAGAATCGCTGGAGAAATATGCCGTACGATTGCTCTGTGGCTGAGCTTCCGGCGCTCCCCAATATCCATGATCGTAACCACCGCCACCATTTCCAACCTGTACACAGTACGCTTCCACAGAAGTTCCTGCACTGTTTAATACAGCACATTTAGTCAGATAATCCGCAAAATGTGTCGTGATTGTCTGCAAATGATTCGTCTGTCCCGATGCCACATATGCAGATTTGTTCGTATTATAGCTCATACCAAGCACAAATGCCGCATATGCTTCTGGAAGACCAAACTTTACATGATCGCCTGCGTCATGGAATCCGCCAGTCAAATCTACCGTAACAGTACTTCCATCGGTTCTTGTATAAGAATACTTATCATAGGTGTGGCAATTTCCTCTCCAGTCAAGCAGAGACTTTGTTCCTACCTCATCGCCACACATATTTGCATCATAAAAATACAAAGAGTACTGAAGCAGCTTTGCATAGTTGTAATCAATATCTGAATAATTGTAATCTGTTACATTTCCGGCAGGAATTGTGACTGTACCAGAGCCGCCAGAACTTCCACCAGAACCACCAGATGAGGTAGAATCTGTCGAGAACTTCACAGAATTGATCTGGTATGTAACAGTAGAACCTTCCTGCAGGTTTGTAAACTGCACGCCGATTTTACCAACTTCTGTGCTATTTCCCCAATCCAGACTTGAGAGATCCATGCTCATTTCCATCGTTCCTGATGTTGTCAAGTTTACATAATTTCCCTGATTCCATTTCCAGTCCTTTGACATGAACATCATCATAGCTCCCGGCGTACCCGTTGTACCCGCAGTGAAGTTTGAAACTGACAGACTCATGCTCAAACTCTTAATTCCCTTTGCTTCCCATTCGGATTTTTCATCCATATCCGCTGGCAAGCTCAGTAGAAGCTCGGAGATCATAATCCCTTTGTTTTCGCCATTGTCTTTTGCAGCCTCTGTTTTTCCACTCATCGTAATATACGATGATAAATCCATTTCCGTTGCTGCCTGTGGTGTCAACGTTGGAATCGTTACCCCTGTTATCATGAATAACAGAGCAAATACAACTGCAAACACCCTCCTTGTCATTCGTTTTTTGCTCATTTGAACCCTCCTCTTAATGTTTTAATTGTTCTTTTTATCTTGCACGAGCAGTAACTGTGCCCGCAACTTTTCAATTTCTGCCTCCGATCATTTTCTTCATACAATCCATTATAATCGACACCTGGCTTATGTTCAATCAATGAATTTTACATATAGGTTATTTGTAGTACTCTCCCAGACTGATTCCATTGATGCCAAGTGGAATCGCATGATCAAGTCCGATGAACTTCTCACCATTGTTCCAGAGAACTTCCTTGACAAATGCATACTTTTCCTCGTCCCATGTTGTGAAATCATCTAAAACCATGCCTCCGGTATCCCCAGAGTTCGCATTGAAGCACCAGAAGGTATGATTCAGTCTATTCTTCTGTATGAGTTCGCGCATATAGGTCATCCAGATGATGTTCGGTTCCGTCATAAATCCGCCCCACTCACCGATCAGAAGCGGTGCAATATTATCCTCATGGATATAAAACCAGTTATCGTGCCAGCAGTCTTTCATCAGGCTGTCATAGGTATAACTGCCCTGAAACCAAGGCTGTTCATATACAGTCGGGCCATAATCGTGCGGCGAATATACAAGCTTGTTCTGATATTTGCCGAGGTCAACCGGGTAATCTGCGACACCGCGCAGGTTTCCGCCCCACCAGTTGAAATAATAATCATCCTCATTCGTTGATGCATAATCGCCGTTCTTCTTGATATCAACCGGATAGATCTCAGTTCCTTCCACGAGCACGAGTACATTTGGATTCTTCGACAGCACAGCATTTGCGGCACGCTCTGCCGTGTATTTCCAGTTGTTCTCAGACTTCGAATCGTTCCAGATTGCCGCCCCGTCGCCCTCGTTCGGTTTTCCATGCGGCTCATTCTTCAGGTCATAGGCAATGATCGTATCATCGTTCTTGTAGCGGTCAGCCATCCACGAAAGTGCATACAGATAATCATCCGTGGATATCCGGTCCGTGTACCAGAGATTCACCATATGTCCGCTCGCATTCGTCTCCGCACAATGGATATCAATGATCAGCTTTAACCCATTCGCCCGGCATTGCCCGATCACATACTCAAAGATCTGCAGGCTGTCCATTCCAACTAGATAATCGTTGGTCGCCTGGTTGAAATTTGCATCCGGATATTCACCGTTCGACCATTGTAAGATCAGTTCTGCTGAAAATGGCACACGGATCACATTGAATCCGTGGTTTGCAATCTCCTGAATCGACTGATTCAGATCGGAAGCCCATAATCCGTCAAATGTGTTCGTCCCTGTATTATAGCCAAACCAGTTGATGCCGGTCAGCCATACTTCATTCCCGTCCGCGTCCACAATCTTGTTGCCATCGGTAAACAGCCAGTCATCGGTCGTTGGTTCCGGCACATCCATCGCACCATAGTCGACATCCCGGTCTACAGACACGTGATTGGTGGCTGCTGTCTCGTTCACAGAGTCATCCGAAGTATCGTTCGTAGCAGGATTATTGGTCGAAGCATCATTCTGATTGTCTGAATTTTCACCTGTTTCCTCATCAATCTGTGCTTCTGCCGAACCGGATGCAGACTTGTTGGTTTCTGCTTTATCCCATTTTCCCTGTATCTGCATACCAAGCAGCATGCCGAGCAGAAAGACGATAATAAACAGCAATATAAATATTACAATTTTTAGATTTTTGTTCATTCTCCCCTCAAATCCTTTCCTTTTGATTTTTCTCTTCCTCAAAACGCAAATATTAGTATAAAAATTTTATCATGAATTCTTAA
>OIAK01000725.1_pt1 | contig 13604 bp, 11 predicted proteins | sample 1580741 | NCBI WGS metagenome assembly OIAK01 (sample SAMEA3882521, study PRJEB24775) | human gut metagenome | biome: human-associated habitat; feature: intestine environment; material: feces | place: Netherlands | collected 2009/2010
TAATTTAGTTGACGGTGCAAAGTCAGTTTAAGTGGGCTGAGGCTTGACATGCAGCGCCAGCCATTTGCCGAAGGCAAATCTTGCATGGCTGGTGTTCAATGGATGTGTCAAGTTTTCTATGAAAACTTGACATGTAGCGCCAGCCATTTGCCGAAGGCAAATCTTGCATGGCTGGTGTTCAATGGAAAGGAGAATATAATTATGGAGATCAGAAAAGCGACAGCAGAGGATTTTGATATTGTATTTGATTTTATAGAAAAATTATGGACATATAATACATATGACAGGGAAGAAATACGCAAAGTATATATGGACGTCATAGATGACGAATGCAGCTTTGCGTTTTTATTATGGGATGAAGGCGTTTGCAGGGGCATGTGCCATGGAGACTATTTCAATACATTCTGGATGTCGGGGCTCACATGCTATGTTTCAAGTCTCATAACAAGAGAGGAGGACCGTGGCAAGGGATATGGTGTGGCACTCCTGGATCATGCAAAGGAGCTTGCAAAGCAGAGGGGATGCAAGGCCATTACCCTTGATTCCGGACTTCCGAGGACAGGGGCACATGGCTTCTACGAACACTATGGATTTGAAAAGAGCTGTTATGGCTTTGAACTGATGATATAAATTATCTGAGAAGATTGGAAAGAAGACAAAATATGTGTACAGCGGCGATATATAAGACAAAGGATTTCTATTTTTGGAAGCCCGCTGGATTACGAATTCTCGTACGGCGATGAGATCACCGTGACTTCGAGGAATTATCCGTTTGAATTCAGATATATGGGCAGGAAGGTACAGAACTTGCCAGATATCCATTGCTGCAGGGGGAGAACATCAACTGGCAGAACTAAGTATCTGCTGCCCCCGGGACCCGGGAAAACCCAGGAAATAACTTGACGTTTTTATCTGCATTTCTGCATTTTGCGAAAAATTTGTGCTGCTTTATGTAATGGTGGAGCCGGCAACTGCATGGTGCCAGTAGCCATCGTAGAGCCAGTAGCCCTCCAACAGAGCCGACAGTCTGGATGATGACAGTGGTTGCACAAACATAGAAAAGTAGATTATAATATCGGAAAAGGGCGTTGCCAGTGGCAATGTACGGAAGCCAGAGTTATATCTGTGATAAAGGAGAAAGGACGAGATATGGGCAAGTCAAAGGTTACAATAAAAGAGATTGCGGATAAGGCAGGGGTGTCCATAGCTACAGTTTCCCATGTTATCAACAGGACAAGGTATGTAAGACCTGAGCTTGTGGATAAGATAGAGAAGATTATTGTAGAGACGGGATATCAGAATAAGATAGCAGATAAGGAGAGAAAACTGCTGGTTGGCCGAGAGTCTACGATTGTTGCAGTCATTCCGAACATTGAAAGTACGATATACAGAGATATGGTAGCTTATGTGGAGCAACTTGTCAGTGCACAGGGATATCAGTTCCTTGTGGCGATAACAGACAATGATTTTAAGGAGGAGACACAGGTGCTTGCCGGACTTCTGGTCAACAAGAAGGTTGCCGGTATCATACATGCGCCGGTGAGCGATGTGGCAACCAACTACACAAAGCTTATACAGTCAGGCGTTCCATTTGTCTGCGTGGAGAGAAATATACTTGGATCAGGGATAGACTCAGTTGAGTTCCGAGACAGGGAGGCTATATTTAAGGGCGCAGATTATCTGCTTGCGAGTGGACACAAGAATGTTTTGTTTTTCAGAGAGAGTACGGACAGTACCACCAGGGATGAGAGAACAAAAGGTTTCCTGAGTGCTCTGCAGAAATACAATATAAATACAAACGATGCGAATATAGTGGATGTGACACTGGAAAATGGCGAGGATGACTGTATGCTCGTCATCCAGAAGGCGCTCCGCAGATACAGGCCGACCGCAGTTCTTGCGGGGGGCAATAGAATAACGCTCTACCTCATGAAGACACTGAGAGATATGGGAATCGACTGTCCGGGAGAGATATCTGTGGTTGGGTTTGGTGATGAGAGCTGGTCAGAACTTACATATCCTCCGCTTACCATAATCAGAAGAGATGTGAAGGGGTTAAGCACCAAGGCAGTTGGAATGCTATTTGAGAAGATCAACACAGGTGCGGTCATATCCCATGACTGCTATGCCGATGTGGAACTGGTTGTCAGGAAATCCACCAAGATGCTGGATAATGGACCATTTGGAGATAAGGCAGCTGCCCCTGATTCCGTGGTGCTGACGAAGGAGGAAAAACAGAGGCTGAAGGCAGGACATTTCAGAGTTGCCATATCATTCCATTACACAGGTACGTCATGGGCTGAGCTTCATGAGAAGGGTATCTGTGAGGAGCTTGAGCAGTTCGGGATAGATGTGGTGTCGGTTATGGATGCGCACTTTGACTCGGAACTGCAGAATGCGCAGCTTGATGGAATAAGACTTCAGAAGCCGGACGCAGTTATAGCTATTCCGGCGGATGACAGCCGTACCAGAGAGAAGTTTCAGGAACTTTCCAAAGTGTCAAAGCTGGTGTTCATAAGCAATGTTCCGGATGGCATGTCCAAGAACAGCTATGTGTCCTGTGTATCAGTAAATGAGTCGGAGAATGGAACGAACACGGGAAGAATGCTGGGGGAATACTGCAAGGAGAACAAGAAAAAAAAGGCAGGTTTCATTATTCATGGTGCGGCATTCTATGGAACAAGAGTCAGGGATAACGCCGCTGAGAGGATAATCAAGGACAGTTATCCTGATATTGACATAGTTACGATTAGGAGTTTTGGAGAGATATCCAATGCATATCAGGTAGCCCAGGACGTGATAACTGCCAATCCTGAAATTGAGGCAATGTATGTGAGCTGGGATCGCCCGGCACTTCTGGTTATAAAGGCACTCAAGGAGCTTGGCAGGGAGGATGTGGCGGTGTTCACCACAGACCTTGATCATGGAATTGCCAGGTGCATGGAGGAAGGAATCGTCAAGGGACTCAGCACGCAGAGACCATACGAGCAGGGAAGAGCGGCCGCGGCAGTTGTTGCCAAGTCCCTGGTAAGTGAAGAACAGCTTCCAAAGTATGTGGGAGTTCAGCCGTATCAGGTTGAGCCAAAACAGCTCAGGCTTGCATGGAAGGAAATCTTCCATGAGTCCATGCCGGACAGATTGAGGTGATATGACATCTTTAGTTAGTCTGTGTCGGACAGAGTTAGAAACTGTATCTTTTTATCTAAAAAAGAATCCGTTAGAGAGAAAATTGTATCTTTCTGGCGGATTTTTTGCGTTTATACACAAGAGACAAGGTGACAAGTAACGGGTGCCAATCATACACTACAAATCTCATAAGTATGACATCTGACAAAATATTTACGTAAAAAACTATAAAAGACCTGCGAATCCTATAATGCAATCGAGCTTCATTTGTGCAAAGTGACGAATAAACAATAAATAAAACACTTGATATTGACAATAACCGACAAAAGTTATATCATCAAAATATACAAGGAGCGAAAAACAGTTTAAAAATTACGTAAATAAACCGGTTAAAAACAGTTTTTCGACAACGGGTTAGCAAAGAAAATACATGATAGTGGAGGTAAAAATTATGAGAAAATTTAAAAAGTTATTAGCAGTTGGAGCATGCCTGTGCATGTCACTCAGTTTACTGGCAGGTTGTGGATCAGGATCAGGAAACGCTTCGGGCAGCGGTTCATCTGATTCAGGTACAAAGCAGGAGAGCACAAAGTCATCTGACCTGTCATTTGCATTTTGTACAAACACACTCAACAATACATTCCAGAGTTCAATTGATGCCAAGCTCAAGGAGCTCTGCGATGCGAACGGAATATCATATACATGTCTTGATCCTGACTACGATCTGAACACACAGCTCAGCCAGTTATCAGACGTGGCAAATAGTGGATACGACGCAGTGTTCATCATCCCGGTTGATTCAGCAGGTATCACATCAGGTCTTGCAGAGATCAAGGATGCAGGAATCCCAATCTTCAATGTAGATACAGCAGTTATCGAGGATGACATAGAGAACTTCGTAACACAGTTCGTTGGAACAAATGCTTACATGGCAGGAAAGCTTGTCGGTGAGCAGATGGCTAAGGATTATCCGGACGGAGCAGACATTGCGATCCTTGACTTCCCATCAAATGAGAGTTGTGTAGACCGTGTAAATGGTTTCCTTGACGGACTCGGTGATAACAAGGATAAGTTCAACATCGTAGCACAGCAGGATGGCGAGGCAGCACTTGATGCATCAATGAGCCTTGCAGAGGATATTATCACAGCAAACACAGATCTTCAGGCATTCTTCTGTATCAATGATCCTTCAGCACTTGGCGCTGCAGCAGCAGTTAAGGCAGCCAACAAGACAGGTCAGATTGGTGTATACAGTATCGATGCTTCACCAGATGGCAAGCAGGCACTCCTCGACGGCGAGTTCACAGCAGTTGCATGTCAGGTTCCTGTACAGATTGCTGAGTACGCATTCAACGCAGCACAGAAGTATGTGGGCGGAGATACAACGATCGACGAGAAGAAGGTATATCTTGACTCACACCTCGTACTCAAGGATGAGGCTGAGCAGACAGTTAACGATTGGCAGTAAGGCCGGATCGAAGCCGGCAGTAACAGCACGGGGCTGTCCCCGGCTGGACATACATGACACAACGTAGGTGTATATAACACGGGAGAGACCGGGGATCTTAGATCTCCGGCCGAGATCCCGAAAAAGCAGGATAACAAAAGATCTATTTTAGAAACTTGGAGGTTTAATATGGGACAGACAGTTCTGGAAATGATAGGGATAAAGAAAAGCTTCTCCGGAATATATGCTTTAAGTGGCATCGACTTTTCCCTTGAGCTGGGAGAGGTACATGCACTGCTCGGTGAGAATGGTGCAGGAAAGTCCACACTGATTAAGGTCCTCGGCGGAATTTACCAGCCCGACAGCGGAATCATCAAGGTAAATGGCAAGGAGGTAAAGATCAACGGAGTTCCAGCTGCCAGAGAAAATGGTATAGGAATAATACATCAGGAAATCGTACTTGTTCCATATCTTTCGGTGGCACAGAATTTGTTTCTCGGCAGAGAGATAAGGACAAAGCTTGGGACATTGGACTTTGCAGAGATGAACAGAAGAGCAGAGGAGATGATATCGTCCCTCGGTGTGAATATAAAAGCAGACACGATAGTAGAGAATCTGACCATCGCACAGCAGCAGATGGTGGAGATCGTCAAGGCGGTCTCATTCAACGGTAAGATCATAGTTATGGATGAGCCTACCTCATCACTCTCAAATGAAGAGGTGGAGCAGTTATTTGAGATCATTGAGAATCTCAGAAAGAAACAGGTAAGTATAATCTACATCTCCCACAGAATGGAGGAGCTCTTCAGGATATCTGACAGAGTTACCGTCATCAGGGATGGTGCATACGTAGGAACAAAAAAGACATCTGAGACCAACCCGAATGAGCTGGTTGCGATGATGGTAGGAAGAGATCTGGAGAGCTTCTATGCCAGGGATTACTGTGACATGGACAAGGCAGAGGTTGCTCTGGAGGTAAAGAACCTTTCACAGACAGGTGTCTTTGAAGATATAAGTTTTTCGGTACACAAGGGTGAGATCCTGGGATTCTCAGGTCTGGTCGGTGCCGGACGAAGCGAGATCATGGAGGCGGTATTTGGTGCCACACAGCCTACATCAGGCGAGGTGATACTCGGCGGAAAGCTGGTACACTTCAAGAATCCGATGCAGGCGATCAAGTCAGGCGTAGCCCTGGTTCCTGAGGACAGAAAGAAGCAGGGACTGGTGCTCGGCAACAGCGTGGCGTTCAACCTAACACTCTCATCCCTCAGATTCTATATGAATGGAATCGCCATAAGCGAGAAAAAGCGCGGTGAGGTCATAGACCATTATTCAAAGCGGTTGCGGATCAAGGCGGCGTCACCTGAGATCGAGGCGGGCAGCCTGTCAGGTGGAAATCAGCAGAAGGTAGTTCTGGGCAAATGGCTTGCAACCAAGCCGGATGTGCTCATTCTGGATGAGCCGACCAGAGGCGTTGATGTAAATGCAAAATTTGAGATATACACAGTAATCAATGAACTGGCAAAGGAAGGCATAGCGATAATCATGGTATCCAGTGAGCTTCCTGAGATCATCAACATGTGCGACAACGTATGTGTGGTCAGAGCCGGAAAACTCGTGAAGAAGCTGTCAAAGGACGAGCTCTCACAGGAAGAGATAATGAAATACGCTGCAGGAGGTATCAAATAATATGGGCGAGACAAAGAAGAATTCAAAAGCAACTTCTATATTAAAAAACAATCCCCTGACATCCATAGTCAAGGGCAACATAGGAATCATAGTGGTTCTGATAATCATGTGTGTGGCCGTATCACTTGCCACAGACAAGTTTTTAACGACCAACAACATCATATCAGTGCTTAGACAGATATCGATCAACACATACATAGCACTTGGAATGACACTCATAATCATACTTGGTCACATTGACCTGTCAGTTGGATCGATAGTAGCTATGTCGGGAACTCTGACCGTAGGTTTTATAGTTAATCAGGGACTTCCTCTCGGTGTAGCAATAGCAGCAGGCCTTCTGGTCGGCACAGCGGCTGGCTTTGTAAGTGGTTTCATAGTAGCCAATTTCAAGGTGCCTGCATTCATCATCACAATGGCCATGATGAACATAGCAAGTGGTATAGCTTATGTCTACACAGGTGGACAGTCAACACGTATCACAAACAAGCTCTTCATCGAGATCGGTACAGGATATCTGTTTAATGTGATTCCACTCCCGGTAGTGTACATGGTAGTGCTCATCATACTGTTCAGCTTCATCCTCAGTAAGACAAAGTTCGGAACATACGTATACGCGATAGGTGGTAACCGCGAGGCCGCAAGACTTTCAGGTGTACCTATTAAGAAGATAGAGATCATAGTGTTTACAATATCAGGACTTCTCTCAGCATTCGCAGGACTTGTACTCTGTTCAAGAATGTACTCAGGCCAGCCTTCAGTTGGAAGCGGATATGAGCTTGATGCCATCGCAGCCTGTGTACTTGGCGGAACCTCTATGACAGGTGGTAAAGGAAGGATCAGTGGAACAGTATTTGGTGCCATGGTCATCGGAATCATCTCAAATGGTCTTAACCTTATCGGAGTGTCATCATACTGGCAGCTTATCATCAAGGGTCTCATCATCGCATGTGCGGTACTCCTTGATGGACAGAAGGGCAAGCTTGAGCTCCTCAAAAAGAAGAAACTTGCAGCAAACTAGTAGAAAGAGAGGACTGATAATATGGAGATTTTTAGAAAGATGTCCTTCGCGGATTCCACGGGAGATGCAATACCTTTCTACCACGAGGGCAAATATCATATATTCTCACTGACTTCCCCTCCGGGAACAACAGTGTACCCGGCAAGACTCAGAACAACATGGAGCCACAGTGTATCAGATGATCTGGTGCACTGGGAGGAGCTTCCTACAGCGCTCTATCCGGGCGAGGGCGACGAGCCGGATGCATCAGGAGTATGGACTGGATCAGTCATATACGGCGAGGGCAAATACCATGCATTCTATACAGGCTACTGCCTCACCGCAGAGTATCAGCAGACCATATGCCACGCTACAAGCGATGATGGAATCACGTGGGTGAAGGATGCAGCCAATCCGGTCATCACACCTATGATAGAGCTTTACGAGAAGCTTGACTGGAGAGATCCATATGTATTCTACAATGAGGAGGACAAATGTTACTGGATTCTCATATCAGCGAGAAGGTTGGATATGCCGATAACCAGAAGAGGATGTATAGTTCTCTACAGATCAAAGGATCTGGTCAACTGGGAATATTACGGACCGATATATTCACCGGGACACACCAACTGTCCTGAGTGCCCTGAGATGTACAAGATGGGAGACAATTGGTATCTCTCATACTCAAGATTCTCAGAATATGTAAATACAATATACAGAGTTGCAAAGTCACCATTTGGCCCATGGAGAAAGCCAAAGAAGGATGGCATAGGCGGAAGAAGATTCTACGCAGCCAAGTCCATGCAGGATGATGACGGCAGACGCTTCTACTTCGGTTGGGCTCACGACAGAGCAGACAGAAGCGACAGAGGTGAATGGTACTGGGGCGGAACCTTCTGCGTGCCGCACGAGGTAGTTGCCACAGCGGATGGAGGACTTGACGTAAAGCTTCCAAAGGAATATGAGCATGTATTTGAGAAGCCTGTGGCATGGGATTACATCCCTGTACTTGGAAATGCAGAGCTTCACGGAGACAGACTGGTTGAGATGGATTCAGTAAGCACATGTACATACGGATTCCTTGGACACAACGAAGAGAGCTACATGCTGAAGTGCAAGATCATGCCTAGAGAGGTGTATGACCATTTCGGTATACTGCTCAAGTCAGACAAGGAAGCAAGCGGATGCCTTCTCCTTGAGTTCGATGTGGCCATGCAGAGAGTGTCATTGGTAAATCTTCCTATGGGAGTTGACCCGTTCTGGGTTCAGTCCTGTCAGGCTGTGCCTCCTGCAACGGAGCCGGGCCCTGATGGAGTCAGAGTGTGCGAGAAGACATTTGACATAACAGAGGGCAGCGAGATAGATGTGAAGATCATCGTTGACCATGATATGGTGGAGGTATTTGTCGGAGAACAGGTGGCATTTACATACAGGATATATGCAAAGCCTGAGTTTGAGACAGGACTTCTGGCACAGGATGCAAGAGTAGAATTCTATGACATAGAGATTACAGGAAAGTAAAATTCACAAGGAGGATCCAACATGGAAAAGAAATATGATGTTGTGGCTCTTGGTGAATTCCTGATAGACTTTACCCCTGCCGGAAGTACTGATTCCGGGATGAAGCTCTTCGAGCAGAATCCCGGAGGCGCTCCGGTAAATATGCTCACGGCAGTCAGCAAGGCCGGACTTAAGACCGCGTTTATAGGAAAGGTCGGGGATGACATGCATGGCAATTTCCTTATTGAGACGGCAAAGCAGGCAGGGATAGATACCAGAGGTATAGTTGTCGATGACACGGTATTTACCACTTTGGCATTTGTCACTCTGGATGAGAACGGAGAGCGTGAATTCTCATTTGCCAGAAAGCCGGGAGCGGACACAATGCTTTGTTACAAGGAAGTGGATGCCGACCTGCTAAGAGACACAAAGGTGTTCCATATAGGTTCGTTGTCTCTCACGGATGAACCGGCCAGAACCACCACATTCCAGGCGGTGAGAGAGGCGAGAAAATACGGAGCGGTGATATCCTATGATCCAAATTACAGAGAGCCGCTGTGGGACAACAGAGAAAATGCGATGGAGAGAATGAAGAGTATTCTCCCATTTGTAGATATAATGAAGCTTTCGGATGAGGAGACGGCACTCCTCACACCATTTGAAGATCCGAAGGAGGCTGCGGAGTATCTCCTTGGAACAGGCGTCAGACTTGTTGCGGTCACCCTGGGAAGTGAGGGTGTGCTGATATGCAGCAGGGATGGCAGCAGAAAAGTTCCTGGATTTGTCAGCCATGTGGTCGACACAACCGGAGCTGGAGATTCGTTCTGGGGGGCATTTGTATCGCAGCTTATAAGGGCGGACAAAAGCCTGGAGGAATTCAGTATAGACGAGCTTGAAGAATTTGCAAGATATGGAAATGCGGTGGCGAGCCTGTGTGTCGAGAAGCGCGGAGGACTCAGATCGATTCCTGAAGAGAGCGAGACATTTGAGAGACTCGCAGTAAAGTAAGGGTACTACAATTTTTCACATAAAATTTTCCCTTAACCCTGAAGACCGGAGAGTTTCCGGTCTTCTTTTTTGTACAATCTAACATCAGTATAATCATTCAAAAGTGCATTGACTCATAATTTCATTTCCTATAATATGTGGTTGGTGAACAAAAAAATAATCATTGGTCCTGTGTCAAGATTTAGCACAAAATAAAATGAGAAGTTCTGCCAACTAAGCTGCCGGCAGAGAACATACCCTCTCATACATTTTTTCAAAGTCATTAGGAGACATATAGTCGCAGTGACTGTGAATCCTAACGGTATTATAAAAGGGTTTGATATACTCGAATACAAGCCTATAGGCGTGTTTGTAGTTAATGATATTGAATCTGTTAAGCCATTCTCTTTTGATTAAGGAATGAAAAGATTCGATTCAGAAAAAATCTGTATCCAGAGCGGGACACGCCTAAAAATTTCAGCATTCCGGAGTTCGCGCTTAAGACGAGCGATTTCCTTCGCTTCTTCAGAAGCGTAATTATCGGAACCGATAACGGGAATATCACCGTCATTATCTCTGAACTGGGCTTCCCAGCGAGCAAGAGTACTGACACCGATACCCAGGTTCTTTGCACATTCAACCTGTGTAAGATCAGGGTGCTCTTTGCGATAGTTGATAACATCCAACTTGAATTGCTTGGTGTGATGAGTTTTTTGTCGTGACATAATGAGTTCCTCCTCATTCTTTATTATACAACATTTAAGGGGATATCTCATTTTGTTTTGTACTATTTAGATGCTAACACTATTAGAAAATTATAATAAAATTGTAATTTATCGAGTTGCCTTTATAAAGAACTGTAAAGGAGAGATATTATGGCTGTTGATAACGCAAGTCAGATTGACGCAATTGCAAACGATAAAGAAAATGCTTGTTTGGTACTCCTTATTACCGACCATTTGAATTGGGACAATGAGTTTGAACACTTGAAGATTTTACAAGATAAAATCAATGCGTATGTGGCTTTTATCGAAAGCAAACAGTACGATGAAATATACCCCAATGCTGATTTTAAGATGGCTATGATAGAAATCCGTTTCAAGTATGACATAACAGATAGTTGCCAGAAATTTTTGCAAGTAGCTCAAGATCAATTAGGTCAGATAGGGATAAAAATCAAGGCACAGATTAGTTAACATTTTCAAGTTTATAGAGTTAAAAAATATAAGTTAAGGAGGCATGTATTATGAAAAAAGTAATCTATCTGCTTGTATTATGTATGGTGCTGGGAATGGCTGGATGTGGAACGAATCAAGAAAATAAAGAACCTGTGTCTGGAAATGTGTCCGTAGAAATAGAAAATAAAGAAAATGATGATGTAGTACAAAATGAGCAAACAGCAGATACTGGCTCATATCCTCCATGTGTTATGGTTGATGGTGTTATATATAAAGACACAGGATATGTAGCGTCAATGCCTGGTTGTGGAACAATGGATGGAGAAATTGTGTCAACAGTGGCAGGGACAGAGTTACCATCTGAAAATAATCAATCAAATTTCGGAAGCGGATATCATTATCAAAGGAGTTCTGAAGGTCAGCTCATAGTAGTCATTGATGACGAACGAATCATATTTAGAGATATTGAAAAAGATGATACGTCTATTCCAATAGAGGTTATCAATTTTAATGCAAAAGTAAAAGAAATTACCGATGATGGAGAACTTCTTGTAACGCATGTGAGTACAGCTGAAGGCTTTTGTCAGATGAATGATGGAGAGTATTATGTATCGGCAGAAAATTTAGCGGAAGATGTTCAGGTGGGAGATATCGTTACAATATGGTTTAATGGAATGATTCAAGAAACATACCCTGCTCAATTGGGGGTAGTTTATAGAATCATTAAAACACAATAATTAGTCAAATTTCAGTTTGTAGGGAACAACAGCTAAGACAATTTTATAATAAAACAGCGACAGAGCATTTATGTGTAAAAGCATGAATGCTCTTTTTTTGTCTCTTCAAGGACAAAGAACAAGAAAGCAGCTTTTGGACAAATTGTCCAGAAGTTCAAATAAAAAATGAAGGAGGACACCTGATGTATAGCCAAAATGGTATTCCGTGGGTAAGACCACCCACACAGGACAGGCAGCATAGAGAAAATAATATCGGGAGGACAGAACAATGGTCGATGAATTGACGCAGGAGTCGTTCCAGACAGGAAAGGCGATTGTGACTGTCAGCGTAGATCTGATTACTGCCATTGCGGATGCGTGCAAGAGGTCTGAACAGCAGAATCCGGGTATGAGTGAGGAACAGAAGGAGACATTGCTCGGCAAGGTTGTCGATAAGGTAATGTCGAATTATAAGGAAATACATGGCTCATTAAAGGGATTTAACAGAGAGGACAAAGATGTCACGCATATTGATGTGAATGATGAGCGAACAGCGGAGCTTTTGGAGAAAGCCTGTAAGAAAAGTCATATTCCAATGGATATGAAAGAAGTAACGAGAGCGGATGGTTCCATCACGCATACTGCATTCTGTGAAGTGAAAAGCATAGATCAGGTGGCAGCATTACTGAAGATGGCTTCCGAACAGGTACTTGAAGAGCAGAAGGAAATGACCAAGACACTTGTGCTTTACGATGATAAGGGCAAGAAGGTCATGTCGGCTGACTTTGTAAATAATGGTGAGATAAATATGGACGATGTGCGCAATTTCAAAATAGTTGTGGTCATTGTGGCCGCTGTACAGAGCCTTGTGAAGTGTGTAGTTGGTGACACTGTGAAGAGTCTCGCCGTTTACCCAGCGGCTGTAGTCGCCGTGGATGACCTCACCCATGAGCCAGAAATCCGGCTTCACTTCATTTGCTGTGCGGCGCAGTGCCTTCATGAAATCAAAATCAAGGACGTCCGCAGCGTCAAGTCTGATTCCGTCCACATCGAACTCACTCACCCAGAAACGAATCACATCGCATATATAGTCAACGACAGCAGGATTCTTCTGATTCAGCTTGACGAGAATGTTGTAGCCTCCCCAGTTGTCGTAAGAGAAACCGTCGTTGTACTCGTTGTTGCCCCAGAAATTCACGTTGCAGTACCAGTCCTTGTACTGTGAATTCTCTCTATTTGCCTGGATGTCCTTGAATGCGAAGAAGTCACGGCCTGTGTGGTTGAACACTCCGTCGAAGATGACCTTTATTCCCTGTTCATGGCAGTAAGCCACAAATGCTGTCAGGTCCTCATTTGTTCCGAGACGGGAGTCGAGCTTCTTGTAATCTGTAGTCTCGTAGCCGTGTCCGACTGACTCAAAGAGTGGTCCGATGTACAGTGCTGAACCGCCAATCTCCTTTATATGATCCACCCATGGAAGCAGGGTGTTTAAGCGGTGAACAGGCTCACCGTAGTCGTTCTGTTTAGGGGCTCCCGCAAGTCCCAGTGGATAAATGTGATAAAAAACTGCCTCATCATACCATGCCATAGTTATCCCTCCATTTTTTAGGTGCCGGCAAATGCAAAGCACCCGATATTATTTGATATATGTTACGCGCCATATATGTGACCAAAGTCAGCCCGCAACATTTACATTATACTAAATAAATTAGGAAAATGCGACAAAAAGTCATGCAAGTATCGCATCGATCATCATAGTTGCCGGAGCCTGCGGTCTGGATGCAAAGCAGAGCGCACAGCTTATCCAGAGCGCCATGATAATTGCCGGAATCGGCTCACTTATCCAGATGTTCCCAATCTGGAAGATCGGTTCAGGACTTCCTATAGTAATGGGAATAAGTTTTACATTTGTGTCAGTGTTTTGTTATCTGGGACCGACATACGGCTATAATGCGATAGTC
>OIAK01000726.1_pt1 | contig 13580 bp, 11 predicted proteins | sample 1580741 | NCBI WGS metagenome assembly OIAK01 (sample SAMEA3882521, study PRJEB24775) | human gut metagenome | biome: human-associated habitat; feature: intestine environment; material: feces | place: Netherlands | collected 2009/2010
TCGAAGAGAACCACGTTGGAAAAGCAAAAACAAACTATAAGCTGCGTGACTGGGTATTCTCCCGTCAGCGTTACTGGGGTGAGCCGATTCCGATCGTACACTGCGACAAATGCGGTTACGTTCCGGTTCCGGAAGAATCCCTTCCGCTGGAGCTGCCGGATGTAGAGAGCTACATGCCGACCGATAACGGCGAGTCTCCGCTGGCTGCCATGACAGACTGGGTCAACACCACCTGCCCGTGCTGCGGAGGACCTGCAAAACGTGAGACCGATACCATGCCGCAGTGGGCTGGTTCTTCCTGGTATTACATCCGCTATACCGATCCGAAGAACAAAGAGGCTCTGGCAAGCAAAGAAGCTATGAAATACTGGCTGCCGGTTGACTGGTACAACGGAGGAATGGAGCACACCACCCTTCACCTTCTGTATTCCCGTTTCTGGCATAAATTCCTGTACGATCAGGGCGTAGTTACCTGCCCGGAACCGTATCAGAAACGTACTTCCCACGGAATGATCCTCGGCGAGAACGGCGAGAAGATGAGTAAATCCCGTGGAAACGTTGTCAACCCGGATGATATCGTAGCTGAGTTCGGTGCAGATACCCTGCGTACGTACGAGATGTTCATCGGTGCCTTCGACTTAAGTGCATCCTGGTCTCAGGAAGGCGTAAAAGGATGCCGTCGTTTCCTCGAGCGTGTATGGAAACTGCAGGACAGCCTGGTAGACGGAGATTCCTACTCCAAAGAGCTGGAGTCCAAAATGCACCAGACCATCAAGAAAGTATCCAGCGACTATGAGTCCCTGAAATACAACACAGCGATCGCAGCCATGATGACCCTGGTCAACGAGTTCTACAAAGCCGGAAAAGTAACGAGAAAAGAGTTCGAAACCCTTCTGATCCTGCTGAATCCGGTTGCACCGCATATGACCGAGGAACTGTGGGCAGACCTTGGATACGAAGGCCGTCTGTATCAGACCGCATGGCCGGAGTTTGACGAGGAGAAGACCGTAGAGGCAGTAGCCGAGATCGCTGTTCAGATCAACGGCAAAATGCGCGGAACGATCAAAATCGCCAAAGATGCAGATAAAGAGACCGCAATCGCCGCTGCAAAAGAGGCAGTTGCAGACAAACTGACCGGAAACATCGTAAAAGAAATTTACGTACCGGGAAGAATTGTGAATATCGTTCAGAAATAATAATTATGTAAGCTGAAGAAAGGAGGCTGATTCTTGGAAAAAGAGTCAGTCTCCTTTTGCATAAATATTGCTGTTTAGCAAGGAGGGATACAAAATGGATCTTGAAACAATCAGACAGGAAGCGCGTGCCGTCGCAGAGGAGCTGATTACGACGGCGCAGATGAAACCGGGACAGATTCTGGTAGTGGGATGTTCTTCGAGTGAAATTCACAACAGTAAGCTCGGAACGGATTCCAGCCAGGAGATCGGGCAGGCGGTGTTTGAGGCGCTGTATGCGTGTACGAAGGAGCACGGGCTGTATCTGGCGGCGCAGTGCTGTGAGCATCTGAACCGCGCGGTTGTTCTGGAGCGTGCGGCGGCAGAAAAATACGGTTACGAGCCGGTCTGCGCGGTACCGTGGCTGCATGGCGGCGGATCGTTTGCGATGGCGGCATACTATGGATTGGAGGACGCTGTCACCGTAGAGCGTGTGCAGGCGCATGCAGGTATTGATATCGGTGATGTGCTGATCGGCATGCAGCTGAAGGCAGTAGCCGTTCCGGTCCGGGTATCGCAGAAAACGATCGGAGATGCGCACGTTGTCTGCGCGCGGACAAGACCGAAATACATCGGCGGCGAGCGGACGCATTACGCGGAAGATCCGGAGATGAGAAAGTAAGAAACTGTGATTGGTAAATCAAAAAATGCCGTACAGGCGGAGGAAAAATTTTACGTTTTATTTCGCTTTTCTCGCTTCCCGTTTTCGCAGGAAGAAAATTTTCTGCTTCCGGTAAAAAGAGGAAATGGAATCCACGAGGATGCTCAAATATCGCAGAACCGGCTCTGTTGCGACAGAGAATACGACCAGCAGCATGATACATTTTCTGGACATATCAGAAATGGCGAACAGCTGGTTCAGATAGGTACTGCAGAAAATGAAGGCAATAATCGAGCCGATCAGGATCGTCCAGCGCATCCAGTTGAGCGGCTTGCTGATCCGGTAGAGAATCATAAAACCGACAATGGCGAGCAGTACGGTGGCAGCGGTCGAAATATCTTCCGAGCCGACCGCAAATTCCTGGCCGAAGACGACGAGTGTTGCGACCATCAAAAAGTCGGTCAGCGCCGCAGGCAGGGCTCGTGTCAGAATGTTCGTGATAAAGTGGCCCTCGATCCGGTTTTTGTTCGGCATTAGCGAGAGCAGGAAGCCTGGAATACCGATCGTAAACATACTGATCAGCGAGATCTGGGACGGCTCCAGCGGATACGTCACCATCGAGATCAGTGAGAAGATGGACAGCAGGAACGAGAAAATGTTCTTTACCAGGAACAGCGTTCCCGAGCGCTGCAGGTTGTTGACAACGCGGCGGCCTTCCAGTACGACAGAAGGCATCTTCGAAAAGTCGTTGTCCAGCAGAACGAGCTGTGCAGCCTGTGCGGCAGCGTCACTTCCGGATGCCATCGCAATGCTGCAGTCCGCATCCTTCAGGGCCAGCACATCGTTCACGCCGTCGCCCGTCATCGCAACGGTATGACCTTTTGCTTTAAGCGCCTTTACAAGCTCCAGCTTCTGATACGGCGTTACACGGCCGAATATCTTATATTTGTCAGCCGCCTCCCACAGTTCTTCATCGGTTGTTAATGTCGATGCGTCTACATAATTTTCATAATGCTCAAGCCCTGCACGCTGAGCTACTCCCGAAACGGTAACGGGGCTGTCGCCCGAAATAATTCTTATGTCAACGTCCTGCTCCGCAAAATATTTCAGCGTTGCGGGGGCTTCTTTTCTTATGCAGTCGGTGATTCTTACAAGCGCCACAGGAGTTATATTTTCGGGCAATGCGCCGCCCTCAACTTCGGGAGGCATATTGTCGCTGTGTGCAAACAGCACAACTCTGTATCCGCCCTCCGACAGCGTCTTTATCTGTTCTCTCAGAGCATCTGTCATAGCATCGCCCAGAATAAATTCAGCCGCACCGAGAATATATGTTCCTTTATCCTCAAAAGCCGCAAGACTCCACTTTTTCGCACTTGAGAAATGTATCGCCGTCTTTGCCGACCATTCTCTTTCGGGCAGGAAACCGTCTTTTTTGTATCTGTCCATTACGGCAAGCGCAGTGGGGTTATTATCGCCAAGCGCATATATCATCTCGCAAAGAGCTTTTTCGTGATCGTTGCCGTCAAGAGAGATAACGTCGGATACCTCCATTCTGCCCTCGGTTATCGTACCCGTTTTATCAAGGCAGAGAACGTCAACTCTTGCAAGGGTTTCCACGCAGTACAAATCCTGCGCAAGCGTTTTGTTCGTTGCAAGTCTGATAACGCTTACCGCAAGCACCATACTTGCCATAAGCACAAGGCCCTCGGGTATCATGCCGATTATAGCCGACACCGTGTTTACAACGGCATCGGTGAACGTGCTGTGTGCAAGAAGCATTTCCTTGCCGAACATCAGAAGTATCATCGGTATAATACATACGGAAATCATCTTCAGTATATAGTTTATGCTTGCGAGCATCTTTGAGTTATTCTTCTTGATATATTTTGCGCCGCTTGTTATCTTATTGGCATAATTGTCTGCGCCTATGCGGATAACCTGCGCCTTTGCATTTCCGCTTATCAGAAACGAGCCGGACAATATCTCATCGCCCTTGTGCTTTACGATAGGGTCGCTTTCGCCTGTTACAAGGCTCTCGTTTACCTCGCAGTCGCCCTCTACCGCTATGCAGTCCGAGCAGACCTGTCTGCCTGCCGACAAAATCATTATATCGTCAAGAACAATATCCTTTACGGCTATAGTCTGTATTTCGCCGTTTCTCAGCACATCCGCTTTAGGCGCAGAAATAAGAGCCAGCTTGTCGATGGCTCTTTTTGAGCGTATTTCCTGGAATATACCTATTGCCGTGTTGCATATGATAACGCCTAAGAACAGGCAGTTCTTGAACGAGCCTACCGCAACGACAAAAGCCGCCAGTATTATGTTGATAAGGTTGAAGAATGTAAGGCAGTTATCCTTGAATATCTGCTTTACCGATTTGCTTGGTATATTGAAATCTCCGTTTACTTTTCCCTGTGCGATGCGGTCGCTTACCTCTTTCGAGGTAAGTCCCGCGCCGACATCTGTTGCATTTTCAAGTGATATGCTTTTTTCGGCATTTGGCATAATATAGGTTATATCCTTCCGTTAAAATAAAATTATTCGGTGCTGCTGTCTAGGCTGTCGGTGATATTGCTTTCGTTATCGAGAGTGTCTGTACCGTTCAGATAATCGACATAATCCTTAAGCTCTTCGTCGGGGTCCTTGCCGGCATAAACGTTTTTGGTAACAGTTATCCCGTATTCCCAGAACCGAGCCGTCTGAGGCGTGTTCGGCATAGCATAGGAGAATGCCAGCTGATTCACAAATCCGTCCAGCTTTTCATCTATATCCACGTTAGCGGCAGGCAGGGTTCCTGTCATCTTTACTCTGAGCCTCTGCATATCCTCGCTGAGAAGATAGCGTGCGAACTCGTCCGCCTCTTTCGGATGCTCGCTTTTTGAGTACACATACATAACTCTGACACCTGCAATGGAATATGTATTGCTTCCGCTTTCAAAAGACGGAAGGTTTACTATGCCGTAATCTATGCCGGAGGCATCGGCCTTGCTTACAAACCACGGTCCGTTCACAATGAAAGCCGCATCGCCGGTAAGAAACAGATTGTCATAATCGTCATATTCAAAATCCGTAACGTTCGGCGGCAATATTTCTTTCATCTGTCCGAGAAGATCCATACCGTATTTTGCGGATTCGTTAAGCAAGCCGTAGTCATTGCCGCTCATCAGCTTATTCCCGTCCCTGCTCATCAGCATAGCAAGATAATATACCGTATCTGCGTGGAAAATAAAGCCGTATTTGCCGGGATAGAGCGTATTGAAGCCCTTGCTCCAGCCTATCATACCTTCCCACGTTGACGGAATATCATTCAGATCTACGAATTTCTTATTGTAGAAAAGGGCGTACGTTTCGCAGGAAACCGGGTAGCCGTACATAGTATCGCCGTACATCACGGAATCCCTTGCAGAAGTCATTGCCACTGTATTTACAAACGATGTGTCGATTGTCGGAAGTATAAGATCGTTGGCGATAAGCTCCCCTGCCATGTCGCAGGGAGATGCAAACAGATCCGGTCTTTTTACCGTACTGTTCTTATCCTTAAGATTTATTATAGCGTCGGGTATCTCTACGTTGACATATTCAATCGTTATGTTAGGGTAAAGCTTGTGAAAGCTGTCTCCCGCTTTTCTGATAAATTCATCGGGGCCGTCCTTTGACTCCCATACCGTAAGCGTTATATCGTCCTTTGTCAGACTGTTGTTGGTGGCATACGGCTTTGACGTCGCCGTACCGTCAGGACGTGAGGTGTGCTGAGTTATAATATGGCTCTCTTCGGAACAGCCTGCTGTCATCATTGCCGGAATCAGCGCCAAAACAGCAAGAAAAACCGATACCGATCTTTTGTATTTCATATGATCCTCCTTTGCACAATGCCTTGTGAAAAAGTCAAATCCTGTATTCACATCCATATTGTAATTGTACAACAACTGTACGGTTTTGTCAACCGCAACAGCACTTGCAAAAACACGGTTCTTATGATATAATTACATTAATTGTAACGTTTGTATAGGTATTGCCGTACATAAAAGCGGAGCTTACCGTCTGTACGGTTTATTTGAAAGGATATAAAAATATGGAGCCTGAAAAGAAGTACGAAACAAGCAGTATCGATGATATAAAGGCACTGTTTGAAAAAAGAACGGACGATAATATAATTCCGCTTGACGAGCTTGACGGCAAATTCAAGCCAAAGCCTGCCGCAACGCCCGTTAAAGCGTCCTCGTCGCAATATCCGAAAAGGAAAACCACAGCGCAGAAAAAGCGTAACCGCCTGATAGCGAATATTATGATATACAGCGGTATAGCACTGCTGATAATAATGTGCGCCGTGCTTGTAACGCTGATTTTCACGGGCAATAACGGCGACAGCATAAAAGGGCTTGAGATAACAAACAGCGGTGATATTACACTGCGTATCGGTCATTCTGAAAAACTCAAAGTGAAAACCGAGCCGTCAGACACGGAATATGCGCTGTCATATGTCAGTGCGGATACGTCTGTTGCGACCGTTTCACTTGACGGAAAAATCACAGGTGTGTCGGACGGAAAAACCGAAATTACGGTAAGCAGCGGAGAGCTTTCCGACAGCATTATCGTTATTGTAAAGAAGGATATAATCGAAAAGCTCGATGTATCTCTTGCGGCTCTGTCACTTGACGGCGGAGAGGAACAGAAGGTTACTGCAAAGCTGACCCCCTCTGACGCAAAGGATGTATCGCTCAGCTGGAAAAGTGCCGACACGGAAGTTGCGACCGTTGACAAGGACGGAAATATAAAGGGCGTGAACACGGGCGAAACCATAGTCACGGTAACCGACTCCGTAACAGGGCTTTCAAAGGATATAAGCGTCACTGTAAACGGACTTGAGCTGCCCGATTCGATGGAATTTGACAAAAAGAGCGTTACTCTTGAGGTCGGAGAGGTATATAATTCCGTTTTAAAATTCTCGCCTGAGGATATTACACACACAAGCGCCATATACTATACCAGCGACTCATCGGTAGCGTCTGTCACAAACGAGGGTGTTATCACAGCAAAAAGCGAGGGCAGTTGTACTATTGAGGCGTACTACGAAAATGATTTCCGACTTGTTGCTACTATGGAGGTGAATATCATAGATCCGTATGTAATAACACAGCCCGAAACAACCGTTCCCGAAACTCCGAAGCCCGAAACATCAAAGCCGTCAGCCCCGTCATATAACGGCTCGCACAAAATGGAAGTTATAGACGGCATTACTTATTTTGACGGCGTTATGATAGCAAACAAGACATACACTCTGCCCGCAAGCTATAACCCAGGTGTTCAGCCTGTCGCTATGGACGCTTTCTACGATATGCAGGCTGCCGCCGCCGCTGACGGCATTTCGCTGTGGATTTTATCCAGCTTCCGTTCCTATGAGGATCAGGACGTTATATACAACCGCTATGTAGCACAGGACGGCAGAGATGCCGCAGATACATATTCTTCACGTCCGGGTCATTCCGATCACCAGACAGGATACACATTCGATCTTAATTCTCTCGAACAGGACTTCCAGTACGATCCCGCAGGCAAGTGGCTTGACAAGAACTGCTACAAGTACGGCTTTATCATCCGTTATCCTAAGGGCAAAGAAAGCTCAACAGGCTATATGTATGAGCCGTGGCATGTAAGATACATCGGCGTAGACCTTGCCACAAAGGTAACGCAGAGCGGTCTTTCGCTTGAAGAATATTTCGGGATAACGTCACAGTATCAGGACTGACGGGAAAATTCAATGCCGTATAAATTGAGGAGGTCACTGCGTAAAAGCAATGACCGCCTTGTTTTTTTATTTCTGCCTCTTGTCGCCCTTTTTATCGGTCAGCAGAGGCTTTATCAGCCTGTATATCTCGCCTGCCCGTGTAGTGCCGTATTTTTTCACGATACGGTTATTTATTCCCGACTTGGTAGTAAGCTCATTGATACACTTCTCGACAAACTCAAGCTCATCGCTGTTTGTTATCAGCTTTTCAAGCTCGGAATGAAGCCTGCTGTGTTCTCCGGATTCTTTAGCCTGTTCAAGGCAAACGGCTGAGCAAACGTTTACGTTCTTATCCTGCCAGAACCTTCCCACAATCTCGAAAGCCTTATCGTTTTAAATAATGCAATAATCTTCCTCAGGAGCTTCTCGTATCATATATCCGAGATAGGAAACAAGCTGAAAATCAAGCGCATTTTTCATTCCCACCTGTGCCTCGACATAAAATATATCGGCTTTGCTCTCGGTTATTCTTTTATGCATATTGAATGTCAGCACACCTGCGTGTTCACTGTAAAAGATATAGCACTTGTCCTTCTTGCCGAGCTGTTCTATTCCCTTAAGCCCGTCAGAGTGAACATTTTCAAAATCAATAAGATATATCATAAACGCTCCTGTCAGTTTACATCTTTATGTTCTGCATATTGGTTACGGTGCGGATATATCTGTCGTATTTGTCGAGCGAATTGTATCCGTAACCGTAAAAGGCGTCTTCCGTCGAGCCGAGTATTACATAAGAGCCGACATATACACGGCTCATTTTACCGTCCTTCTCAGCTCTGATGCATATATTTGTCACACCGGTATCAAGCCTTATGCCCTTTTCATTATCATAGAGATAAGCCGTTTTGTTCTTTTCGGGCAATGTTCCGTCTGTGGTGTACCATATCGTGTCACTGCAATCAAATTTCAGTGTCTGCGGCTTGTGATAATATCCCGAATGAAAGTTCGGATTAAATTCATACTCAAACCCGTTGTTAAATTCCTTATTATCAAAATCATACTCAAAAGGAAGCTCTGCAGGCACTCTCAGGTGCTCCCTTGTATCATCATAATTCAGCTTGTTTTCTTCATCAGCAATCATATACGATGACAAAGCGTTGGTAAATCCCCTCTTAGAATTATCAGGTATTACGAAGGATAAAATAACCGAAATCAAAGCCAGTATAATAAATACCGCAAAACCTCTGTTCATAATACACCCCTTATCAAAGCTGTTACTGCTATCTGTGGTTATACTTTAACTGTCACTTTTTCTTCTTTAATTTCATGCGTATGTCCTCACCGCTGAAAACAAGCGTTTTCATCGAATAAAGACGTGATACTATTCTGTCGGAATAACGCTTTTTCAGCTCAGCACCCGAAAGATTTGTGTTAACTATTGTAGGTTTACCGTAACCGGTTCTGCTGTTGATAAGCTCATAAAGGCACGACACATAGAAAGTAGATTCAAATTCCGCCCCCAGATCGTCAAGCAAAAGCAGGTCGCATTCCTTAAGAGTGTTGATAACCTCTGTTTCATCTTCCGATTTGTTGAAGTGAGCATTCTCTATTCTTCTCAGTAAATCCGGCACAGAGCCGTAAACAACGGAATAATTCTTTTCTATTACTTTTTTTGCTATTGATAACGAAAGATGTGTTTTTCCGAGCCCCGTTCCGCCCGTCATAAAAATACTTTCATTAGGTACACGGAAATATTCCGCATATTCCTTGCAGTACTCATAGTTCTGCGTCATCATTTCACGGGGAGAACGTCTGGTGTTCATTCCGGGCGTCACCGTATCGCTGTACAGCGATAAATCAAAACTCTCAAAGCAGGTAAGCCCCATAGGCAGACTCTTGCTGAGTTCCTGTGCCGCCACAGTTCTGAGAGCGTCATTGAAGCACGAGCATCTTCCTCCGTCACCGTTACCGGTATCGTGACATTTCCTGCAGGTGTATATCGGGTCAAGATAATCAACAGCATAACCGTTTTTTCTGAGCAGCTCTTTCATGCGCTCCTGTAAAGCAAGATTTTCTTCCTTAACCTGCTCAATACGCTGTTTCTTGTCAGGCTTATCCGAAAGGATTATCTTCACAAGCTCATCAATAGTTTTACTGAGCTTACTGTCAATCTCAACTATTTCGGGTATCTTGCTTCTTACCTCACGCAGACGTTTTTCCGCCTTCACAGAATTTTCAAAACGTCTTTTGTCGATTATCTCCTGCGCTTTTGTATAGTATTCGGAAGGATATGCCATCGGTCGTTTCTCCTTTATTCGTAATCCTGTAACAACAGCTCATCTATTTTATTAACGTCAAATGAGGAGTTACTGCTCTGCTGTTCCTGTCGCTCGATATTTTCGTCATTTACCTGTTCTGCTGTAGCTATGCCCTTTGAATGCCAGTTTTCAAGTATCTTGCTGATATACGGGAATGCAAACTGCCCCTTTGCGTTGACATTTATTTCGTAGGCAAGTTTAACCATTTCAGAGTCGAAATTCCACACGTTGAACCAAAGATTCACGAAGTCTTTTTCTTTCTGCGTCAGCGCCCTGTTTATCCCGAACATTGACTTGACCGAGCTTTCGGCAACATTTTTCGCTTGCAGCATTGAAATCTGTCTTTCAGCAGAGGCAAGGTCGGTTATGCCGTTTTCCATCCAGTTCATCGCCGTTTCTTTAAGATATGCAGGCGATGATTTGTTTATCGAAAAGCAATAATCGACCATCATAAGTACAACCTCGGCAGGAAGCCCGATATGTTCCGTTATCGTGATAATCGCATTCTGCTCCGTGTGTTTCAACGGTCTGCCGTAAAGCGTTTCGCAGGTTTTGAAAAGAAAGTCGATCTTATCGTCACTTTTTATCGTATCCGCAATTTCGGCAGGTGAAAATTCCGGAGAACGAAGTGCAGCCGCCTTGACTGCGGCAAATTCGGCGTCTTTCGCCGTAACGCCCGACGGCACTGTTATACTTGCAGACACACCGCTCACTGCAGGTTCTTTTTCCTGCGGTCTCGCGTCTTCGGGTACAGCCTGCATAGGGGAGTAAACACCGTCGCTCATTGTAAGAAGCCCCACCTGCACCCAGAACGAAAGTGCGTCCTTGACATCTTCCCCGTTCATAGAAAGCGCCGTTGCTATAATTTCATCGTTGAGAAGTTCACCGCAGTGCCTCAAAAAATACAAAAGCACCTTGATGTTACTTCCGCTTGCTATCTTTATGTATTTATCCACAACATCGGACGGTACAGCAAAAATGCTGTTCCAGCCGCCGAGATTTATATTATAATTCATATCTGCTCCGTTTTTATCCGCATTATTTGTTTTAGATTATTTTTTATAATTATACCACAACCGAAACAAAATTGCACTACTTTTATAAAAAAACTCTCGTTTTCGGATAACCTTATATATCAGCGATAAACACACAGAAAAACGGGCATCGGCTTTTTTACCGATACCCGTTTAAATATTGACTTCTTTGCCTTAACCGTCAGCGTGCCGCTCCATAAGCCATACACTGCTTCGCTAAACTTAACAATGATATAAACAGCGGCCACAGCTTGTCGCCGTAACCGCTTATCTATTAATTACTGCTTTGTTTAGTCCCGCCGTTTCGCCGTCCTGCGAATAGCTCAGACAATTCCAAAGGCGGAATTTACAGTGGCTTTCAGCCACAGTCGGAATTTGAAACGGCACATTGCCGCCGTAACTGACCTATCATATTGCCCATTGCTTTGTGTAACCCCGCCGTTTCGCCGTCCTGCGAATAGCTCAGACAATTCCAAAGGCGGAATTTGCGGTGCCGCATCGGCACCTTAGGGGTGGGGTTTGCCTTCTCTGTAAGCATTCATTATATCACGGAACACCTCGCCGTTTGTGGGCGGCGTCCATGTGATAGCATTCGCACCGGCCTCAATAGTCGCAAGGATCGACTCGCTTGTAGGTCCTCCCGTTGCGATTATCGGAATGTCGGGGTGACGCTTGCGTATTTCTCTTACCACATTTGTTGTCTTGCCTGCGGCGGATACGTTGAATATCTTTGCACCGGCCTCAAGCCTGCTTTCAATATCCTCGTGTTCCGAAATAACCGTAACAACTACGGGAATATCAATAGTGTCGCATACCTGACGCACAACATCATTCGATGTCGGTGCATTTACTACAACACCGATAGCACCCTGAAACTCTGCGTGCATCGAGAGATTGACTACTCTCTTGCCCTGCGTCAGCCCTCCGCCGACACCCGTAAAAACAGGTATATCAGCGGCACTCATAATTGTCTGCGTGATTATCGGCTGTGGCGTAAACGGATAAACCGCTATTACCGCATCGGCATTTACATTTCTGATTATACATATATCTGTTGTGAATACTATAGATTTTATTACTCTTATACCGCTTGCCTGCTGAATTTCCTCGGGGACCTTCAGCATAAAGCTCCTGAGCGGACCGCTGATCTCGGGTATGTACAAATTTTCTGCCATATGAACTCCTTTCGGTTAAGCGTCAGACGTATTCACCTCCGACACCTCTCACTCTTACAAGACCCGAGTTGACTGTAAATTCACCGTTCTCGTTCTCGCAGATAAGACAACCGTCAGGGGCAATAGCCTTAGCAAATGCAGTTGTTTCTGTATTGTTTTGCACCAGTTTCACTGTTTTTCCGAGCGTTATGCATCTTTGTGAATACTCATTTATAACTGTAGAAAAATCCTCGTCAATGAGCCGTGTCAGCTCGTCCACTATATACTCCGCCGCAAGCATTTTATCGTATTTATTGCCCGTCAGCGTGTAAAGGGACGCCGCATTCACAAGACCGCTTTTTTCAAAAAAATCCGCATCCTGATTTACGTTCAGCCCCATTCCGCAGATGACATTGTTGTAAATTGCTCCGTCACAGGAACTTTTTAAGGTGCTTTCGCATAAAATACCACATACCTTGCGTTCAGAGCAGATTATATCGTTTGTCCACTTTATGCCTGCTTTGATACCGCTCAGCCGTTCAATCGCACGGCAGACCGCTACCGCACATATAACCGTAAGGTCGTGGGCGTTATCCGGTGCCTTTATAAGCATGGAAACAGGGAGCATATCACGGGTAGCAAGCCATGTGTTGCCGATCCTGCCCTTACCGCAACTTTGCAGGTCGGCTGTCACTACCGTTCTGTCGGGAAGCTCGTTGGCGTGTTCCTTAAGATAGGTGTTGGTTGACGGTAAGGTGTCAAACGTCAATAAAGGACAGCCGGCTATATTACTGCTTATCTGCATGGTAATCAAGCGCAACTATGTTCATTGTGATTTTCTTGTTATCATCTATGGTGATTATACCGTATGACGGCGGACGTTTATCTCTCGGAGAATCAATGCTTCCGGGATTCATAACGTATATACCGTCGATAAGCTCGGTACGGTAAAGGTGAGTATGACCGTAAAGAGCTATCTTACAGCCGTTCTGCTTGGCAACAGCGACAAGCGTATCAAGTCCCTGATGCACATGATGCTCGTGGCCGTGCACGCAAAGTATCTTGATGCCCTTTGCATTTGCAATCCTTATCGTTTTGTTGTCGGCAAAGTCACAGTTTCCCTTTACGAATAAAAAGCTCTTTTCGGGGTGAAGATTCCTTACATCGTTGAATTCGTGTTCGCCGTCACCCAGATGTATAAAAGCGTCGGCGTCAAGATTATTCTCAACTACCGAATTCAGCTTATGAAATTCCTTGTGCGAATCGGATACTACTACAATTTTCATAATTTCTATCCTTTCAGTCGGGCAAGCCAGATACGGCTTTTATTGCCCACTAGGTTATTATAACACATAATGTGTAAAAAGAAAAGATTAGTATCCGTATTTTTAGAAATTCTACACAAAACAAAAACAACCTTTTGTATATTTTTACAAAAAAATATGAACTGAATATAACGTAAGTATCCTTTTATCGTTGATTTTGTCAAAAAGTTCATAGGATACGGTTTTAGGGC
>OIAK01000728.1_pt1 | contig 13555 bp, 30 predicted proteins | sample 1580741 | NCBI WGS metagenome assembly OIAK01 (sample SAMEA3882521, study PRJEB24775) | human gut metagenome | biome: human-associated habitat; feature: intestine environment; material: feces | place: Netherlands | collected 2009/2010
CGTGTCGAAGTCTATCGCCAGTTGCCTTCCGACCAAATTACGGCGTCGGCCAGTTCGACGGCCACGCCTTCCGGCTTCTTGCTTCTGGCGGAACAAGGGGCGTCGGGGTGTTCGGGGTTATAGATTCTGCTTCCACAGGTGACGCCTTCTTCGTTGCGATCGTCGACGCACAGTCCGCCGGCGTTGCACGGGTAATAGTGGACAGGGTTTCCGGCGCGTTCTTCTTCCAGCGCTTCGGAAAGTTCGCTGTGGATCAGCGCGATCGCCGTTCCGAAGGGAAGGGGTGGGTCCCAGAAGCCGTGTTTGACGGCGTTGTCGTGTGCTTTTCGAACGATGTCTTTGATCTCCATGTTTACTTCCTCACTTTCAAAAGTTCCGTTTCCAGCCGGTCTATTTTCCGGCGAAGTCGGCGGTTTTCTTCGCGCTCTTCCAGGAGGGCGGCCGTTACCGTTTCAATGGTAGCGGCGTTTCTGAAGTCATACTGGCTGACAACTTCGCAAAGATACGCGTCTTTCATTGATCCCACGAACTGCAATCCGGTTTTCTCTGCTTGAAGAACAACTTCGTTTGTATCTCTGATCTGTTCAACAGTAAGAAGGACCAGGCGCGACTTCGGGTGTGTCTTTACCATGTTTTGTCCTTTCTGCACGATAGCAAGTCGGACTTTCGTCCGCTTGCCCGTGCTATCATTTGATTTCAGCTTCCTTCATTCGTTCACTATGTAGAACCGTACATTCTGGCGTCCGAACTGACGGGCGTCGGCGTGGCTTTCGAAGTAGACGTCGATCTTCTGGCCCTGGATTGCTCCGCCGCGGTCCTGGACGATCATTTCGCCCAGGCCTTCCACGAACAGGACGGTCCCTGGCGGGTAGATCGACCAGTCGGCGGCGATCGTCACGCCCTGGACAGCTTCGGCGCCGCTGGCGGTGTAGACGATCCCGTTTGGGCGGTTCAGCGCCCATTCTCCACAGCAGATTTCACATGAACAGTACGCGGTCGCCGTGCCTTCGATCCACTCCGGTTCGGGTTCTGGCTCCGGCGTGGTTGTTGCGATTTCTGCAACGGCCACAGAAGGCCCCTGGAAGGCCGCTGACGGCGTTTCTTGCATGGGTGGTCCGTTTACACTCCCGCCGCCTTCTAATCGCGCACAGGCGAAGGACGTCAGGACCAGGGCCGTTCCCGCGGCGATCGACAGGACGCCGATCAGAAGGCGCTTCATCATGTGCCGTCACCTTCTTTCTGTTCTTCGGGGATCGGCCGGAAGCAGTCACAACGGACCACGCGGTCGTCGTCCGCGTGGATCGGGTCCGGCCGGCCCTGGTCGAAGGCTTCCACGCAAGCCACGCAGTAGTCGCCCAGACGACCGTGTTCCGGATCGTTTATGAACTGGACGTTGTCGCACTTCCGACAGTTGAAGTCGTAGCGCCACTTTGGCAAGTCCTTTTTTCTTCTTCCGATCATGGCTTCTTTTTCCTTTCTATGGGTTGTCCACACTCCGGACACTCTCGCGGGATTCCGGCTTCTGTTCGTGCAAGTTCAGCACAGCAGAAGGGGCAGACGAAGACGTCGCCGCCTTCAAATATGGAATACTGGATCGCCGGTGGGACGCCCTGGCGCTTCTTCTGGGCCATTCCAGGATCAGGGCTTCCAGTCCGGACACGGCTTTTGTCCGAAGAAGGGCGGATAGTTCGGAAGGATCAGTTTGTCGTGGGCGACACAGCCGATCAGGGTCCCGCCTATGCGGACCAGGTTCCCGCACGTCGCACACGCCTTTTCTTCCTTCTCGACCTTCCGGCGGACCTCTTCAAGAAACGTCATGGTCTTCACCGCCTTCGTGGTATTTCTGATCGTAGAACTTCCCGTCGGCCCCGATGTAGAAGGAATCGGCGTCCCAGTACGCACCGCACCGGTCCGCACAGCCGGCGACACTGACTTCCATCGAACCGCAGTCGGTGACAGTGTAGCGTCTGGACACTTTCCCGCCCTTCCGGACTTCAAAGTCACGGGAGGCCTGATACAGGTCGGAAACGACAATCTTCCCGCCGCACAGCGGACAGCGGTCGCGGACTATTCCTTCCATGATCCGCCGCCTTCCAGGGTCGCTTCGGCCGCTTCCTTCGTCAGGAAGACCGTCTTCCCGATGTCGTGTTCGGTGAACTGCTCTGACGACCAGGCCGTCGTTCCCAGGCGTCCACGAAGGACGCTGAAGGACGTCAGCCCGTCCGCTCCCGCTCCGACGAACATGACAGTCGCCGACACGACGCGACGCCGCCGGACCAGCCAGACGGTCCCGTTCGGCTTCACAGGGAGGATCACACCGCCGGCGTCACGGAAGTCGGCCAGAAGGTCCAGGACCAGGGCGTCCATGACGCCCTTCCCGATCTCGTATGTGTGCCGGTGTTCGTTGGCGTGGAACGCGATCCGGTCCTTCAGCCGCTGGGCCAGGTCCGCGTCCTTGCCGAAAATGCCTTCGCTCATGGGCGTTTCTCCTTTCAATGGCGGCCCCAGTCAGGGTCGCCGCTCTCGCATATCTCGACGATGTGTTCGCACAAGGCCGCCGGAATGATCGACCGTTCGCGGCTTCCGGAAAGGCCCTGGGTCCCCGTCTTCGCGCCGCGCGGCGCTGGGGTGTGGCACGGGTCGCCGTTGTGACATGGTGGTTTGAACTCTGGGTCTGGGTGGTTCGTCCAGATGTCCGTCGGCTTCATGCGGGTGTCGCCGTACTGGCAATATGTAACGGTGTGCCGCGGAAGGCCGGACATGAAGTCCATCTTCCGCATACCTCCGCGCGGGTTCTCGATGAACCACCAGGTAGGCGACAGGGCCATGATCAGGTTGTGAACGTGAAGGTTCACGCGGTCGCAGAACTGCGCGTACTCTGAAACAGCGTCCAAGTTCTCCCCCCCGCGTTTCCTGTGGTGGCTGATCGCGGCTATACTGTACGTCGTGCAATCTGGGCTGGCCCAGATTACGTCCGGCCGGCCGAACCGCTTCACGATCTCTTCCGGCGTCACCTTCAGGACGTCTTCATAAAGGTCGATGTTCTCGAAGGACTTGTCCCATTCCACGGAAAAGACCTGGTGGCCGTGGGCTTCGAAAGCCTTCCCGATGGACCGTGTTCCCGCGAATAATTCCAGGACTTTCACGCCGTCGCCCTCCTTCCGTCATACCTGGCCGCCAGGGCCATTTCGCGGATCACGTCTGGAATCAGAAGTTCCAGGTATTCGTCGCCGCGGTCCAGGCCCAGGGCTTCGTTCTGGAAGGCCATCTTCCGTCTGGCGTATGCTTCCGCTTCGTCGAAGATCGCCTTCGGCACCTTCGCGCCCAGGGACCGGTCGACGGCCGCCCGAAGGCGCCGCCGACTGATCCACTGGCGGATCGTCACATGGTCATTCATGTCCTTCCACCGCTTCGCCGCCGTCGGATTCCAGAATGATTCCAGATTCCGCGAAGAAAGCCGGCCGGACGCCGCGGTAGCCGTTGTACGCGCTGCTGTAGCTCAGACTGCCGTCCGTGTAGACACAGCGCGCGCTGTACGCGTAGCCGGCGTGCGGGGTGACAAGCCACCACCAGTCGTCCAGGGCCAGAAGGGCCTTGTACTTCAGGAACAGGGCTTCGGGAAGAAGGCTGATCTTCGCCTTCATGTTGCCATAGCCGAAGCCGCCGCGATGGTCAGCCAGGGACCAGTCCGCGGTCACGATGTTCGCGTAACGGCCAGGAAGGGGCCGTTCAGTTCGTCCTTCAGGTAGGACAGACTGAAGTCGTTCGGGTAAGGGGTAGGGGCTTCCTCCGGACGGGTCTTCATGGGTTCCAGGGAGAAGGGGCGCCACGCGACCGCCTTGTCGGCGATCAGAAGGGTCGTCCCGTTGGTCATGTGATCCAAGACGCGGACGTCGATCGGGCCGGCGTCAAAGACGGTCCCAGGGGTCAGGTCCTTCAAAGTCTTAATATTTGCCATGTCGTTTTCCTCCTTCGAATATCTCGATAGTCACTTCCACGCGGGGGTTCTTCGGGTCCACGGCGAAGTCGTCCGTGAAGCCCTCGATCTGGTTCCAGCCGTCGTTCGCCAGGACGCCGGCATGGACCAGGCTGTCCTGAATGAACTTCTTCGCGAAGGCGACGTTGTCCTTGTCGCGGCGGCGGTTCGGCTCGATCCAGCGGTAATGAATGATCACCGGCCGGTCGAAGCGGACGCCGCGAAGCTGGGTCTTTACCATGAAGCCGATCGCTTTTTCGGCCCGTTTCTTCATGGCGGCGGCCTTGTACTTGCCCTTGACGGCGCGTTCCGCGTCTATGTACTCATTCAGGCCAGGTAAAAGGCCAGGGATTAGCACTTTCCAGGTTTCCACTTGCGGCCCTCCTTCACATTCCCAGGATTTCCTTCGCCCTGTCGCGGCGCGCGGCCGCGTTGACGGTCCTTCTGGATTCTCCGGCCAGTTTCAACTTGATCGGACACATTTCCAGGACGCGGTCATAGATTCGGGCGTAGCCCATAGACGACGGGTTCCGAAGATCGTCCAGGGACAGGTTCGTCGTCACGATCAGGGGCTTCCCCGAACGGGACCTGGCGTCGACGACGTTGTAAATCTGCTCGACGGAATAGGACGTGTCCCGCTCGACGCCCAGGTCGTCGATCACCAGGCAGTCATAACGGTTCAGCTTGTCCAGGAAGCTTTGCTTGTCCTCTCCGAAGCCCTGAAGGCGGTTCATAATGCGGGGGAAGTTCGTCACGCTGGCCTTCACACAGCGGTCGATCAGGGCGTTCGCGATACAACAGGCCAGGAAGGACTTTCCGGTCCCGACGCCGCCATAGAACAGGATTCCGATATTGTCGGCCTTCATTTCGTCCCAGTGGTCGACGTACTTCCGGCACACGTCCGACACGGCGGGGTTCCGGTTGTCGTCCTGGGCGAAGGTGTTGACCAGATAGGACGGGTCCGTGATCCCGTCGCGGCGAAGCCGTTCGCAGTCCTGGCGGAACTTGATTCGCTCTTCTTCCTTGCGCTGGGCTTCCTGGCGCTCTTCCTCGCACTTGCACATGACCGGCACCGTGACCACCTTCGGCGGGTCGGTGTCCAGTTCCAGACGGTGTTCCTTTCTGGTCCGGCACCGGCCGCAGTACAGAAGGCCGTCTTCTCCGCGGTAGTCGCCAGCGCGATCATGGCCGCGTCTGGCGTTCTGGGCGATGGATTCCAGAACGTCGGTGAAGTCATTCATGGTCGCCACCGCCCAGGAAGTCGTCGTCGCCGTAGTCCTTCGCCGCCGGCGGAACGGCGGCCGGTTTGCTCACGCTGTCGGATTCGTTCCAGCGTTCGCCGCGAAGGAAGGTCGCGGGGTAGGGAATGAAGCGACCGTCGTCCTTCGTCCACTGTTCGGACCGCTTCCAGCGTTCCACGCCGGCCACGATCCGGTCGACCAGGGCGTCGTCAGGATTGATCTTCTTCCAGACGGCCACAGCGTCCTTCTTCCCGACGCGTCGGGGGTAGGAAGCCCAGAACCGGTCAAATCCGTTCGCCGCCCCGCGCCCCGTTTGGGCGCGCTTCTCGTTTTCGTTACCGTTTTCGTTTTCGTTCTCGTCCTCGTTTACGTTTACGGGGACATTTGCAAGCATTTGATTTCCGTTCGCTTGCTTGCATTTGCTATCAAACGAAGACGGTTCAGGGTATTTACTGGACTTCGCCCTGGTCTGCTGACATTTGCCCCAATTCAGAAGTTTCAGGTACTTCTTCCCGTCTTCGGGGGCCGTGTAGGTCCCCACCATGTCTTCGCGGATCAGTTCGTTCAGCCAGGAACGGATTTTCTGTTCAGAAGGGGGCTTCTGGGGGAAGCACAGGGAAGCCAGGATTCGGGGGTCGCCGTAGTACAGGCCGAAGTCGTCGGCCTTCACGACCAGGCGCCAGAAGAAGCGTTCGGCGTCGGCGCTGATCGCTGTCAGGGATTCACTGATGATGATCGTTTCTTTGATGATGCGGCTCGGCATTGTTTACACCACCTTTCACGCGTTGCGCTGGCACTTGCGGCACAGTTCGCGGCCGTACTTGCGAAGGGAATAGTCGCGCTCGGCGTCGCTGATCGGGCCGCCACACACAGGGCAGACGGCACCGCCGGCGGGGATCGCGCCTGTCTTGCCGTCCTGGGGCGCTCTCCGGGACGTCTGGGGCGCTTGCGTTGTCTGGGGCTGTGTCTGTGCCTGTCGGCCGCTCTGCGCGCTCTGACGGCTTCCCTGGCCGCCCTGGTTGGCCTTCTTCTGGACGCCGCCTTCGTACAGGAAGCGGACGTTCCCGAAGCGGTCGACGATCGTCAGGTCCACAATCTCGCGGCGGTCGTTGTAGCCGATCTTCGTGACGGAGAACTTGACGTTCGGATAGGTTCGATACACGTCGCGGCCCTGGACCTTCTCGACCTTCCATTCACCGTCGTTCAGTTCGACATAGGTGAAAGGGGCGGAATACAGTTCGCGACCGATCCCGACGTTGAAGCCGGCGCGTTTGAAGGCGTCGGACGCCTGTCCTTTTTCCTTCTCCGTGTTGCTCTCGACGCCGACGTCCTGTTTCTTTACCCAGGCGGACTTCTCTTCGTCCCAAATCTCGATCGTACAGAACAGGTTCCCGTTGATCAGTTCGTGGGTTCTCTGCCAGTTGCCAGGTCCGAAGACCTGGTCAAGGATTCGCATATCGACACGGGCGTCCTTGTAGAGAAGAAGGACCGCGCCGACCGTCCCGTTCTTCACCTTGCTGACGGACTGGACGCGACAGTCGATGTCTTCCGCCGTCAGAAGGGGGATTTTCAAGTCCTTCACGGTGATTCCTCCTTACTTGATCTGAAGGTTCTGGTTCTCGACCAGGACGGCGCCGGCGATGGCCTGTCCGGCCTGGATCGCCTTCTTGATCGCCGTCTTGTCCGGCTTCGTGGTGACGGTGGTCGTCACGAAGTCAGGGGGAAGGGCGGCTTCGTCGTCGATCTGAACCTGGGTGGACTTGCGGAAGCTGATCTTCATTCTGGCCGTTTCGACCTTGTCGCGGCCGACGGACAGCATGGAGGACGCCAGAAGGTCCTTCAAACGCGCGACGCGCTTTTCGGCGGTCTTGCGTCGCTCCGCCAGGGCGTCTTCCTCCGCCTTCACGTCGCCGACGAAGGCGGTCAGGTTCTTGATGTAAAGGGCGGTCGCTTCGGCCTTTTCGTCGAAGGCGGCGGAAAGGGCGTCAAGCTGGTCAGCGTTCAGCAGTTCGCCGGTGTCGGGGTCGACCTCCATCGCGTCCAGGGCGGCCAGGAAGTCGGCGCTGATCTCGTACAGGGTGTTCGTCATTTCGCGGCGCCCCCTTCCGTCTTCAGGCTCCCAGTCAGAAGGGCCAGGGCGTCGGCGATCACCTGGTTGACGTCTTCGGCGGTGACGGTGCCGGTGGAATGTGCGGGCATGGGGGTGGTCAGAACGGACACCGCGGCGGCGATCTTCGCTTCAGCGGCTTCGGCGCGCCCCTTCTGGGCCTGGTACTGGGTGAACCAGGTCTGGGACTGCCGGCGCTCGAAGTCGACGTCTTCGCGGACTTCCTTGTTCTCGACCAGGGTGTTCAGCAGAAACGCATTCACGGCGTCCGTATCATAAAAATTCAATTTAGGCATTGAAAACCGTTCCTTTCCGTGATATGATTCACTTAACCTTTTTGGAATGGGCCGTTTCGGTTGTTGTGGTGACGACGAAACGGTCCTTTTCTGTTTCTTCGATCGTGATCTTCTTTTCGCCCAGAAGGACCAGGGCCTTCACGGCCTGTCCGACCTGAACGGGCGACAGGGTCGCCGTGTACTTCATCTTCTCCGTTCCCTCCTTCCTTCGGTGGTGTCGAGGGCTCCGGCGACGGCCAGAAGGCCGGCCCAGATCAGAAGGAAGCCGAACATTCGGATCGCGCCAGGGAGAAGCGGGACCAGGTCCTGTTCGACGGCTCCGACGCTTCCCAGAAGCGCCAGGAAGGCCACCAGGGAAAGAAGACTGGCCGCGTTGCGGATTCTCCGGCGCGTTCGCCGTTGCCTTGCTCTGGGGGTCATTCTGCCGGCCCTCCTTTCCTCCGGCCGCGTCGGCGAAGGCTTTCCTGGGCGCGCTTCTGGGCCAGGTCTGCGTCGTAGGACGGCCGGAAGTTCTTGTCCAGCTTGTCCCCTTCGCGGCCGCGCTTCAGTTCGGCGTAGATGGTGCGGGGTGCGACGCCGATTTCCTTCGCGATCTGTCCGGCCTTCGCGCCGGCGGCGTAAAGGGCCGCGATCGCCTTTCGGTCCGGATATTCGATCGTTTTGTAACATTCAGCCACGTTTTCACCGTCCTTTCTCTGGGAGAAAATAAAAAAGTGTAACTGCAAAAAGCCTGTCGACTTAATGCAATTACACTATACACGGGGGCACCGCAAAAGTCAACATATTTTTGCAAAAAAGATAAAAAAGTTTCAGACACAGGCCGCGAAGGCGGTGGAGAAGACCGCGTCAGCAGATAGGAAGCCCAGGATTTCGCGGGGATAGGCGTTCAGCCAGTCTTCGACCTTCTGGATTTCCTGGACGCTGACTTTGCTGAAGTCCGTCCCCTTCGGGAACCAGCGGCGGATCAGGCCGTTCGTGTTTTCGTTGGTCCCGCGTTCCCAGGAAGAATAAGGGTGACAGTAATAGACCTTCGTCCGCGGTCCCTGGCTCCGACAGCTTTGTTCCATGCCGGCGGCGTCGGCGAACTCCGAACCGTTGTCAACGGTGATTGACCGGAAGATAGACCGGAAAGCCGGCGATCCCATCTTCCGTTCCAGGCGGTCCAGGGCGCGAACTACGCTGGCGGCGGTGTGATCCTGGACCTTGATGATCAGTTCCTTTCGCGAGTAGCGTTCAGACAGGACCAGAAGGGCCGGCTTCGTCTTCTTCTTTCCCAGGACGGAGTCCATTTCCCAATGACCGACGGTCGTCCTGGCGTTCACTTCCTCCGGCCGCTCTTCGATACTGGTTCCGGCGGACGCCCTGGCGCCCTTCTTGTGGGTGCGGGTGTAGCCGCGCTTGTTCTTACCGTGACGGGGAAGGTCGCGCATTTCAAGGGTCAGGAAGACGCCCTTCCGGATATAGGAATACAGGGTCGACTTACAGATCGACGTCTTGAACTTCAGGCCCTTGACGCGGATTTCTCCAAGGACCGCCGCCGGCGAATAGCCGTCTTCCACGATCCGCCGTTCAATGTAGGCCGCCAGTTCGTGGTCGTCTCCGATCTTCAACTGTGGGCCTTTGTTCGTGCCGTTGTACTTCTTGACCGATTCGGCGACGTCACAGCTATAACGGACTTCCTCCGTCAGGTCGGAATTGGTGTGGATATACTGGCCGCGCTTCAGTTCATAATATACCGTTCGAAGGCTGACGCCCAGGGCGTCGGCGACGGCCTGTTTCGTCATACCCTGGCGAAGATACTTTTCGATATTCAGGCGATCCGTTCTGGTCAGTTGCTTGAATCTGCGACGCTTCATGGTGTTTCCTCCGTTCGGTAGAAAATAAAAGGCCCCGTCCTTTCGGACAGGGCCTTCGCGTTCACGCGCTCCGCTTTGCGATCTGTGCTTCGATCGCTTCCTTGATAAAGGCGTTCACGCTCATTCCGGCCGCCGCCGCGGCCTGGGCGATGATCTCCCTGTTTCCCTTCGGGACCGTTATTTCAATTCTGTCATACGCCTTCAGGTTATAGCGTTTGTTTGCGGCTGTCTGCGCCTTTGACATTGTGAATCACCTTCCTTCTGGTGCTTATTATATACTACCGGTAGTATATTGTCAAGCAGAAAAAAACGGCCCTCCGGTTCTGGTCCGGAAGGCCGTTCATTCTTCGTCTTCGATCAGGTTTTCAAAGGCCACGCCGAAGACCGCCGCGAAGGCGCGGACTTCGTAGTCTGTAACCAGGCGGTCGCCGGATTCGATCTTGCTGACGACGTCCTGTTCCATGATCACGCCCTGGGTCTGCATTTTTGCCGCAAGGGCGGCCTGTGACCATCGTCGCGCCGTCCGAAGGCACCGGACGCGGTTTCCACAGATATTCTTCCGGCCGTTGTAGTCGAACTTCTTCACGCCTGATCCTCCCGTTATGGTAATATCCCATATTCTAATTGACTTTAGCATAAGATTCCGATATTCTTATGGTAATATCCCATAACTTCGGGGTAAATATCAAAGGGAGGTTCTGGCATGGGTGCGAAGAACTGGGTCCTGGAGGGCGACTATAAACACAAAGCGGTCATCATGCAAGGCGGGAAGGCGGTTTTGAACGTCGGCCTGATGAAAAATCTGAAACTGGACAGTTCCACGATCGACCAGATCGAAGTCGTGGACGAAGATTCCCAGAAAAGCATGGGTTCCGCCGTGGCGCGCGGCGCCGCCGGCGCTCTGCTTCTGGGTCCCCTGGGCGTCGTGGCGGCCGCGACCGCGAAGACGAAGGGGGTTCATGTGGTGGCGATTCAGTTCAAGGACGGGAAGCGGTCCCTTCTGGAACTGGACGACACACGGTTCAAGGCAATCAAACTCGCGATGTTCTGAAGAAAGAAAAGGCGCCCAGGGGTTCGTCCCCTGGGCGTCTTTCTATTTGAAATACTTCATGTAGCCGCGCTTCTTCAGTTCCTGTTCGAAGCGGCGCTGAAGGCGCGCGTCCTGGGTGCGCTTCGTGGCGTTGACGGCCCGTTCCAGCGTGTAGTGACCAGGGATCAGGGAATGGACGAACATTCCCCCTTGCGGGTCCTTCGGCTGGTAGACGAACGACCTTCCGTCCCAGTGACCAGGGACGAAGTGGCCACGGAAGCCGTATTCCAGGGGCTTCGCGTAGTCCAGGTTGTTGAAGACGTCGATCTTGTAGGCTGTTCCGGTTCGGATCGCCTTCGAACTGCTCTTGAAGTTCCGGCGATAGTCGCCGGTATTGATGATGTTTTCTTCTGTGCAAATCTTCCTTGCCTGGTCACGGGCGAAGCGGCCTTCGCCGACCGCCAGGTGGTCCATGATCTCCGGAAGGTCGGCCTGAAGGGCGACCAGGGCCTTTCCGAAGTTCGCCAGACCGTCCAGCTTCATTCCCATCGTCAGACCTTCTTCGTGTAGGACAGACTGATCCAGCCGGCGCCGGACTTCAGGCGGCCCCAGTTCCCCTTCTGCTCGACGATGGTATAGACGCCGCGGTCCTTGATCTGGCCGGTGACAGCGTAGGACGTGCCAGGGCCTTTTCGGATATTCAGGACGGACGCCGTGATCCGTACCAGGTAAGGGGCGAAGGTGGAACCGCTGGGCTTCGGGTCCGGCTTCTTCTCCGGCTCCGCCGGCGCGGCGCCCAGGCGTTCGTTCACCTGTTTCGCGATCTGGCCGTGGAGATTATAGAGATAGTCGCCAGGACAGGCCTTGTTCGCGAACCAACGGTGGACGGTCATGTTCTGCCTGTTCACCTGGCCGATCAGGGACTTGTCGCCCTTCCACAGAAGGGCCTTGATCCCGTTCCGGCGGCAAATATCCGCCAGAAGGTCGACCAGGGCCGCCAGGGCCTGATCCGTCACCTTGTAGGGGTGGGTCGTGTCGGACGCGACTTCGATCGTCACGGCGCGGTTGTCGTTGGCGCGGGAAGAACTGCACCAGGAACGGTCCTTTTCCTCCACGGAAAGGCCGATCGAACCGTCCTTTCCGACGACGTAGTTCGCGGAACATTCACGATTCGTGGTGGCGAAGAAGTCACAGCCTTGCTTCGCCGTCCACTGGCCGACGATACAATGGATCGTGACCGTGTCAATCTTATGATTCCTGGGGCTGGTCCGGTGCGGACTGATCCTGGAATACGTTACTAACTGGCTGTTACTCATGGTCGATTCCCTCCTTTTCGGGTGCGATGTCCGCCGGCGTGTTTAGGATCGCGACGAACTTTGTAAAGGCTTCCTTGATGTACTTACAGGCGACCAGAAGGACCGCGCCGACGATGATCAAATCGGCGAATAATTCCGCGTACTCTTCAGGGATCGTCCAGCCGACTTCCGTTGCGAAGATCGGAAGGGTGGTGATCGCGATACACAGAAGGGTCAGCCCGACGATAAACGTCAGCGCCTTCAGGCCGCCGGTCGCCAGCTTCTCGCGGCTGAAGGGTTCGCGGTTGATCTTGATGTTATACCACAGGGAGAACACGACGTTCGCCAGGAAGGCACACAGGAAGATCGCCATAGCATAGCCGATCTTGACCAGGTTCCCGATGATGATTTCAAACATAGGTTCATTCCTCCTTGTCGACCAAGTCGCCATACTGCCGGCGAAGCTTGATCCTGTTTTCAGTTTTTGCCTTGCTGTAATAGAATCCGGTCGCCGTGGCGGCTTCCCCGAAGATGGCCGGTATCAGGTACGCCAGGGCTTCCGTGTTGCTGGTTCTCCACACCATGACACAGGTGAAGACCGTCACGGCGATCGTGACGGCCCCCACGGTGCAAACGATGATTTTGGAGAACTCGCGGCGGGGTTTACTGTGCCTTTTCAAGGTCTTCGATCCGGTGGTTCGCGACCTTGATCCGCTCTTCGATAAGGGCGGCCTGTTCTTCCAGCTTGAAGGTCCGTTCGATCACAGAATTATGCTTGTCGACCTTCTCTTCCAGCTTATCCAGGCGATAGGCAATCAGGGCGGAACTTTTCCGGTTCGCCAGGTAGGCACCGGCCAACGTGCCGACCATAGAAAGAACGGCGATGATGATCCCTTCGGTCATGCCGTTACCTCCGTCCAACCGTAGACGCCAGGTTCCCAGACGTTCGACGCGACGTCGGACGTCCAGTGCTTCCCGTTATGGGACACCTTCGCGCCGGCGTTATAGGCGTCATGGGCGCCGACCGGCTGGGACCATTCCGGCCATTCCTCCGTCGGGTCGCCGATCTTCGACCACAGGGACGCGGCGGCCGCGGGGGTCCAGTCGGCTTGCGAAGTGTGGTCCTGGTTGCACCGGTACAGGTCGGAACCGTAGCGGCGGATATTGCCCTTTTTGTAGGCGATCGGGTAGGCCCAGGGGGCGAACTGCTCGACGTTCTCCGTGGCGGTGACGTCGTCGATCTGGCCGCCCTCCGCCAGGACCACGAAGGCGATGGACGCCGCCGCCGCGATCTGGGTGACGGGGTTGTTCTTTTCCTGTTCCTGGGCTTCCTTCATGCTGACGGTTTCGCAGTCGTGCGAGTTGAAAGACATTTTGCTTCCCTCCTTTCATCAGGCGAAACGGATCGTCGCCTGGGTGATCTCGATTTCCTCCGTTCCCTTCAGCAGATAGAACCGATAGCCCAGGCCATAGCCATTTGCGACGGTGCTGTTCGCGAAGGTGTGGACCAGGCGGTTCGCCTTCTCCGTGATGTCCTCCCAGACGGGGTTCGTGTCGAACGGGTTGTTCGTCACTTCCAGGTGGAGCGTGGAACCGGCCGGACGGTCGGACGGGTACAGGGAAACGAAGACCTTCGTGACCTTCGCGTCGGTGTTGAAGGCGCGGGCCGCGGCGATCCTGGTGACGGTGCGGCTGAAGGTGATGTTGCGGACGGCCGTTCCGCCGTTGCCGTCGGAAGCGGTGATCTTCAGGAC
>OIAK01000736.1_pt1 | contig 13500 bp, 9 predicted proteins | sample 1580741 | NCBI WGS metagenome assembly OIAK01 (sample SAMEA3882521, study PRJEB24775) | human gut metagenome | biome: human-associated habitat; feature: intestine environment; material: feces | place: Netherlands | collected 2009/2010
CTAAATTGTGCGACGGTACACCGCACATCTCCACACGGCCAGCACCGGGGATATTGCGGGTGGTCAGGTTCATATTCAGCAACCCCGCCGCCTGTTTTGCGTCCTCACCGTACAACTCAAAGAAATCGCCCACCTGAAACAGCACGATGTCGTCCGGGTGGGCTTCCTTTACGGCATTGTAGTCATTCCATGCTGCGCTTCGCTCTGCGGTCTGCCGCTGAAGCTGCTCAAAGCGCGCCTTTTCCTCCGGGGTCAGGAAACGGTCTTTGCGGATCAGCTCAGAGATACGCTTGGCGACGTTCGCCCAGTTCAGTTGAATTTCCGGGCAGTCCTGCTTTTTCAGCACGACGCCCTTGCCGCTGTGATCCTCACCGCTGTGGGACGCGCCGGATACCGCATGGGAGCTTCCCCCAATGCCGTATTCGTCTTTCAGGAAGTCCGCCTGCTCCCTGGGGCTGTGTTTCTCTTTGAAATAGGCGTAGATGCGCCCCTTGCTCCCTTCAATATTGCTGCCACGGGTCAGGGTCGCGGCGATCTCGTCCTCCGTAATAAACCGCTGCACGGCGGGAATCTCCGCCATTTCGGTGCGGTATTCCCTGCGGGGCAGGGACAGCTCCCGCAAACCCTGCTCGATTTTGTCCGGCTTGTGGTAGTGAAAGCGCAGCAGGCTTCTGTCCTCCCGGCAGTCGGATCGGAGCTGTGCAAAATCGTCCATGAGGACTTCACGGAACGCAGGGTCTCTCAGCCGCCCGGCAAGCCGCGCCGTTTCCTCCGGGAAACCGCCGCCCCGCATATCCGACAGGCAGGAAAGATAGCCCTGCGCCCGCGCCTTTTCACTTAAATCCTGCCGGAGATACCATACGGCCTGCGCCAGCTCCGCGCGCTCATGCCCCGGCGCTTCCGCAAGCTCTACGTTGGTTGCGTATTCGCCCTGCTCCAAAAGCTCGGAAATGCGCGCTGCCGCCTCCTGCCAGCTTACGACCTTTGCGGAGGTCAGGTATCTTGCCGCGTCCCCATTGGCGATGTGAATGCCGTCCTCGGCGTACCAGGCGGAATATCTGCCGTTCTCGGTGACGACGCCGTTGCCGCCGTGGAAGCTGCTTTGAAGAAACGCCGCGATTTCTTCCACGCTCTTGCCCTTGGAGAACTCCGTGGCGATCTTCATGCGGGTATAGTCGGCGTTGCCCTCCATGCGCAGAATGTGGTCGATATCCGCCTGCGGGATGGACATGGAAAAAGCGGAGGGCGTGTAGCTCTCCGCTTCTGCGATATATGCGATTTGCTCGTCCTCCGTGGGGAACAGGCTCAGTTGGTATGCCTGCGGTATCGGAGGCTGCGCCGGTTCCGCTTCCGGCGCGTCATTGGTCAGTTGTACACCAGCTCGCTGAGGATGATCTCCTCCGCCTGCGCTTTCAGGCTGTTCATCAGCCCCACCCATTTCATCTGGTCGCGGGCTTTCAGCTCCTCCGTCACGCCCGCCGACTTCATCAGCTCCGGCATCATCTGCTCCAATCTCCGGTTCGCCGTCTCGTCGATCTCCCGCAGGTGCGGGAACAGCTTCTCCGACAGCACCAGACGGCTGTACAGCCCCGGTCTGTGCTCCTGAAGGTAGCTCCTGCGCAGTCTCCCGTACTTGCCCAGGGGTCTCGCGTCCTCCGGCGTCTCGCTCAGCGTCAGGTCGGGAATCAGGTAGTCCCCGTTCTTGGTGTAGGTCAGCTCTGTCATGGCTATGGCTCCTTTCCGCGAGTTTCTCGCGCTCGTAATTCTTGATGGTGACTTCGATCTGCCGCAGCACCCCTCCGTTGATCCTGCTCACCGCCGTGCCCAGCTCTGCGGCGGCTTCCGGGGTGTTGAAATCGAAGATGCTCAGGAAATCCTCATGCTCGAAGCGGTCGTCCGCTTCAAGCCCGCAGCGGGACATGAGCGAGTAGGCGATGCTGACGGCGGCGGCGCTTTGGAAGGCCGCTCCTACGTTGAACTCATCATACCCGTAAAGAAAGGAATCGTCAACGATGGCGAGGATATCCCGCTTATAGTCCCGCCAGTATTCCTCCGCAAGCTGAGACGCGATGCGCTCAAGCTGGTCAGGGAACCCTCCTTTTCCGTCCACACCGTAGCGGCTTTCCAGCATGGCGCTTACCGCGTCCGCGTGTTCCTCCCGGTATTCCCACAGGTAGCGGCTCTTGGGAAATTCTCTGCCGCCCGTGTCCGACACGTCGAACACATACCGAAGCCTCGGCCTTTCGCCGCTGCTGTCGATGAGGGCGATGCCCTTGGAGCCCCTGCGGACATACCGGCCCATCTTTTCGTTCCAGAAGTCGTACTCCGCGCAGGCGGTGGCGTCCGGACGCTGGGCGTGGATCATGACCTGCTCGGCGTAGGGGTATTTGTACAGCCTTGCGGCGGTGGTGAGAAAGCCCGTCCAGCCCCGGTAGCTGCCGGTGATCTGCCGCTGCGCCTCGTCCGCCATCTGCATATACGTTTGTAGCTTGCTCGGCATATTGTTCCTCCTTCATGGCATAAATTTAGAGCGCCCGGAACGGACGCTCTATGTAAGGGGCGGTATTCGGTTTTCAGTCGGGGACTATACCGCAGTCAGTCCCTCCGTGATTTGTTTGAAAAAGTCTGCGCTCCAGATATTCAGCACGGAGGAATCGTGAATGAACGGCTCCACATCCTGCCTTGCCTGTGCGTAATCGATACTGTCGAAGCGTTCCGCCAGCATCGCTTTGATTTTCGGCAAGGAACAGTCCGCATCGGCGGAAATGAACCCGGAATCAATCAATCGTGCCCGAAGGTGTTTTTGATTGACCGCCGCACCCCTTGAAAGATAGAATACATAGTCGTACAGATCCCTGCCCTTGATGCGGCTCTGCCACGCACGGCAGATGACAGCATGGATTTTTCCTGCGAACAGGGAGGGCATATCGTACAGCCGCACCTCATACGGCACGGGCAGCAGCCGATATTTGTGCTCGAATGAGGCGAAGGCGGGCGGGTTAACGTCCACCTCGAACTTAATCTTGACCGCTTCATTCTTCGCCACGCTTCCCGCCACCTTTTCATCCGCGTAGAATAGCAGGAGATGTTCCTTCGTGTTCCCCTTCAGGAAGGCGGAGCGGACGGTGCTTTCTTTTGTCTTTTCCTTTTCCTGAATCTCCACATTCAGCCCAAAGGCTTTTACTTCCTTCTCCAGCACGGGAAAGTAGGCGGTCAGGTCAAAGTCCAAATCCTCCGCTTCCAGCGAAAAATCCAGATCCTCGGAAAAGCGGTCGAGACCGTAGAAGATTCGCAGGGCGGTTCCGCCGTAGAACGCCGCTTTTTTGAAGAAGCCCGCACGGAACAAGCCGCAGAGCACAATTTCCTGCATGATCTCCTTCATAGCGTTCTTTCTGTCGTAGATATTCTCTACATGGTAGCTTTTCAGCATCTGTTCAATGGCGCTGTTCATGTCAAAGCCTCCTTAAAAGCGAGCAGAGCTTCTTTACGTTCGTGGAATGATACGCTCCGCTGTATTTGCAAACCTTATTTCCGTCCAGCTTCCCAATCTCCGATTCCTCAATCCGCAAATCCTCCGTCAGCAGCCGGAAAAGCTCCTGTGTGTTCGGCACGGGCGGCATAGTATAGAGCTGGTCGCACAGAGCCTTTTCCGGCTCTGCGATCCGGTAGAAATAATCGCCCTCCTGCACGAGCCGAATCCCCAGCGGAAACGCCTCGGACGGCACATCCCGATAGGTGAAGGTTCCGAAGGGCGTTTCGTACTTCTTTTTCTTTTTCTTTTCAAAGGTAGCGCAGGTAACGGCATATACCGCTTCGGGAATCAGCCCGTAGCGGCTGAGGGCATATTCAAAGGAAATGTATGAAGGCCCGTAAATACTGCCCGCAAGCAGGTACGCAGGAGCGTTCCGGTCAGTTTCATATAGCCCCCTTGTAATGGGAAAGCACTCGCCTCGCTCCGCCATACGCGCCAACTTTGACTTCGGAGAACCGTATCCCTTCAATTCTTCCAGTAGCATCGCTGTTGTCTTTATCATATTTTCACCTCGCAGTCTTATTATACGCAACTATCCGGTGAAAATCAAGCGTTTTCAGAAAAATAGTGCGAAAACTCCCTGCTCATTCTGTGCGTTTTCCGGGGATGTTACGCACTCGAACGGACTTTTTTGTAAAGAGAAGGGCAAACCGCATCTATTGAACATTTTTGCGGATACACGCATTTTGTCCAACAATGCGGCAGTGCAGACAAGCGAAGCATCACCATCTATTTCCCAAAATCAATATTTTTTCGATTTTGGGAAATAGAGCCGAAGAAGCAAAGCGGGAGCGACCCGAAAGCCGCTCCCGCCGCATCCGCCTTATTCGTCCGTGTCGAAGTCCGGCACCAGCTCCAGCTCCGCGAAGTCCTCGTCGGTGATTTCGCCGAGCTTTTGCAGGGCGCTGTCGGTCAGCTCCCGCAGCTCGGCTTCGTCCTCGTCCAGGTATCCGCGCATTTCGGTGAGGGCGGCAATCAGCCCGCTGCGGCTGTCGCTTTGGTAGATGCACATGAGGTTCATTTCATCGTTGGTAAAATTCATCATAGCAGCTCTCTTTCCGCGCGCTTTGAACGCGCTGTCTTTTTCGGCTCGTTGACGGGAGGACAGAGCTTTGCCAGCACGGAGGGCTTCTTCTCCTGCCGTGCCGCCTGCGCCTGTTCCCGGCGCGCCGCCTGCGCCAGCTCCATGAGGGAGACGGGCTTGCCGGACTTTGCCTGTTCCTCCAGCTCTGCCACGGTCTGCTTCGGCCCGTTGTTGATAACGCCGTCGATCATGCCGTAGTCGTCCTCCATGGCCATCTCCGCGTTTTTGAGATAGTTTTCCGGCTTTAGGAAGTCGGGCAGCGCCTTGAAGCCCCGGGAATCAACGTAATGACAGGATACCACGCCGTTCTGCTTCAGCGCCACGATGTCGCTGACGGACAGGCTGTGACCGCGAAAATCCTCCGGGCGGCGGATGTTGAAGGTCTCATACAGCGCGTCCAACCTGTCCTGCGTATCGCCCCTGCGGTCGAGGCCGCCCGCGTAGACGGCGGTGTAATTTTCCTTTTCAATGGAAAGCCCCTTTTGTGCCAGATACTCGGCGTTCATAAAGCGGAGCTGCGCCGTATTATCATTATCCCGAAGCTGATAGATGGCAAAGCTGTCGGCGGGGTTACTGAGGAACGCCTTTTCATAGTCCGGCGGTGTAAGGCGGTCTTTGACCGTCTCCCATTCGGAGGCTTCCACGCCGAAGATGCCATCAAAGCTGCGGACTTCCTCCGCATCGAAGGCCATGGCCTCGGTGTTGTCCGTGTGAAGCATATACACGCTTACGTCCCGTTCCATGAGCTCCAGCGCACGCTCCTTTGTCAGCGGCAGCATATTGGAATCGGTGTAGCCGTAGGCGTTCATGCTCTCAACAGAAATCGCAGGATCGGGGACGCAGCCGTTGTCCGGCGCTGTGACCGGCTCCGGCTCCTGCACGGCGATCTCCTGCACAGGCTGGGCGGCAAGGCTCTCCGTCTCCTTGTCCAGCCCGCGCTCCTTGCAGATTTCCGCATAATGCCGGTCGATATCCGTAATCAGGGAAGAAGATGTTCTGTTGATGGTCTCCAGCGATGCGCGAAGCTCGGTCAGCTCCCTGTCCTTTGCCCAGGTCGCCAGATACCCGAAGCTGTTTTCGCCTGTCTCAATGCCGTAATAGGCGCAGACGGCGAAGGAGATGCTCTCCGCCTGAATCTCCTCGGCGGCGCGGGAGAGCTTTGCCTTTTCCGGGTACTGTGCGTGCAAAAACTCCTTCACGGTCTGCTCGCCGCCCGTGAAGTTCAGCCCGTCCTCGCCCAGATACAAAAAGCCCTGCTCCGGCAGCTTATCCCGGTCGATGCGCCCGTTGGAGAACAGCGCGGGCTTGCCGAACAGCTCAATCTCCTGATATTTTTCTCCGATTTCGTCCTTATTGTGGAGCTTGGAGTGTGCGATCTCATGGACGGCGGCGCAGACCGTCTGTACCTCGCTCATGCCTTCGCGGACAGCGATGCGCTGTTTGTCCACGGAGAAGTAACCGTCCATATTCTCCGCCAGCTTCTCAAAGAAGATGGGGACGGGCGCGCTGCGGCGCAGAGCTTCCATAAACATCTCGTAATTCTGCACGTCCCCCGTAAGGTTCGCCGCCAGCTCCGGCAGGGGCTTGCCCGCGGTCTGCTGCACGTCGAACACCACCACGGGCTTGTACATGGGGATCTGCACCGTCTTTTCCTCCGTGATAATATCGCCGTTCTCGTCCCGCAGGGGGAGCTTGGTGTCGGGGTCTAACTTCTGCTGCTCGATTTTCTTCTTGAAGGGCGTGGGGGCGATGATCTTAATGCCCTTTTCGCCCTTTTTGACGTTTCTTCCGAACTGATCGCGCCATTTGTTGAAGCCGGCCACATGGGTGGCGTCGGGGCGCTGCATATAGATGAGCATGGTGTTGTTGACGCTGTAGCGGTGAAAGCGGCTCATGGTGGCAAGGTACTGCCTGTATTTGTCGCTCTCAAACAGCTCCTTTATGCCCGTCTCAATGCTGTCGGTGATGTCCTTGAGCCGTTCCTTGTTGGTCTGTTTTTCAGCCATTTCGTGCATACCTCCTTTGATTCATGGTAAAAACAGCGGCTCCCGCAGGGGAACGAAACGCCCGTGCGGGAGCCTGTGAGTGTCACTTGGTGAAGTCCAGCTTATAGGAGGAACGCGCGCCGTCGTCCTCCAGTACGATGAATGCGTCGTAGGTCTTGCCGGTTTTCTCGGAATAGATACCGCTGGCGTAGGCGCGTCCCTGCGTCAGGAGCGAGGAAGCCATCTTCTTCGTCAGGCTGATCTTCTTGGCGGCAAGGAAGCGGTTGTCCCGCCACAGCCCGAACTTGCAGCTCCGTCTCTCGCAGAAATAGCCGTTTTTGCTCTCCGTGACCTCTGCGCCGCAGCGGGGGCATTTGCCCACAACGGGTCTGCCGGAGGGGAACAGCACCTCCGCGCCGTCCACAGGCGCAGCGTCCCGAACCAGCGCTGCGACCATATCGCGGATGCCGGCGAGGAACTCGTCCGCGCCCAGCTCGCCGCACTCGATCTCCTTGAGGCGGTGCTCCCATTCGGCGGTGAGCAGCGGGGACTGGAGCTGTTCGGGCAGCACGGTAATAAGGGAAACGCCCGCTTCGGTGGGAACGAGGCGTACAGATTTTTTCGCCTTTCTGCGCTCCGCAAAGCCCGTGGCCACCAGCTTTTCAATGACAGCCGCCCTTGTTGCGGGAGTTCCCAGCCCGCGCCGCTCCGCAGTTTCCGGCATATCCTCCTTGCCCGCCGTCTCCATGGCGGAGAGCAGCGTATCTTCGGTGAAGTGCTTTGGCGGGGTCGTTTTTCCCTCACTGACCTCGCAGGAGGAAACGGGAAGAGACTGTCCCTCGGAAAGCTCCGGGAGGGTGTTGTCCTGCTTGCCCTTTTCCGTGTATGCCCTCCAACCCATATGAAGGATTGTTTTCCCTTTGGCGGCAAAGGCATTTCCGCCGCAGTCCAGCCTTGCCTCGGTCTCCAGATAGACGAAGGGCGCGCTGACTGCCATAAGCACCTGACGGGAAACAAGGCGCAGCAGCTCCCGTTCGCCTGCGGGCAGCGCCTCCAAGTCCGTTTCACCCGCTGCCATCGTGGGAACGACGGCGTGGTGGTCGCTGACCTTTTTGCTGCTGCACACCTGCCCCGAACAGACGGCTGCGGGCGGCTCCGTGCCGCAGACGCCAGCGCAGCACAGCGCCAGCGCGTTTACGCCGCCCTCCATATCGTCGGTGAGATAGCGGCTGTCGGTGCGGGGGTAGGTGCAGAGCTTCTTTTCGTAGAGACTTTGCAGATAATCCAGCGTCTGCTGCGCCGTGTACCCAAGCAAGCGGTTCGCATCCCGCTGGAGGGTGGTCAGGTCGTAGAGCGCCGGGGCTTTCTCCGTCTTTTCCGTCTGCACGACGGAGGTAACAGCGGCGGTTTTGCTGTTGCAGTCCCCGGCAAGCCGCTCCGCCTCTGTCTGCTCCTTCATGCGCCCGCCTGCGGCGGAGAAGCCGTCAAAGTCCAGATGGACGGTGTAGAAGCTCTCCGGCTGAAAGGCATTGATCTCCGCTTCCCGCTGCACCAGCAGCGCAAGCGTGGGCGATACCACGCGCCCCACGTTCAGGGTGCGGTGGTACATCACGGAAAACAGGCGGGTGGCGTTGATGCCCACCAGCCAGTCCGCCTTGCTGCGGCAGAGGGCGGAGGCGTAGAGGTTGTCGTACTCCGCGCCGTCGCGGAGATTGTCAAAGCCCTGAAGAATCGCCGCATCCTCCATGGAGGAGATCCAGAGCCGCTTTACGCGCTTGCGGCAGTTGTTGAGATTATACGCCGTGCGGAAGATCAGCTCGCCCTCGCGCCCGGCGTCGCAGGCGTTGATGACCTCGCAAACGTCCTCTCTGTGCATGAGGGTGCGCAGGGTGTTCATCTGCTTCTGCTTGTCCCTCGCCACGGTATACTGCCAGCTATCCGGCAGGATGGGCAAGTCCTCCCTTCGCCATTTTCCGTACTTTTCATCGTAGGCGTCCGCATCCGAAAGCTCCGCAAGATGCCCGAAGCACCAGGAGACGAGATAGCCGCCGCCTGAAAGGAAACCGTCCTCGCGCCTACCTGCGCCAAGAACGGCGGCGATGCTCCTTGCCACGGAGGGCTTTTCACACACAACAAGCCGGTAACAGGTCGTATTCATCATTGGTTTTTGTCCTCCTCACTGTCAGCAGTGTTTTCATCTTCAAACTCGTAATCCTCTTCTTCCTCGTCCTCGCCGTAGTCGTAATCGTCCAGATCGTCCGCCCCACGGGTGTCGGCCTTGGGCTTGCGGAGCTTGAACCAGTACAGCGCACCGCCGCCGCCCAGCAGAAGCAGGAGGACGACCACTATGAGCCCCGCGCCGCCGGTACTCTTTTCGGGCGCGGTCTCCGCAGGCTCGGCGGGCTGTGGCGTGGGTTCCGTAACTTCCTTGCCCGCGCACTCGCTCATATTGGTTCTGCACACCTTGCAGCCCGTGTTGATCTTGCCAACGGCGCATTTGTCCGTGCAGGCGCAGGCGGGGACGATGCTCTCGCCGTCCTTGGTCAGCGCCAGCAGGTCGGCCTCGTCCACAAGATTCAGGAAATGGACGTTCTCATTGCCCTTATCGTCCCGGTCGATGATGAGATAAAAGGTATTGCCGCCCTTGGTCGTCACGGTGATGAACTGCTTGCCTGCGCCGAAAGCGGAGCCGATGTCGTCCATGAGCGTCAGGTTGCCGTCCGGGGTCAGGGGCGCGGAGCCTCCGGCAGCGGCGTAATATTGCAGCAGCAGCTCCGGCAGTCCCGCCATATCCGTATCGTTTCCGCTGTTTTCTGTCGGCGCGTTCATGACGTCAAGGTATTTGCCGTATACATAGCCGGTCTGCTCCGGCACGACCACCTTGTACCAGCCGTTGCTTTCCTCCAGCACCTTCACTTCCACACCGTTGAGCAGACGCCCGATCACGGTGTAATCCGTGCCGGGGCCGGTGCGCAGGTTCAAATAGGTGCGGACGTTGACCACCTTTCCGGCCTGCTCCCGTTTGGCGGGAAGCGTCCAGCTCCGATCCCCGATGGTCACGGTATGGCTTCCGTCCGCATTTTCGGTCACAAGCACGGTCAGGGTCTGTCCGTTTGGGGTCTGCTCACCGGTATTCGTATTCTCCGGCTGTGTAGTTGCAGTTGGGGTTTCCATGGTCGGGTCGCCCATTGTCGAATCGACCATATCGCCGCCTGCATAGGCCGTAACGGAAAAGACCGTCATGCAGAGCACGACGGCCAGCGTCACGGCAAAAAATCTCCATTTATTCTTCATCCACAAATTCCTCCGTTTTTCTGTATTCGTCGGGCAGCGCCGCCGTGGGACGCTTTTCCAGCATCGCCATCAGCGCCGCGAGCTGCTCGATGGTCAGCCCGTTCTCGCGGACGATGCCCACAATATCCGTGTTTTCCAGCTTCAGAATCTGCTCGTCCAGGGCTTTGAGCCGTGCGGTCAGCGATGTGAGCTTTTCCGCCAGCTTCTCGCGCTCCTGACGCAGCTTTTCAAGTCGCGGGTTCATAACATCCTCCTTTTTGCGTTGATATGGTTGTTGTTAAGGTAATCTGCCGAACTGGAGAAAATGGCTTCGCCAGTAGCTCGTGTCGATGGAAGCGTAGTGAATGGGGTCGCCGCAGTGGAGCATCCTGTTATTGCCAACATAGATGCCCACATGGGACGCGCCTGCGGTGTCATAGGTCTTTTCAAAGAAAATAAGGTCGCCCGGACGGGCGCTCTCCGGGGAAACATAGGCGCACATGCCCCGCAGCCCCTCCGCGCCCAGCCTGCCGAAGCTCCAATGCAGGCCGCAGTTGTTGTAGACATACGAAACGAAGCCGGAGCAGTCGAAAGAGGTGTCCGGCGAGCTGCCGCCCCAGACGTAGGGGTAGCCCAGATACTTTTCCGCTTCCTTGATGATGGCGGCGAACTGCTCATCCGCCAGCGCCTCCGGGGGTATCTCGTACTTCTCATACTTGGTATAGTAGTAGCGGTTCACATACGGGGAGCCGGAGAACAGGTCGGGGCGGTTGCCCAGCACGCTCATATACACGGCGTACATGGAGAGCTGATCGTGGGACATGATATGCACCGGCACATGGGAGAGGTTGAAATTTTCCAGCTCCACATGGCAGATATAGTAGGTGTAGGGAACCTCCGCCTCGTACTCGTAGCTTTGCAGATTGCCGTTTTCGTCGGTGTAATAGCCGATATGCGTTTCGGTGCGGTATCTGGTTTCCGTGGCGACGGTTTCCGTTAAGATATACTGCTTTTCAAACAGCGTCTCCAGAATCCCGCCTATTTCGTCAATCGTCCATTCTCCGCCCTTGAGGGCGGTAATCATGGAAATGAGTACATAGGGGTCGTGCTCGATCTCGTCCAGGTCAAAATGGTACTCGTCGTAATCGTGGGTGCTTTCGTAGCTGTTCAGGTATTCCCGCAGCTCGTCCTCCATGGCGCAGTAGGCGGCTTCCGCCGCCAGCATATCCGCATCCTCCAGCGGATAGGTGGAGGATGCAACACCGGATATTCCTCCCTGAAACAGCGTGGAGCAGGAGGAAATGCAGGTCATGAGCAGCAGTATCGCGGCGGCGATACCGCCCGCAATGAGGAAGCCCTTCTTGTGCCGGACAAAAAAGCTGCCGGCCTTTTTGCTCCCCTCGGCGGCGCGCTTTGCCGCCTTCGCGGTGGTCTCGGACGCTTTGACGGTATTCCTCGCGCCGTTCCCCGCTTTTGCGGCGGCGTATTCCTTTTTAATGGCCTGCTTCTGCTGCCAGCGGGAATAGGGGTTGGAAGCCCTGCCGTATTCCTGCTCGTACTGTTTGTTCAGCGCCTTGAGATTGGCTTTGTCTGCGGCGGCTTCCGCCTTGTCCGCTCTGCGGTAGGGCTTTTCCGCATGGGAGCGGTGCGCCGATTCCGCAATGCGCCAGGTGCGCTCCGCCGTCTCGGTCAGGGTGTTCGCCGCCTCCGTGCCGGGGTTGTCATCGCCCTCCTCCCGGAGCTTGCGGTGGACTGCGCTGCGGACGGTATCCAGCGGCGCTTTCCTTGCGGCGTGCGCCAGCTTGGAGGGCGGACGCTTTTTGTCCGCCTCCTCAAAGAAAAGGCGCGTCGTGACCTTGCCGCTCTCACTGTCCACAACGCGCTTTTTGACCTTAACGGTTTTCTTGGGAATTTTCGCTTCGGCCTTTTCCAGCTTAACCGCCGCCCTGTCCGCCTTGCGGACAGCTCGTTCCAGCTCCGGCAGGGCGCGTTCTTCCTCGGTGAAAATCAGCCTTGGCGAGCGTTTTGCCATATTCATCACCTCCTGATGGGACTGCTGATGGGTTAAAAGCGTTATTCAAACAGAATTTCATCCGTTCTCTCCAGAAAATGCCGCTTGCCCGCCGGGGTGATGAGGGTATAGTGTCCCAGCTTGCCGCGCTCGGTGTAGAAGTCCCTCACCAGAAACAGACCGGCGCTCTTTTTGACCGCACGGGGAAAGAGCTTGCGGTTCTTGTCCCGGAACAGATACTTCTTTTCCTCCAGATACCGGGTAAACTGCTTTTCGGGAACGCCCAGCTCCTTGGCGGTGGTGCGGATGTTGGTGCAGTCCGCAGGGTCAACAAAGGCGTCGTAATACTCCGCTTTTGGGAGGGCAAGCCGGAGACGGCGGTTCAGCTCCCGGTTTCGGGCGTTTTCACTGCGCAGACGGTTCAGGTACTCCGGCACGGCCTCGGGGTGCGCCTCCAGCGCATCCAACAGGCTGTCCGTCATATACGCGCCGTGCTTGCGGATGGAGGGAATGACCTCATGGGTGATCCAGCGCTTGAAGGCTCTCGCTTCCGGCTTTTTGGAACAAAGGATCAAATGATAGAGTCCGGCTTCACTTACAGCATTTATTTCAATCGTCTTATCGGCGTTCTGGGGGTGGGGTACTTCAAGTAACCCACCTTCATCCGAGTCCAATCTGGACATTGCGCGCGTAACCTGGTTCAATCCGAGAGCTTTGCACACATCAACCGCAACAAACCAAGGAGCTCCGTCTTTCAGCACGGAACGTACCCGACCAAAATCTGCGCTTTCAAAAATCATAAGGTGGTTATCCATAGTCTTTTCTCCTTCCTTACACTGTAATTGCGTCCTTCGATTCCTCCCCGGTTTGTTCGGAGAGGTCGGACAATTTTGTCGTGATGATTTTGTACAGCTCCGTATCCTTGGGGAAGCGGTCTACGAAGGGCAGGATCACGCTGCCGTAGAACAAAAGCCCCTCGCCCTCGGCGGATTGGGTCACATACGAGAGCTGGTGGGGCGAGATGTTGAGCTGCTTCGCCAGAATCTGCCGGTCGCCGGAAGCCTGGTTGAGCATATACACATAGTCGGAGTTTTCAAAGATGTTCTCCACCTCGCGGGAGGAGAGCAGGTCTTTGACGTTCTGGGTGATGCCCGTGGGAACGCCGCCCCACTTGCGGAAGCGCTTCCATATCTCCACCGTATAGGCGGCGGTCTGCTCCTCCTTCAAAAGAAGGTGCATTTCGTCGATATAGTAGCGGGTGGACTTGCGCTGCTCACGGTTGATCGTGACGCGGTTCCACACCGCGTCCTGCACCACCAGCATCCCGATCTTCTTTAACTGCTTGCCCAGCTCCTTGATATCGAAGCTGACCACGCGGTTTTCGATATTCACGTTGCTGCGGTGGTTGAACACGTTGAGGGAGCCGGTGACGTAGATTTCCAGCGCCGTGGCGATATACTGAGCTTCCTTTTCATCCTGCCTGCGAAGCTCGTTGTACAAGTCCTCCAAAATCGGCATCTTTTCCGGGCGTGGGTCGCTCAGGTATTCCCGGTAGACAGAGCGCACACAGCGGTCGATGATGGTCTTTTCCACCGGCATGAGGCCGTCCTTGCCG
>OIAK01000750.1_pt1 | contig 13410 bp, 11 predicted proteins | sample 1580741 | NCBI WGS metagenome assembly OIAK01 (sample SAMEA3882521, study PRJEB24775) | human gut metagenome | biome: human-associated habitat; feature: intestine environment; material: feces | place: Netherlands | collected 2009/2010
ATTGACCTTGGCTACCACTGCTTTTCCTTCCAACTCGCCGCTCAGCTCATCAATAACCGGCAGCAGCGACTGACAAGGCATACACCATGGTGCCCAAAAATCGACCATGACTTTTCCTTTGGAGATGACCTGGTTAAAATTATCAGAATTTAAATGCATTGCCATAAATAAATCCTCCTTAGTTTTGCCTCTGCAAGGCTTAATATCCGAACATTTCATGCGAAATGCACTCCGAATAAAACACCTTACATGCGTTTTGCCGTAAAAGTATATCACATAGAATCGGCTATTTCAAGAGTTTTTTATGATTTTTTTGATTTATTCGGAAAAATTTATGCTGTCGGCTATTTTTTTGAATACGGGAGCGCAGTCATAGGAACCCGAAGCACCGCCTTGTTTCATGATTACGGCAATATATTGAGGCTCGTCGGCAGGAAAACATCCGCCGAACCACGTGTTGCATATTTCATTACCGTCTTTGTCAAAAATGCCTGTTTGTGCCGTTGCTGTTTTGCCTGCGGCGGAAAAACGTTCGGGACGGGCAGGAGAGGCATTACCGTTTTCAACGACCGAGGTGAGCATTTTCAGCAGGATACAACTTGAATCTTCACTTATAGCAACAGTCGGATATTTCTTTTTGTGCTTTGTTTCGATCCCGTTACGGTCGGTCACGGCTTCGATAAGATACGGTTCTCTGTATTTGCCGCCGTTCGCAACGGCACTGAGCATTTGGGCGATCTGCAACGGAGTTGCGGTGAAGCTGCCCTGACCGAATGAAAAATTTGCCAGTGAGGCGGGATTTTGCAAGTCTCTCGAGGTCGGAAGAATTCCGCTTTCAGAGTAAATTCCTTCGGCAAGCTTGCAGCCTTGTCCGAAACCGAAAAGTGATGCCGTTTCTCCGATTCTTTTTGCGCCGAGCTTTTGACCGAGGTTTATGAAATATGTGTTGCAGGAAACCTCAAGCGCTTTTTGCAGATTCATCTTTCCGTGGGCGGTGTTGCTGCTGCAACCGAATTTGACATTGCCGATATTGCAGGAGCCTGTGCAGGTGTATTGAAAATCAGAAAATCCGTTTTCAACGGCGCTTGCGGCTACGGCGACCTTGAAGATAGAGCCGACGGCAAAGCTCTCAAGCGCACGGTTCAAAAGCGGCGAGCTTTCGGAATCGAGATAATCGGAAACCCTGTACGGGTCATAGCTCGGGCGTGACGCCACAGCTCTTATAGCTCCGCTCTTTGCGTCAAGCACAAGTGCACAGCCCTGTTGAACGTTGCAATCGTCAAGTGCTCTTTCAACAGCCGACTGGATTTTATTATCAATTGTAAGCTGTACTTTTCCGAGACTTGGAGCAGGTGAAATAAGCTCGATATCAGCACCGCCGAGCGACCTTCCGTAAGCGTCAACCGGAACTCTTACGACAACGGCTTCGTCGGAGAATAAAATCCTGTCAAAAGCCTTTTCTATGCCGGTCACGCCGTGATTTTGCTCGTCAAGATATCCGATAATATGAATAGCGGATTGCGAAGATGCATACCTCTTATATACAGGTAAACAAATAATATTGCCGTCGGGGTTAACAGTTTTTTTGCCGATATTCGCTGTAACGGGTGATCCCTTTTCCATTCGTTGCTTCAGAGCGGAATAGGTGCGGCTGTCAAGCAGCTCACGAAGCGTGTCGAGCGAACTAAGCGACGGCTTTGCAATTATACAGTTTTCATAATCGGAGCTTGTGATTTTTTGCCCGCTGCAGTCGGTAATTTGTCCTCTGATATTATATAAATTGAAGGAGGAATAGTGAGAGCCGGAGGAAACAAGCTCCGTACCCGAGGAGCAAACGACATACATTCTCAGGCAAAGACAGCCGACAGCCATGCAAAACACAGTGAATAACGATATAATTCTTTTCTCCATTTTCACACATCTTTTCTTAACTTTTTTTAAATGCGGCGTTGCGGTATTAAGGTGTTGACTTAAAAAGTTTTTGCCTTACCGAACTAAAAATTCATAAATTTATTATATTTCGTCAAATTGCACTATTGACCTTGAGAGAAAAATATACTATCATATATTCGTAGAAATCTTATTTAGAAACGGAGGAAAATAAATTGAAAAGAATAACTTCTAAGATAATTGCCGTAATGCTTGTCGTGTGTATGATCTTTCCGATTGTACCGATTTGGGCATTTGCCGGCAGTGTTTCAACGGCAAGCGCCGCAGACACGGTGACGTTCAAGCTTGAAAAGGTGTCGGAAGACAAGGATCATGTTACCGTTAAGCTTGTTTTGGCGGAAGGTAAAACGCTTTGCTTTGACGCTGTTGTTAAAACATCCGAAGCATTAAAGCGTTGGTCGATTAAATATTCGAGCGAGCTCAACGCTTTTGTTGCCGAGAATACCGAAGGTGCTTTGGCTTCAAATAAAGAAACAGGTAAGCTTTCATTTGCAAATTCGGTTGAGCTTTCGGCTCCTTTCGATATTGCGGAATTTACATATTTAAAGGAAGATAAGTGCGGTGTTGTGCTTTCCGATTTTACGGTGAGCATCGATTCCTGCTATTATAAAAACAGCGAGGGACAGGATGTTCAGCTTGGTACGACCGTTATCAATACGATTCCTGCAACTCATACTCATGTTGAGTCGGGCGTTTGGGTCGAAACAGAGCATGCAACATGCCAACACAGCGGTCAAAGGGTAATGTACTGTTCCGAATGCAATGAAATCTGTACAGTGGAGTACACCACACAGACGGATCATACAACAAAAACCGTAAGGGTTGAGCCTACTTGTGAAAAAGACGGATATATTTCCGAGGTCTGCACGGTTTGCAATAAGGAAATAAGCAATACGGTTATCGAAAAACTGAATCACAAAAACACCGTTGTTCAGCATAAAGACGCGACCTGCACCGAGGACGGATATGACCGCATTGTATGTAATGACTGTAACAAAATAATCAGTGAAACCGTAATCAAGTCTCCCGGACATAAGACGGTTGTTGATGAAAAGCCTGCAACCTGTACAGAGGACGGTTATTATATAGAAAAATGTACCGTTTGCAATGAGGTTATCATAAATGACGTTTTAAAGGCTCCGGGACACAAGATCGTTGTCGACGAAAAGCCTGCAACATGTACCGAGAACGGTTACTATAAGGAGACCTGCTCCGTATGCAAAGCGGTTCTTGTCGATAAGATTCTTCCGGCAACAAATCATGCAAACACAGAAGTACAGCACAAGGACGCAACATGCACAGAGGACGGATACGACCGTATTTTCTGTAAGGACTGTAATCAAATTATCAGTGAGACTGTACTCAAGGCACAGGGTCACAAGACTGTTGCAGAAGAAAAAGATGCAACATGTACAGAGGACGGATACAGCAGAGAGGTATGCTCCGTTTGTAAGGAGATATTAAAAAACGAAATAAAGCCGGCTACGGGACATCAGCATAAAAAGACCGATACTCTTGCGGCTACCTGCACCGAGGACGGATACATCAGGGAAACCTGTCTCGACTGCGGAAACGTAGTTAAAGAAACAATTCTCAAGGCAAACGGACATAAGTTTGTCAATGACATTAAAAAAGCGACCTGCACCGAGGACGGCTATGTTCGTCAGCAGTGTACGGTGTGCAAGACCTACAGCGGTATCAGCAGAGTGCTTAAGGCTACGGGTCATGCATGGGGCAAGTGGAGAGTTGTCAAGGAGCCGACATACCGTTCTGTAGGTTTACGCAGATCTACCTGCACAAACTGCGGAGAACACATTGACGAAGAAATTCCGATGATTATTGTTCCCGTTAAAAAGATAGTTATTTCCCCCGAAGAGGATTTCACAATTTATTGTAAGAAGAGCGACAGGCTCCAGGCAAATGTGTATCCGGAAGAGGCTGCATATTCGGCGGAGATCGTTTGGACATCTTCAAATCCGAATGTTCTTGATGTAAGTGAGGACGGTACAATCACCGCAAAGCTCAGAGGAACGGCAACGGTTACCGCCTCAACGGCAGACGGCTCCGTTACCGCAACAAGAAAAGTTACGGTTGAATATACCTTCCTTCAGTGGATAATCATTTATATTCTTTTCGGTTGGATTTGGTATCTTTAATAACTGAATAACTTATTTAAGAAGGGGGCAGTGAGGATTGTTCACTGCTCCCTTTTTAACAGTAAAAATTAAGGGATATATTATGAAAAAGATTTTATCAATTATTCTTTCTGCAGTTATGACTTTCTCGGTTGTCGGCATTGCGGCAAACGCAAAGGAAAACGACGATCTCAGCTTTGCCGTTGCTTCCGATATTCATTACAGTGCACCCGAGGAGGAGCTTGAAAAGACAAACGATTCCGAGCTTTACTGGCACGCTATAAGACGCTGCGAAATGGAAAACGAAACAGGACTTATCATTGATGAGTTCCTTAATCAGTGTGCCGAAAGCGACGATGTGGAATATGTTCTCATTTCCGGTGACCTTGCAAACAGAGGTCGCTCACGGCCTGAAGATCATCTTGCTGTTGCACAGAAGCTCCGTGATTTTGAAAAGAAATCGGGCAAGGAGGTCTATGTGATCAACGGCAATCATGATGCAAGCAACGATCAGGCTACTACGTTTGAACGTTTTAAGGAGATTTATGCTGAATTCGGCTATGACCATGCCTTGACAACGAGAGACGACGATTGCTCATATACGGCAAACCTCAGCAAAAAATACCGCCTTATTGCACTTGATACAAATCATGCGACTAAGTCAACCGAGGACGGTATGACCGCAGAAAAACTTAAATGGGTAAAAGAGCAGGCAAAGCTTGCAAAAAAAGACGGCAGGTATCCTATAGTTATGATGCATCATAATTTGCTTGACCATCTTCCGATTCAGCGTGTACTCAGCAGAAACTTTATTGTTAAGTTCCATTTCACGACCGCCGAACTTTTTGCCGACTGGGGCATTAAGACGGTGTTTACGGGTCACGAGCATTGCTCGGACGCAACGGTTTACACAAGCGCTTTGGGCAACAGGCTTTATGATTTTGCAACAACCTCATTGGCTATGTATCCGCTCGAATACAGGGTCATAAAGTATAACGATAATGAAATCAAGTATGAGACGAGGTCGGTCGATAAGATTGATTATGACGCTCTCACGGCAGCTACCAAGGGATACACCGATGAGCAGATTGCGGCAATGAGAGCTGATCTCAGAGCCTTTTCAAAGGGTTATCTTAAGGCGGGAGTTCAGTACAGATTGGAGCTTTCACTCTCTCCGGAGAAAATGGGTATTGACGAAAATGCAGCTTATTCAAAACCGATTATTTATGCCGTAGATAAGCTGATAGAATTACTGAGAATGCCCCTCTGCGGCGAAAACAGCTTGCAATCAATTGCAAAGGAATACGGCATTGAAATTCCCGATTCCGACTACGAAACAGGCTGGGATTTAGCAACCGATTTGGTTGCATGGCACTATTCCGGCGGTGAACACTTCGATATGAGCAGCGTTGAGGTCACAACTCTTCTCAGAGCCTTTGCCGCAATTCTCAGAAGTGATTTTGCCGGCGTTGCCGACGACGTCCTTCTCAAGGCGGTCAATAACATTCTCGGTGATATGGGTTACGGTCCGATAGCCGACAGCCTTATTAAATTCGGCATTTCAAAATTCGGAGTTTATACAAAGGCTGAGATTTTTCTTGTTGGTATCGCTTCGCCCGTGCTTTACAAGTTTGCATACGACAATGACGGAGTTGATGACAATAACGGCACTGTTGAGGGCTACGGCACGGTAAATCTTAAGAGCAATGTTACAAATATCTTTAAAAACCTCGGAAATCTTTCCGAGAAGATGGTATTCTATATTCAGCTTGTTTTGTCATATCTTGCAAAGCTTAACGTTATTTTTCTTAAATAAGGAATGATTTCTAATGAGAAAGAAACCCGAGGATAAAAAAGCAACAGGCAAATATGCATCAATGTATATGTCTATCGGAATGTGCATAGGCATAGGAATAGGAATGTGTTTGGGAAATTCAATTTTTGACAACTTAGCTATCGGAATGAGCTTTGGTGTTGGCATGGGACTTTCACTCGGCTGCGCTTACGGTGCATCACTGGACAAAAAGGCATTGAACGTTGTTGAAATCATTGAAGATGATTTCGGATGTGAAGGAGTTCCCGAAGATGCCGAGGCTACGGTGACGGTTGTTGTAACCGACGCTGAGGGCAAGGAACAGCGCATCAGGATGGCAGATAAGCTCTGCTATGAAAGAAATATCGAGGCGGGGGATTCCGTTATGCTCGATAAGGACGGTACGCTCAAGCAGATTTACAAAATCCCGTCGAAAAAGAAAAAATAACAGTTAACAGGGAACTGCCGTGTGCGGTTCCTTTTGTTTAGTCGATAAATAATTAAAATGCGACACCTCGCGGCGAAACGAAACAAGGGTACGATTTGCAAATGTTGATGACAGCAAAGGCTCAAGGTCAAAAGAAACCGGTCGCATAGACTCTTTTATTAACTTTCGGCGAAGCTGACTGAGTAGCTTTGTAAAAAATGCTGTGGTTCGTTTCACTTACATCGACTTCGGAACATTTTCTGCAAGAAAAGTGAAAAGAGTCGGCAGGGAGTCTCTTTGATTGATACGGATATAATACTGTAAGACAACAAATCTAACCTATTACAGAAAGCTTCCGTAAATAACAAAATAATATCAAAGAAAAATATTGACCTTGGCACAGAAAAAAAGTATAATAATAAAGTTAAATAGAAGTAAACGTATGTGTTATTTAAAAACTGAATTATATCACAGATAATTCAATCCGAGAGCTAAAGTCCTAAATTTAATATCTGTTTTGAAAGGGGGCAGGATGATGGATAAATATAAGCGAGACCACAGCGTTATAAAGCTTCTGCAAATTGCTTCGGCGATCAGCTTTATTCTCAGCGTCGTTTTCATCATTTTGTTGATTCTTTCGAGAAACAGCGATATACAGCTTTGGTATTCGAGGTATCTTGAATATCTTGCTTCGGCAGAATATAAGGTTGAGCATATGAGTGAAAAATTTTCTGTCTTTTTGATCGTAATTTTTCTTTATGCGTTCAAGGCGGTTTTCCCGATTTACCTTTATCCGGTTTCGGCTCTCTGCGCCGTAACAAGTGCCGTGTTTCCGTCGTATTTTTCAATTCCGATAAATCTTTTGGGGCTTTCGGTTCTTTATTCTATCAAATATTTTTGGGGCACAAAGGTAGGTGCAAACGGAGTTCAGAACATTCTCCAAAAAAGCGAAACAGTGCGTTATCTCGTTGAACGTGACGGCAGGGGAAACCCTTGGATTTTGGCTCTGTTCCGGCTCGTTCCCGGGATTCCGGTAAATCAGGTCAGCAAGCTTTACGGCGCAATGGGCTTTAAATATGAATATTTCCTTTTGCTCTCGCTTGTCGGTTATTCGCCGCTGCTGGCTTCCTACACGTTCATCGGTCGTAACGTGTTCAACCCGTTATCAACGGCGTTCCTGTTGCCGTTTATTTTACTGTTCCTGTTAATGGGAATATCAATGCTTGCCATAAGCAAAATAGTTCAGATCCAGTCAAGGAGGAGGAAAAACAATGGCTGATGCAAAAACATTGAAATCAAGGCTTGATTCGGGCGAATTCGACTCAAGATTAAAAGAGGTCTATCTCAGCGATAAAGCTGTTGAAGATCAGAAAAAAAGAGATGCGGTTATAATTGATGAGTTCGTTCGTCTTTTCGGCGATAACGATTCAATTGAGCTTTTCAGTGCACCCGGCAGAACCGAGGTCGGCGGAAATCATACCGATCATAACCACGGCAAGGTGCTTGCGGCAAGCGTTGACCTCGATACGGTTGCCGCTGCGGCAAAGAGAGACGACGGAATCATTGTTGAGAAGTCTTTTAAGTTTGATGCTCTTGAGGTTGATATAACCGACCTTGAGGTACATACGGAGGAGTTCGGAAAATCCTCGGGTCTTATTAGGGGAATGTGTGCCGGCTTTAAGGAACGCGGATACAATATCGGCGGCTTCAATGCAGCAAGCATGAGCCGGGTTCTCTCGGGCTCGGGACTTTCGTCATCTGCGGCTTATGAGGTGCTTATCGGAACGATTCTTAATCATCTTTATAATGACGGCAAGGTTTCGCCCGTCGAGGTTGCGAAGATTGCCCAGTATGCCGAGAATAAATATTTCGGCAAGCCGTGCGGACTTCTTGATCAGACTGCAAGCTCTGTCGGCAGCTTCATCACTATTGATTTCAAGGATCCGTCCCGGCCGATTATTAACAAGGTTGATTTTGACTTTGCTTCCTGCGGCCATGCGCTTTGTATTATCGACACGGGTGGAAATCATTCCGACCTCACCGACGATTATGCGGCGGTAAGAGGCGAGATGGAAAAGGCTGCGGCAGAACTTAACTTTGAGGCTGCGGCAGAATATCGTGACCGCCTGATCGAACTGAAAAATATGCTGCGGGATATGTAGCAGATAAATATTTCGCTTGTCCGTGAAAAGGTCAATGACCGTGCCGTGCTTCGCGCAATGCATTTCTACGGTGAAAACAGACGTGCCGAAGCTGAGGTCAAGGCTCTTGAGGACGGAGATTTTGAAAAGTTCAAGGAGCTTGTAACAGAGAGCGGTCGCTCGTCATATATGTATAATCAGAATGTCTTTACGTCAAAGGACGTTGAGCATCAGAGCGTTTCCGTTGCACTTGCAATGTGCGAATATCTTCTCAAGAACAAGGGCGCATGGCGCGTTCACGGCGGCGGATTTGCGGGAACAATACAAGCATTCGTTCCGCTTGATATGCTTGATGATTTTTGTGAGAAGATGGAAGCTGTTTTCTCGAAAGGCTCATGCTATGTTCTTTCTGTTAGACCTTTCGGCGGAATCAAACTGTTTTAAGCAATTTTCAGGCGTGTAAACTCGGGTTTACACGCTTTTTTTCAGAAAAGACAACCTAAGTTGATAGACAGAGCATAAAAAAATTGATATAATGCTCAGTGTAAAACAACTTTTTTAATAGGTCGAAAGGGGTAATACAATGAATATATCCGAAAAAATACAGATCTTGCGCCGTGACAAGGAATGGTCACAGGACGAGCTGGCGGAGAAGCTTAATGTTTCACGTCAGTCTGTTTCAAAATGGGAATCCGGAAAAGCTTTGCCCGATTCGGAAAAAATTCTTGCAATGGCGAATCTCTTTGACGTTTCAACGGATTTTCTTTTGAAGGATGAACAGGAGCCGGTTTTTGTCGATGATGAGAAGGAACAGACGAAAGATAAAACAGACGGCGCTTTGACAGAGAACACAGAAAAGAAAAAGCATAAGTTTTCAGGAAAAAAGATTGTCGCAATCGTTGTTGTCGCCTGTATTGTTATTGCTGCAATTACACCGCTTTTCTTCGGCGGATACTCGGCATTTCTCTCAAAGTTAAGCGAAGATCCCGTACAATACCCGTATGTACTCGTGCACGGCCTCGGCGGCTGGGGTCCCGAATCTCAGATTGACCAAACCTCGCCCTATTGGGGCAGCTCAACGGGCAATCTTGCCGAGTACCTTAATTCAGAGGGCTACAGCGTAAGCGTTGCTTCGGTCGGGCCTTTCTCAAGCACGTGGGACAGAACCTGCGAGCTTTATGCCGAGCTGACGGGAACTAAGGTTGACTACGGTGAGGCTCACAGCAAGGAGCACGGCCACGAAAGGTACGGCAGGGAATACACTGCCGAAGATGCCATTGTACAGAACTGGGGCGGCAAGACAAAAAGAGGTCAGCGTATTAAGATTAACGTCGTAGGCCACAGCTTCGGCGGTGAGACCGTAAGACTCCTTGCCTCACTCATGGCATACGGTGACGAGGCGGAAAAGGCGGCTACCGGTAAGGATACCTCCGAGCTTTTCACGGGCGGCAAGGCTGATTGGATAAACAGCGTTACAACGCTTTGTTCTCCCCATAACGGTTCAACGCTTTTCTATGTTGTGGATCAGGGTAAACTCGTAAATACGGTTCTCGGCCTTGTTTATGCCGCAAGCGGAGTTGCAAAAACGGCTCAGGTAGGCGATTTTTATGATTTTCGCCTTGAACAGTTCGGCTTGAACGAAGCTTCGAGCGAAAGTCAGGCGGAATCGATTATAAATACGGTTTTCAGCGAGGGAACCGATAATGCCGCATACGATCTTTCACCGGACGGAGCACAGGAATTGAACAAGAAAATCAAGCTTGTTGACGGCGTTTATTATTTTTCATATTCATATCTCACAACCGAGACGAGTGCTTTGACCGGCAAACAAATCCCAAAAAGCTCAACGCTTCCTGTTCTGATTATTCCGGCAACGCTCATGGGAAGATATTCGACAAACACCAAAACCGATTTTAAGATTGACGAAACATGGCTTCCGAACGACGGACTTGTCAACGTTGTTTCGGCAAGATATCCGATCGGTGACGAATATCAGGAATATGACGCAGAGAATATCGTAAAAGGCAAGTGGAACGTTATGCCGACCCTGCCCGGCGACCACGGAACGGTTATCGGTATGAATGTCGGCGCAGAGGAAACGCACAACTTCTACGACACACTTTTTAAGATGATCGACTCTCAGCCGAGAGATAAGAAGTATTATATTTTTTAATGAGGCGAACAAATGAAAATTCTTTTTAAAAATGCAGATATACTTGTAAGAGATGAAAAATTCAATGTGCTTTCAAACGCTTTTCTTGCCGTTGACGGCGATAAGATAAGCTACATCGGCGCGGAAGAGCCGAAAGACGAATTTGACGAAATAAAGGACATGAGCGGTAAATTGCTCATGCCCGGACTCATCAACTGTCACAACCATTGTCCGATGGTTCTTCTTCGCGGAATTGGCAGTGATCTGCCGCTTCAGCAGTGGCTGTTTGATACGGTATTTCCGATTGAGGACAGACTCACGGACGATGAAATCAAAGCCGGAAGTTATCTTGCGCTTTTGGAGATGATTGCCGGAGGAACGGTCAGCTTTTCGGATATGTACGGACCCCAAATGAATGTTGAGGCTGTCGGAGAGTCGGGCATGAAGGCAAATATCACCCGTCCCATCCTGTCCGCCGAACCGAATGAAACGCCCGAGCAATCATACAGAATGAGAGAAGCGATCGAGCATTACGAAAAATACAATAACACCTTTAACGGAAGAGTTTTGATTGATTATTGTATTCATGCAGAATATACCTGCGACGAGAGGACCGCAAGGGTCTTGATAGACGAGATGAATGCACACAACGGCAACCTGCATATACACCTTTCGGAGACGAAAAAGGAGCATGATGAGTGTATTCTGAGATACGGCAAAACGCCTGCCGAGTGGTTCGACAGCCTCGGCGCATTTGAGTCCTCGGCTTTTGCCGCTCACTGTGTATGGCTGAGTGAAAGCGACATGGAGCTGTTCCGCCGCAAGGGAGTTAGCGTTGTTCATAACCCGACCAGCAACATGAAGCTTGCAAGCGGCTTTGCCCCTGTTCCCAAGATGCTTGATATGGGTATAAATGTTGCACTCGGTACCGACGGCCCCTCAAGCAATAACAATCTTGATATGTTTGAGGAAATGCACATCGCTTCGATAATTCACAACGGCTACACGCTTGACGCAACGGTTATGAACGCAGATACTGTTCTCAAAATGGCGACAGTCAACGGTGCAAAGGTTCAGTGCAGAGAGAACTGCGGCGAGCTGAAGGTCGGCAACAAGGCGGATATTATCGCTGTTTCTCTCGATGCGCCGCACATGGTGCCTGCTCTCGACAAAAAGGCATTGCTGACATATTCCGCACAGAGCAGCGATGTTTCAATGACAATGGTTGACGGCAAGATTCTTTATGAAAACGGCGAGTATAAAACACTCGATAAGGAAAAAATTTATTTTGAGTTCAACAAGGCTGTTGAGAAGCTTTATAAATAAGAGGTAGCACAATGGAGAGAATGGACAAGGGCTTGGCTTTTATGCTGAGATATGAAAACGTTGCATGGTACGAGAACGGCGAGGTGAGAATTCTTGACCGCCGAATTTACCCGAGAAAGGTCGAGTTCGTGACCTGCAGGAATCATCATGAGGTCACTCAGGCGATTAAGGATATGGTGACACAGAGTGCAGGACCGTACACTGCGGCGGCAATGGGTATGGCACTTGCCGCTTACGAATGTAAGGACAAGGCGGAAGCGGAGCAGATCGGCTACCTCACCGAGGCTGCATATACGATTTCGCATGCACGCCCGACCACTGTTCAGCGTATGACGCTCATCACGGGCGGATGCCTCGATGCGGCAAAGAAGGCGATTGCGGCAGGGGAGGACGTCAGCGAAAAAATCGTTGAGCACACTATTGAAGCGAACAATCTCCGCTACAAAAAAATCAATCTCATTGCCGAACATCTCGTCGATATGTTCCCTCAGAACGGAACGGTTATGACCCAGTGCTTCGGTGAAACGATAGTCGGCATGATGCTCAAGGTAGCAAGAGAGAGGGGCAACAACGTCAGAATCTTCTGCCCCGAGACAAGGCCTTATTTCCAGGGCGCAAGGCTGACGGCGACGGTTTGCCATGAGATGGGCTTTGACACGACCGTAATCACGGACAATATGCCGGCGTTTGTTATGAAAAAAGAAAACGTTGATGTGTTCACATCGGCGGCCGACGTTATCTGCATGGACGGTCATGTTGTCAACAAGGTCGGTACATATCAGATCGCTATTGCGGCGAAATACACGGGAATACCGTATTTCGTAACGGGTGCGCCGGACAGAGGACACACAACGATCGACACGGTTAAAATTGAGATGCGTGATCCCGATTTTGTGCTTCAGGCTATGGGAGTAAAGACCGCCGCAGACGGACTCAAGGGATATTATCCGGCGTTTGACATAACGCCGCCCGAGCTTGTCAGCGGAGTTGTCACCGACACGGGAATTTACACACCCTATGACCTCGAAAGCTATTTCAAAAAGGGAACAATGGGCGAGTTTGAGATGATATTGTAATTATAAGGCTCTCAAGTGGCACAAAATATGGAGTAATAATGATGAACACAGTTGATTTAATTTTAGAATCATCAGTAAAATTTTATGATACATTGAAAAAAGACGAAAATGGCAGATACCGATCATGGGAACATTGCTATTCCAATTTTATCAATGCTCGAGATAACAAAAATGCAGAATTGGATTATTTAAGCTTGCAATTAGCTTTTTATTTAGCAAGAATGGCAATAAACTCCGAAGGAAGAGGCTCCCGCTTCAAGGGATACTTCGTAATGGATCTCAGCGCTTCTCTTTTCGTTTCCCATACCCGGTCTACTGCAACGCAGGCGCTGTGTTTCACGTTGAAAATGCAGGTGTGATAGTGTCCGGCAACTGCCGGGTACAGCCACC
>OIAK01000751.1_pt1 | contig 13401 bp, 13 predicted proteins | sample 1580741 | NCBI WGS metagenome assembly OIAK01 (sample SAMEA3882521, study PRJEB24775) | human gut metagenome | biome: human-associated habitat; feature: intestine environment; material: feces | place: Netherlands | collected 2009/2010
TCCTTTGCAACGTCAATATTTCTTATGATATCGTCAAAAACGCTTTGCCCAACAGAAGATTTTTCTTGTTTAGCACTGCATTTTATGCATTGCTCCATATCCTTAGGAAGATAAAGATTCGCCTTAATGCATAAATCTCTTATGACATTTTCTATTTCAATGACATTGATTTCTCTCATAATTATGATCCTTTCTCTTATTCCTCAAAAACCTTTCTGCCGTTAATAAATACCATTATAGGTGAATTCATCACCTCAAAAGGATAATCCTTGAACAGAACGAAATCTGCGTCCTTGCCCTTTTCAACAGAACCAACCCTGTCCTCAATTCCTGCAATCTCCGCAGCATTGACAGTAACTGTTTCAAGAGCAGAATCCCTGTCAAGACCACTTTTTACCGCAATTCCTACGCTTATGGGAAGATACTGAATCGGAATTTCAGAATGATCTGTGCAAATTGCAGTTTTTATTCCTGCTCTGTTGAGAATTCCGGCATTTTCAGGCGTAATGTTTGCAAGCTCCGGCTTGCATGGGTCGCATATAATCGGACCGATAATAGCTGTTGCATTTTCTTCTTTCAGTTCATCAGCAATAAGATGCCCGTCAGTGCAGTGAACAAGAGTATATTTTAATCCAAACTCTTTTGCAATGCGAATAGCTGTGAAAATATCATCAGCTCTGTGACAGTGAAAATGTGCCTTAACTTTACCTTCAAGTAACGGTATGAGCGATTCGGATTTAATATCAAAATCAGGAGCATCATCTCCGCTCTGTTCTGCCGATGTCTTGTCCTCCATATACCTTTTAGCCTTGAATAAAGCTTCTCTGATGATTCCTGCCACTGCCATTCTTGTGCATGGTGATTCATCACGGTTCATATAGGTCATCTTTGGGTTTTCACCCATAGAAAACTTCATGCCGACCGTTTTAATTATCATTTTGTCAATACGCTTGCCCACAGTTTTTACTGCGGCGATATCGCCCGCAACAGGGTTCATTGATCCGGGGGAAACAATTGCTGTTGTTATACCTGCCCTGACCGCCTCGTTAAAGCTTGTATCCATCGGATTTATTCCGTCAGCTATCCTGAGCTGTGAGGCTGTCGGGTCGGACTCTTCGTTAAAGTCCTCACTTTCAACTCCCACACCGTTAGTTGTCAATCCTAAGTGAGTGTGAGCATCAATAAAACCCGGATAAAGACTTGCGCCATAACCGTCAAAATCATTATCGTCTATGCATTCAGGCATGCCTACACCGATTTCGGTAATTATACCGTTTTCAAAGCTGACAAACCCATTTTCAATAACCTCACGGTCAGCATTCATTGTATATATTTTAACGTTATATATTGTCATAAAATCAATCCCCTTTTATTCAATTGACAGTAGACAGCTGACAATGCACAATTCACAATTGTTAATAACATGTTTACGTGAGCTGTAAGAAGCAAGAACTGAACTTTAAAGATAAGATGTAGGGGCGCAACTCAGCGTAGCTGAGTTTGTCCTCAGACATCCCGAAAAAAATTAACATAAACTTTTAAAGAGTTGTCATGTCAGCGTAAAGCCGTCCCCTACACCGATTTTGCAAACATTCCACAGCGAGGTCAAAGCCTTGTATCTCACAAACAGATAACGTGATTTACCCCGTGCGGGTTAGCACCCTGTCGAACCAAATCCACCAGCACCACGTTCTGTGTCGGAAAGCTCTGTTACTTCCTTAACTTCCGGCGTGAAAACAGGAGCAATAACAAGCTGTGCTATCCTGTCACCGCATTTTATTTCATAGTCATCATTGCTTGAATTATGCAAAGCAACTATAATCTCACCACGATAATCCCAGTCAACAACCCCAACACAGTTAGCAGGAGCAAGTCCGAATTTTGTTGCCATTGAGCTTCTTGCGTAAATCAGCAGAACAACATTTTTATCTCCCTCAATTTCAGTTGAAATACCTGTGTGAACCTTTGCGGTTTCTCCGCTTTTTACTACTATATCCTCAGCACTGCAAAGATCATATCCTGCGCTGAATTCTGTTTGTCTTTGTGGAATTGTCGCTTTTTCATTTAACTTTTTTATAAGTAATCTCATTTATTTAACTCCTCTGTAATACAATCCTCTTGTAATCTTTTCAAGTCCTGAAGAAGCTTTGTTTTCATATAATGAAATAATATCCCTAACTCTTTCAGGCGTCTCGTCATAAAAATCAAGACGCAGGAAATCTGCATTAAAATCGTTCAGTTTATCAGCAAGATAAAGTACCTCAGAATTTAAAATCTCCACATATCCATGATTTTTACTGCATTTCACAGGAAATTCCCGCCCCGTTCTGTCAAATAGACTTTTCCTGCATTTATTACAGCCCTGCGACTGCTTTATAGGACAATTTGCTGTCAGCATAAGAGGAAGTCTTCCGTAAGCTATGATGCCAATAGGCATATCACTGCAAAGCCGGTTTATCTGGGATGCCTTTAGCTCAAATGAAACCACAGCGTCCTTAACATTTATTCGGGAAAGACCTTTCAATGCAAGGGAATTTGCAATATTAAATCCGAAATCCGCATGAATCTCCATATTTAAATCTTTTCCCATGGAAATATGTGCAAGGTTGGTGCACATTATCTTGTTTATGCCCGCTTCCTTCAGCTTTTTCAGCCGTTCAAAATCACCCTTCTCATTAAAAGTGAATCGTGGCATTGAAACGGCAATTTTATCTGTGTTTATACCTTTTTCTGCCGCCTGTTCAGCTAAACTCAACGGCATAATTATCATATCAAAACTTTGGATATCGACAAGGTCAAGCTGTCCAAGACTATTAACCGAAATTCTTATTTCAGGCTTTAAAAATCCTTGCCGTCTTGGGAAATCCAAAAACAGCTTATCTTCATCAAAAGGTACTGTTTGAGTAAAAAAATCTGCCCTTGCTATATCCAGCTTTTGCACCAGTTCACGTCTTGCGGAATTAAGCTGTGAGGCGGAAACCGCAGGCCTGCCGCTTATGTCAGCAGTCAACTTTTCAAGTGAATAAATGGTATCCCCCAGCTTTGAAAGGTGCTTTTTCAGCATTTCCTCATCACATGGGCGATTTATGGCTGTTTGAGCAGCATCTCCCACAACATAAGCTTTTATGCCGTTTTCATCTGCTGCGGTAATTTCAATGGGTTTATTCTCCTCAATGAAACAATGAATTTTTATTTGACTGCGTTTATACTCTTTTCTGTAAAGCTCATGCAGCCTCGGCAGGGCTTTTGAAGTTGCGGCTACGTCCTCTTTTGTACGAGTGCCGAACATTTCTTTTCCGATTTTTCTTTTCAGATATCCATCAGTAAAACCGCTTCTTGAAAACACACTTTCAAGAAGTGACAGGTCATAATCCTCATGTTTAGATTTATTTTTATAAGCATTTACCGCTGAAGCTACATACTCCGGGCGTTTCATTCTGCCTTCAATTTTCAGTGAGCTTACCCCTGCTCCCTCAAGCCTGTCCGCAAAATCTATTCCGCACAGATCCTTTAGTGAAAGAACGTGATCTTCTTTGCCCTTGACAGGCGACATAGGCAAACGGCAGGGCTGTGCACAAAGTCCTCGGTTTGCACTTCTTGAACCGATAACCGCACTCATATAACACTGCCCCGAAACAGACATGCACAATGCACCATGAATAAAAACTTCGGTTTCCAACGGAAGCCTTGATATTTCTGCTATTATTTCATAAGGCAGTTCTCTTGAAAGCACCACCCTTGAAAATCCCATTTCTTTTGCAGCCAGTGCCCCCCTTTGGGTGTGGATTGTCATTTGAGTTGAACTGTGAATCTCCATTTGAGGGCAGCAGCTTCTGACGATTTCCACAAGAGCAAGGTCTTGGGTTATAAGTCCGTCTATACCCAGTTCACAGGCCGTTTTTACATATTCCGCACACTTTTCAAGCTGTTCGTCGGTAATCATTGTATTTACTGCAAGATACAGCCTTACATTGCGGACATGGCAGTCAGATACTGCTTTTTTCAGTTCTTCATATGAAAAGTTTGAAGCATTTTGTCTTGCTGAAAAGCTTTCACCGCCAAGATAAACTGCGTCCGCACCCGTCCTCAGAGCGGCATTCAAAGCCTCAGGGCTTCCGCAGGGCGCAAGAATTTCAGCCATTATAAATTCCTGTTACGGTTGCTCATCGCATTAAACGGAACGTTTGAGCCGCCGAGCGCTTTTTGAATATCCTGAGAGATAATATCATTTGCACTTGTTTTGTCCTTGTCCGAAGAAAGCTTTGTTCTAAGCTTTACTTCTTTTTCAAGCTGAGCGATTTTTTCTTTAAGGGCTTCTGTCTGAGCGGCCGCCTCGTCAGCTCTGGCTTTCTGCTTTACCGCATCGTCAGCATAGTCTTTTATCTGTGATCTGATATTTTCTATGCTTTCTCTTGCTTTAACAAGCTCGTCATAAGTTTCAAGAGCAATAAGCGCAGCAGCGTCCTGATGAGACATCATCGTTTTAGAATTCATAAGCTGTGACATTCTGTGATTAAGCTCTTTTGCCAATTTATCAGTATACTCCTGAGATTCATCAGAAATAAGCCGATATTCCTTATTAAAGATTTTTACTGTCAATTCATTTTTCATTGTTACTTCCTCCTCACATAAAAATACATACTATTGAATATATTATACACTATTTATTATAAAAAGAAAAGAGCTTTTCTTAACTTTTTTACAGATGATTAATTTGTGTTATAAGATAAAAATTATTTCCTTAAAAGAGTTTACCGGTTTGGTATAAATTTATTTATAAAAAACTATTCACTTTTTAAATAAAATGTGTTATACTTATTAAGTATGTAAACTTTATATACATAGCGTTTTATTTAGAAAAGGGATGGTAAAATGAATAAACTATACAGCTTAGGCATCGATGTAGGATCAACCACCGTTAAAACTGTTATTCTCGACGGAGATAATATAATTTATAATAAATATGAAAGACATTTTTCCAAGGTTCGTGAAACTGTAGCTCAACAGCTTAAAATAATCAGAGATATGTATAAAGGCGATAAATTCAAGATCGCTATTACCGGTTCGGCAGGTCTCGGAATTGCCGAAGCCTGTGGAATAACCTTTGTTCAGGAGGTTTTCTCTGCGTTTATTGCTGTTAATAAACAATATCCCGACGCTGACGTCGTTGTGGAACTGGGGGGAGAGGACGCTAAGATCATTTTCCTTACCGGAGGAGTTGAACAGCGTATGAACGGCTCCTGTGCTGGCGGTACGGGTGCGTTTATTGACCAGATGGCAGGACTTTTGGGCGTTTCCCCAGACGAGCTTAACGAGCTTTCTTTACATAGTGAAAAGCTTTATCCCATAGCTTCAAGATGCGGAGTTTTTGCAAAATCCGATATCCAGCCGCTGCTTAATCAGGGAGCAAAAAAAGAAGATATTGCCGCTTCAATTTTTCAGGCAGTTGTGGATCAGACCGTATCGGGACTGGCACAGGGAAGAAAAATCGAAGGAAAGGTCCTTTTCCTGGGCGGACCGCTTTCATTCCTCAGCGGCTTGAGAAAAGCCTTTGTCAATACGCTCAAGCTGGACGAAGAGCATGCTGTTTTCCCTGAGCTTGCACCATGCTTTATGGCTTACGGCTCAGCGCTTCGTGCAGAACAGATGAGCGAGGAAATGACCATCGACGAGGCTCTTGATAAAATCATAAATGCTAAATCACAGGATACGATCGCTGTGGGCAAGCCATTGTTTGAATCACAGGATGACTATAGAAATTTCGTTGAAAGACATAAAAAATCAGACTTAAAATATGAAGATATAAAAACCTATGAGGGTGACGCTTATCTGGGAATTGACGCAGGCTCGACCACCACAAAGCTTGTGCTTATAACTCCCGACGGAAAGCTTCTTTATCAGCATTATTGCTCAAATAAAGGCCAGCCCTTGGATATTATTGCTTCTAAGCTTGAAGAGATTTATTCTCTGGCAAATCCGAAGCTGAACATTAAGGCTTCTGCGGTAACAGGCTATGGCGAGGATCTGATCAAATCAGGCTTGGGCGTTGATTACGGCATTGTTGAAACTGTTGCCCACTATAAAGCGGCAGCTTATTTCTGTCCCGATGTTGACTTTATTATTGATATCGGCGGACAGGATATTAAATGCTTTAAGATTAAAAATAACGCTATCGACAGCATTATGCTTAACGAAGCATGTTCGTCAGGATGCGGTTCATTTATACAAACATTTGCTCAGGCAATGGGCTATGAGATTGCAGATTTTGCAAGACTCGGACTTTTTGCAAAAGCCCCTGTAGAGCTTGGTTCAAGATGTACAGTGTTTATGAACTCATCAGTTAAACAGGCTCAAAAAGACGGCGCCTGTGTGGAGGATATTTCCGCCGGACTTTCATCTTCTATTATCAAAAATGCAATATATAAAGTAATAAGAGCAAAATCAGTTGATGAGCTTGGAAAAAATATTGTTGTACAAGGCGGTACTTTCCTTAATGACGCAGTTCTTCGTTCATTTGAAGCCGAGCTTGGAAGAAACGTTATAAGACCGGCAATCGCAGGTCTTATGGGAGCGTTCGGATGCGCACTTTTTGCCATGGAAAAGTCGAAAAATTCAGAAAAAGAAACATCTTTACTTACAAAAGCTCAGCTTGAAGAATTCGCATATAAATCCACAGCTGTTCAGTGCAAGGGCTGCGGAGCACATTGTAACCTCACTATAATCCGTTTTAACGACGGAAGACGTTTTGTTTCCGGAAACAGATGCGAAAAGGGTGCAGGAATAAAAATTGACAACCCAATGGAAAATATGATTGAATATAAGTACAACTCCATTCTTGAGCTTGAAAACAAAAAGCCTGAATCCGAACCTATTGCAAAGGTTGGTTTGCCGCTGGCTTTGAATTTCTATGACCTTATGCCGTTTTTCCATACACTTTTGACAGAGCTTGGATTTGAAGTGGTTTTCTCAGAGGAATCTACGAGAGATACTTACTATAAAGGTCAGCAGACTATTTCGTCAGATACCGTTTGTTACCCTGCGAAAATTACCCACGGACATATTGAGAGCCTGCTTGAAAAGGGCGTTGACTTTATTTTCTATCCATGTATGAGCTACGGCGTTGACGAGGGTCAGTCGGATAACCACTATAACTGTCCTGTTGTAGCATATTATCCTGAGCTTTTGAAGGCAAATATGCCGTCACTTAATGATGAGAACTTTATCACGCCTTATCTTGATATTAATACAAAATCTCACGTTGCAAAGGCTATGTCGAGAGCATTGAAGAAATACGGTATTACTGCAAAACAGGTTTCTAATGTGCTTAACAAGGCTTATTCCGCACAGGTTCGCTATAAAAAAGCTATTGAGAATAAGGCTCAGGAAATTATGTATAAGGCAAGAGAGCAAGGCAGAAAAATCATTGTTCTCGCCGGAAGACCTTATCACATTGACCCTGAAATAAACCACGGAATACATAAGCTTATTACTTCATTGGGGTTTGCGGTTATTACCGAAGACAGTGTTGCTAATCTTGTGGACACTCCGCCTCTTGATGTGCTTAACCAATGGACGTTCCATTCACGTCTTTACCGTGCCGCAGAATATGTTTGTCAGCATGAAGATATGCAGCTTGTTCAGCTTGTATCCTTCGGCTGCGGAATTGATGCTGTTACAACTGATGAGGTAAGAGCGATTCTTGAAGAAAACGGCAAGCTTTATACACAGCTTAAAATTGATGAAATCACCAACCTTGGCGCTGCAAAAATCCGATTGAGGTCACTTGCGGCAGCCTTGGAGGAGAAGGAGGCTAATTCTCATGAGTGAAAAGAATCAAAATAAAAAGATTTCAAAACGAGTAAACAAAACTATTTTTACAGAAGAAATGAAAAAGGATTATACCATTCTTGTACCTGATATGCTTCCTATTCATTTCAAGCTGATAATAGCTATTTACAAGAAATTCGGATATAACATGGAGCTTTTGCAGACATCTACTCAGAATGTAATCAACGAAGGTCTGAAAAACGTTCACAACGACACCTGTTACCCTGCTTTGCTGGTTATCGGACAGTTTATGGATGCACTTAAAAGCGGAAAATATGATGTGAACAAAACTGCGCTTCTTATTTCACAGACAGGAGGGGGATGCAGAGCTTCAAACTATCTGCACCTTCTCAGAAAAGCGTTATCAGCGGAATTTCCACAGGTTCCGGTGCTTTCACTGAATTTCAGCGGACTTGAAAAGAACCCTGCGTTTCCCATGACGCCGGCTATTGCACTAAGGCTGGTGTATGCCGTTCTTTACGGTGATATGCTTATGCTTTTATATAATCAATGCAAGCCTTATGAGATAAATCCGGGAAGCACAGATGAGCTTCTTGCAAGGTGGGAACACCGCTTAGGCAAGCTTCTTGACGGAAAGAACTATCTTATGCCAAAGCCTATTTACAAGGCAATTTTACGGGATTTTGCGGCGCTTCCGAGAACTAAGGAGCCTAAGCCAAAGGTGGGAATCGTAGGCGAAATTTATGTAAAATATTCACCTCTTGCAAACAATCATCTTAATGAATTTTTGCTTTCAGAGGGATGCGAGCCTAATGTTCCGGGACTTCTGGATTTTGTTCTTTACTGTGCGTCTGACGCAGTAAATGACGCAAAGCTGTATGACAAAAAGGATAAGAAATCCTTGGTTTTCTCAATTGGATATGATGTTCTTTATAAGTTCCAGAAACAGCAGATAAAAGTTATTGAAGAGCATGGAGTTTTCCAGCCGCCTCATGATTTCGAGCATTTAAGAAAATGCGCTGATAAATATATCAATCAAGGTGTAAAAATGGGCGAGGGCTGGCTTATTACTGCTGAAATGGCGGCTCTTGCAGAAACAGGAACTAAGAACATTATCTGCACTCAGCCTTTCGGTTGTCTGCCTAATCACATTGTTGCAAAGGGAATGTCGAGAGTAATTAAAAATGCATATCCTGACGCTAATATTGTAGCCATCGACTATGACCCGGGTGCAACAAAGGTCAATCAGGAAAACAGAATCAAGCTTATGCTTGCAAATGCTAAGATTTAGCCTTAACGGAATTATGCTGTGCATAAAAAGCCTACTTGTAATTAATTGAAAATATGCTATAATATAATTTGCGGTTGAATTCTTAATTACGTGTTTTATAAAATTCAAAGACATTATGGAGGAGATAATTATGAAAAAGTTACTTGCTGTTTTAAGCTGTCTGACAATATGCTTGTCATTTGCGGCCTGCGGAGATAAGGATGAGTCATCAGCTGAAAAGGCTGAATCAAAAGCTTCAGTTGAATCTTCATCAGTTGAAGAATCAAAGGCTGATGAATCTGCTGACGCTTCTGAGGGCAAAACCCTACAAGATTATATTGACGAAAACAAAGAAACTTTTGATGTTTTAAAGAATTCATATAAAGACTCAGGTATGGAACTGGACGTTTTGACTCGTGAGAATTCACTTGTATATACATATAAGTACACTACTGACATTGACGATATTGAAACCGTTAAGGAAACATTTGACCAAAGTTTGGAGGCTGGTAAGGAATCCTACATTCAATCACTTAATGCTTTAAAGCTTACTGTTCCTTCAACAGAATCTATTATTATTGAATATTTGGACAAGGACGGAAATATTATCACTTCAGGTGAGTTTAAGTAATAATTAGAAAAAGATTATTTGGGCGACTGTATAGGTCGCCCTTACTTTTTTGTGTGAGCCAATATGTATAATTTTAGTGTGGGTGGACGTAAAGCCGACACCTACGTTGATTTTTGCAAGCTTACTATAGACCGGGACGTCGAGGACAAACTTAACATGGTAACGGGACGTCTGAGGACAAACTCAGCTACGCTGAGTGGCGGGCTGTCGAGGACGCCAGCCCCTACACAAGATTTGCGAACTCACCTTAGCGGGGTCAAAGTATTGTATCTCACAAACTGATATCGTAACATGGCCCGTGCGGCCGAGCACCCGTCTGCAACGGCAACACCCAGTTTGTCTATAACTAAGTTTGTTTCGTTGCCGTGCAAATTTGCTAACGCAAATTTCCGAGATAGCATGAAATATACTTCACCCGTTTCGCGGGAACAAAACTTAAAGTCCTCACAAACTGGTCCGTATTGCCCCGTCTGGGCTAAGACCCCGTGCGGCGCGAGCACCCCTTTCACTTATAGCCTCATTTAAGGCTTTTTTGCACGCAAACGTACAACTATGAACAAAAATATATAAAAGTTTGATATTTATTCACACAATATAAGAAAAATTATAATATTTGTGCGCTTTTTACCGTATCTTTAAATCTGATTTCCACCAAGTCATTTTTATCAAGTTCTTCTCCTGAATAGACCACTTTTTCATTCTTAGTAGTTATAGTATACCCTCTGTCAAGCACATTAAGTGGACTCAGGGCACTTAGCTGGGCATAATACTTATCCAATTTATTTTCGCCTTGCGAAATTTTGCGATTGGCGAGCATATCGAGCTTTTCTCTTGTTCTCAGCAGGATATTCAAATCATTCTCCACTCTTTTTTCGGGAGAATGGAGTTTAATTTTTTGCAAAGCGCTTTGCACAAGCAATTCACGCTCGTTCACAAAAGCTGCAAATGCGCCATTCAGTTTTTTTAACATATAATCTACAGAGCCTATAAGCTCTGACATCTGAGGAGAGGCAAGCTCTGCTGCCGCTGAGGGTGTTGGCGCTCTCAAATCAGCGGCATAATCCGCAAGAGTTGTATCAGTTTCATGTCCCACTGCTGATATTACGGGGATACTGCACTGATAGACAGTCATTGCGACCTTTTCGGTATTAAACGACATAAGGTCCTCAAGGGAGCCTCCGCCTCTTGCAAGCAATATTGTATCGGCACCTGAACTATCAGCCTGCACCAAAGCGCTGCAAATTGAATCCGGTGCAGAATCTCCCTGAACCTGAGCAGGATATATTTCAACTGTACACACGGGATATCTTCTTGACAATATGTTCAAAATATCCTGCAATGCGGCGCCTGTAAGTGATGTAACCACTGCTATTTTTTTGGGCATGAGCGGGATTTTTTTCTTTGCGCTGATGTCGAACACGCCCAGCTTTGACAGCTTTTCTTTAAGCTGTTCAATTCCTGTATGCAAAGCTCCCACGCCCACGGGCTGGATATCCGAAGCAATGATCTGATAGACTCCGTCACGCTCATATACGTCCACATTTCCGACCACGAGGACACTCATTCCGTTTTCGGGAACAAACCTTAATCTTTGGACATTTCTCGAAAACATTACGGCTTTAACTGCTCCGCCTGAATCCTTTAATGTAAAATAGGCATGTCCTGATTTATAATGCAAAGTAAAGTTAGATATTTCGCCTTTTACGGCGACGCCCTTCAGCTTCAGGTCAGATTGTATTTTAAACTGGATATATTTATTAAGCTGTGAAACTGTAAGTATTGAACTCAATCAAATCATACCTCTTTTCAATGCGCAGTAAACTGCTGTTCCCACAGCGTTATCGCAGGAAAATTCGGGTTTTGCAAGTAATGCTCCGAACTCTCTCGAAATTTCTTCTCTGATTATTGTATTTGACATTACTCCGCCGACGCATAGCAACGGTATTTTCCCGTATTTTTCAAAAGCCGAAGCAATCATTCTTTTAAAAGTATCAGACAAAAAGCTGATACAGAATTTTGCGATATCCTCATGTGTTTCATTATTATCATACATTTTCCTACAGAGATTTTCCACCCCCGAAAGGCAGCAGCTTCCGTTCCTGATAACAGGCTTTGTTTTAAAGTTGCGACTGCTTTTACAAGCAAGCTTATCAAGCTCTTTTCCGCAGGGAAAATCAAGATCAAGCATAATGCCTGTTCTATCCACAGCCTGACCTGCTTTCAAATCCAAGGATGAACCGATTTCTTTTATATTTAAAACATTATTCTTATCGGGCACACACAAAAGCAAATCAGTTGTTCCGCCGCTGGCATGGAACGCAAGAAACCGGCTGTCGTTTTTAAGCAATTCAAGCTTTCCGCATGAATAAAGACCTGCAAGGATATGCCCCACCTGATGTGAAGTTTTTTCGGGCTTAATGCCCATTACGGCACCCAAAACTGAGGCTGTGCTATCGCCCGCAGTGAAACAGGGCATATATGAACCGCTCAGAAGTCTTGGAGCAAATGAAACACCAATTCCGTCAATATGGATATCATTACACTGTTCAAACAGTTTTTCCACAACTTTCGGCAGCTGAACTGTATGGTGAAACACTGCATCCGACTGTCTTATTCCCTTTTCGCCTTTTTTCACGGGAAGAAGCATTTTCTCCTGAACTACTTTCATAGTTTCGGTATCAAGCAAAGCTGCGGAGGTTGTATAGTTACTCGTATCAATTCCGAGAATTTTACTCATTATTCTGAGGTGCTCCTTCGCTTCTTGAATATGATCCCAAGACCCCGTTGACAAATGAAACGTCAGAATCAAGAGCATATTTTCCGACAAGGGCAACTGCCTCGCTTATTGCCACATTAACGGGTACTTTTTCGTCATAAATAGCTTCATATATTGCAAGACGAAGAACTGCAAGATTTATTTTAGGAATTCTTTCAACTGCTCGTTTATCACTGTATTTTGAAATTATCTCGTCAATTTCATCCGACTTTTCTATTATTCCGCACACAAGCGCTTTAACCTCGTTATTCACAATAACGCTCTCGGCTTCTGAAGCAGTTTCAAAAATTTCTTCCAAAGAATCGTCTCTTAAAAGCTTTTCAAACGTTAGGATAAGCGCACTTTCACGGACATCTCTCCTTTTTGCAGGCACACAAACACATCCTTTCAAACTTCATTCCGTTTTATTTATTTTCGTCAATATTTTTGACTGAACGAACTGTTATGTTTACTTTAGCGACGGTAAGTCCGAGCATACTCTGGACTGAGCTTTTTATTTTTTCCTGTACTTTTTCTGCTGCTGAAACTGCTTTTGCTCCGCTTTCAAGCACAACTCCCACTGAGACGGACAAAACATCGCCAACCATTTCAACAGCTATATCGCCATAGCTTTTTTCATTGAATATAAACCGGCGCAGGCTTTTAGGTGATGGTGCGATATCACTGACGCCCTCAATTTCTTTTACCGCATTAGTTATAACTCCGGCAATAACATCTTCACTGACGTTAAGGCTTTTTGAAAGATCAATATTAATCTGGCTCACAACAATGCCTCCTTATTCAAGACTATTTAAGACATACATATATAGTATTATAACACATTTTTCGATTTAGCACAACTGTTTTTTTACTCTTTTCATATTTTTTGCAGCAGCTTTTCATTTAATTACCTGTCGCACTTGACGTAAAGAAAAAAACGGTATATAATATTATAGT
>OIAK01000756.1_pt1 | contig 13310 bp, 12 predicted proteins | sample 1580741 | NCBI WGS metagenome assembly OIAK01 (sample SAMEA3882521, study PRJEB24775) | human gut metagenome | biome: human-associated habitat; feature: intestine environment; material: feces | place: Netherlands | collected 2009/2010
AGCGAAACGCGGCAGATTTACAGTCTGCTCCCTTTAACCACTCGGGAACCCATCCGTTTGCGACAAAAAGAATTATACAGGATTTAGGCCCGTTTGTCAACAGCTTTTCATAAACTTTTTTTACTTTTTTCTTACAAAACCAAAAGCTCTCTCTATCACTGCAAAAGTGCCAGGCCACGTGCAAACTTGCTGCGTTCCTCCGCACGCAGCTCCACCTGTGACGCTATTTTGTCCTTAAGCTCCAACAGCGCGTCTACAGTGCCGCTCATAAGCTCAAATTCAACCTCATCAATGCTGTCGCTTTGCTCACCGCAATGAATTGCACCCTTATCAATTGCCAGCTCAATAACAGCGCCGTCATAATCCAGAATATAGGTTATACGCTCTACATCAACCGTAAACAAGGCATGTACACCTGCCGGAGCAAGCTCGCTAAGCTCGTAGCCCAGTCCAAGCGCTGCAAAGCCATTCAGCTCAGGCTTGAACTCCTGCAGCGGCAGGTTCAGCTCCAGACGCTCGCTCAGACCATCCTTGCTCTGCTTAGAAGTCTTTACCGTCGCCTCAAAGCTGCCATCGCCCTTATCGCGCACACGGTAAGCAATACCATGCTGCGTAAGCGCCATATCCTCTGTATCATAATAAGTGCTTACCAGACGGCGTTTTTTATAGCTGCCGGGGCGCATGGCCTGCTGCATGAAATCCAGCTGCAGCATTTTCTCCAAGCCTTCTCTGCTGAGCAAAAGCTTCAATTCAATCTCTGTATTCTTTGCCATTATCATCACTGCCTTTACCAAAATTTTTCAAGCTGCCCAAGGCCTGAGCCGCAGAATTCTTCTGCCACCAAACGAGCGGTATACCAAAAGCCAGCAGCGTCACCGCCAGCGCCGCATAAAAGCGCGTCGTACCAAAAGCATCTGCCAGAAAGTTATAAGCAATTGCCCCTGGAAGCATGCCGAGAACTGTGGCTGCCGCATAAATCTTGAACGGCAAACGCACGCTGCCGGCAATAATGCTCACCGGATCATAAGGAAAAATCGGCACTGTACGCAAAACAATCATCTTCTTAAAGCTGCCGTCGCCAACAAGATAATGCGTCAGACGTTCGCCCCAGCTGCCGCCGAAATTACGCAGCAACCAATTGCCGCCGCCAAAGCGCCCCAACAGATAGCAAAAGCTTGCACAGCCCAAGCCACCCAAAAGCAGGAACAGAATACCCCACCAGGGGCCGAACAGCACGCCTGCGCTCAGGTTCAAAAGCAGCGTCGGGAATAAAAGCAGCGGACGAATGGTATACACCGCCACATAAATAAGCGGTGCCCACACGCCAAAGCCCACCACCCAGCGGCGGATATCCTCGGCGCTGTGCGGATGCGGATTATAGGGCGACTCATACAAGCCATACAAAACTGCGCCCAGCACCAGCAGGTAGACCAGCACGCGCAAAAGTAAATATAGATATTTTTTCTTCATATAAACCTCGGGAATTAGATTTTCAAGACAGCAGCCTTATTTATATTGTATACGCACCTGCCCTAAGCCCTGTCCAGTTAATCTTCCCACACCTGCAAATGCAGCAAAACGTGCTAAAACTATAAAAAGCGCACGATACTCCTGTGGCAGCATGGTCAGTTTATAGCAGAAACTGCCTTCAAATGCTGTCACACCATGTTTCGGTGTTAAATTGACTCTCCGTGTTTGCCCATGCCAATTATCCGGAATAATGAACTTAGAAGCACCCTGCTTGATAAGCTCTACATCAAAATATTCTTCACCATTGATATTGTTCCAACGTTCTGCTGCTGATCCAAAGACCAGTTCAGGCTTAGGGAACGGATAATCTTCTTCAAAATAGCGAAAGGCAGCAGGTGTGATAAAATTTAAAGTTAAATATTTCACCTCAGGCATAACAGCACAGCTGTGCTCTAGTGCCTCTGTTGTGATAGTATCAGCCCAAGGATGCTGCTGTTTGGTATTATAAATCTTTGTCGCCAAAAAAACAATACTGCCAACCCTAAACCTTAAGCCCTCCTGTATCAATACTGTAATACGCTCTGCATCCTCTCCCATGACCGCGATACGCCACAAGGCGTGCTCCCCGGCTTCCACATTATACGCCATAGCCTGAGCCGCTTTCCGCAGCTGCAATAAGCCCAAGGAAAACTGCTTGCATTGTGCATTGTGCAGACGCGCACTAGCCTCCGGATCCAGAACACGCAAAGTGTTCAAAAAAGCGGCGTGCAATAAACGCCCATGACTCAAAGGCAAACGGCCTTTATTTTGAGCACACAGCTCTATAACGATTGCTTTTAATATCATTCTCTTCCCTTTACTATCTCAGAAATTGATGGCAGACACAAGGTTTTCTTTTTCTCGCCCTTCTTTAACCTATACTCACCCTGTTTATCGCCATCATAATCAAACATTATATATTTCAGCTCTTTAATGCGCTTGTCATCAGCTAAGCTTTCGCCACAGTTTGCTTTACGATACTCATCAAACCTCTTATAAAATTTTTCTGCATCACAGACCTTATCACCCTCATACAAGCTACCATCATCAGCAAACAATTTACAATAATAATCATTAGCTTGTACATGCAATGTATATTGCAGCTTAAGCGAACCCAGGCCTATTGCTTTGCCCATCCCCAGCTTAAAATAGTGCTTATCCTCATCGCCTAAAGCAAACACTGCCACCAAGGCACCCAATTCAACGGCAGATAAATTTTCAAACCTTACACGCCCGCTAAACTTCTTCTTTTCTTTCACTGGCCTGATTTTCTTTGGTGCGCACTCCTTATCATCATACTTTCTATTATCCTGCTCCTCATGTTCCCATTTTCCGTGACTATGCCAATACATTTTATAGCCTTTAATCGAAACTAAATCACTTTTTTCAGCACCTGTACAAAGTTTCCATTCACTTGGTTTACCATCCTTAGGACTGGGACAAAGATAATTTTTAACCAAACACGGATTAGGCCCAAGTAAAATCTTTGCATATGCAGCTTTATCGCAATCCTCAGCTTTATCCTTTTGTAAATATAAATCTTCGAAAAATACTCTTCCCGTCCAGCATTCCTTATTGCCAAAAACAGCCTCAGCAAAATCAACTATTCCTTCTTGTAAATCCTTCGGCACATGAGCAGCAATATCAAAATGGTCACTAGCCTCTTTCTCCGAAGCCGCCTTATGATATTTAATCTCGCCATTCTCATTTATATCCGCGATTACTGCCAAAGCTCCGTTGATATCACCAGTGCCGGAAGCATAAGGAATCATTTTAGAGTTGGTAATAATTTTAAAATAATTTTTGATACAACCGCGAAAACTGCTGCCAGGTATCAGCAGCCTGCTGCCGTCAGAAAAAAAGCCGCTTTTCCCTTCTATATACAGAGGAGTCTTAGTCTCTGCTTCAACTGAAAAATAACCGCTATATTTTGCCTCATCGTTATTCAAAAAATCCTTAAACGCTGCTATTTTCTCTTCGTTATCAGCTGCTGCGTCAAGACCACAAGCGAAAACTGCCGGCAAAACACTGCTATTTAAGTCAATAAAATTGTAAGCAAAATTGATAGTTGGAGCTTTCTTTTTTTTATTTGTTTTATCGTCATGGTCAGCCATACAATTATCACCCCTTAAACGGAACTATATCCAGCCAACGATAGTAGGCGTAACCCGCCTGCTGTGTTTCTGTATCATACTTAATATAACTGCGTGTAAGCAGGATATATTCTCTAGGCTTGTCCTCAGCCGCACTTGTATTGCAAGGAATTTGAAGCTCTATTTTACGTCCAGCTTCTGTCAACTTCACAAAATCCGCCTCCGGCGCCTTATCAGCTTCACCAAAAATTTTCGACTTCCTATCTACAGTTTCCAGCTCTTCGCTATCCTCTGTTTTTTCTATCCCATCCCTGATTACGCGCACATAGAAAACATCATGCTGTCTGCGCACATAAACCTCCTGTTCAGCGTTAAAAATGCGCATCTCCAACAAATATTTATCCTCCAGCTTGAATTTGTCAGCAGCAAACCTCCGCTGCTTGGCATCGCCATACCCCAGACAGAGGCTATGCATATTCCAGGCCACAATCTTATACTCTGCATCATCAAGCAGTTCCCAGATTTCATCAAAAGTATTCAGCTTATATTCCTTAATGCATACGTGAAATTTATTCAAGCTCTTATCATCAATTCTAAACAGTTCATGCTTCTGTTGCGACATCGTCGTTTCCTCCCGCAGACAACTTCTTCACCAAGGCATCTACATAGGCATTTAAATGCTCACGCTTGTCAAGCTCAGCCTTGTCTGGACCATCGCCTATTATATATTGCTTGCCCTGATAATCAATTTCAGCCCTAAGCCCCTGCAAAACTCCGCGGCCAACACCCTTTTCACCGCCCAAAGGCAGCTTGCCAAGCCATAAGTCCTTTAGCAGACAAAGCATAAGACCTGCTTCATCTTCAGCACACTGCTTAACACCAAACTTCAACTCAATGGAGGGCTTATCAGCCGCTTTCTGCCAAACAGCAATGACAGTAAACAGCGCACCGTCAATAGTGCCGCCAGTAAAACGGTCAATCCTGTTGCGCGTCTGCTCAATCGGCTCCAATTTTTCTTTGGCAATAAGAACCTCATCTACAAACAAACGGCTCTTTTGACCTTTACTATCCGGTTTATTGGCAAAGCCTTTAATAGCAGCCAAATATTTCTGTCTGGCTGCTGCAGACAAATTTTTATTGATAGCAGCAAGAATTTTTTCTGCTCTTGCACACAAAGCTCCCTTAAAGCTGCTGCCAGGAATAATATAATGCGTTTTGTTCTGCATCTGTCTTGCAGGAACCTGGGTTCTGCCGTCATTGGCAGACTGCTCATTGCACTCATTGGCAACCAGCTCACTGCTCTTAGCATCATCATCAAAAGCCTTGACGATTAAAGAGCCTCTTAACGCACACTCCATCTTCACATAAAAATCAGCAGCATGCTTTTTCCCACTGTCTACAGGTGAGTACAAATTTTGCAAACCATCAAGCTTGCCATCCAGATAATTCATCCACTTTTTAAAATCAGCAGTAAAACAAAAACGATATAAGCTTATGCTGCTCGCAGCTATTAAGCCCAATCCCTTGCTAGTTCCCGCCCCCAAAGAGATACCCTCTTCTAACATGGCTGCAATCTCCTGTGCATGAGTCAGGTAATAATCCTCCGGCTTATTTTTCCGAGAATCCTCTCTAATGGTAAACTCTAAGGTCAGCTCACCAGACGCCCCTGCTGCCAAAACCTCATAATCAAACTTGGCTCCGTCTTCAACAATGCCGGTCTGCCCATCAATCCTGATACCGTCACGATATTCCGTTGCTGCTTTATCAAGCAGAACATCACTAATATTGATAATGCTTTGGTTATCATTCTCGCCGCTTTCGCCAAAAATGTCCTTTCTAACTGCCGCATCTGTCACCCTCGCTCTTAAAGCCCCGGCAAGAGACGTTCCTGGTATGAGAGCTTCATTATCCTTATTCTTTAAGATATAGCTGTCCAGCACATCGTCAGTTTCTCCTGAAGCGATGTTTAGCGGGGTTTTGGTAACAAGCTTTGCTATAATAACTATTTTTTCTACTATCCTAGAAGCTGAATTTGTTACAGTACCTTCATCACTTAATGCAGCAGCCTCTTTCTTCTGAGCACTCGCGCTTTGAGAACTATTTTTTCTATATTTAGGTTTGGAATTATTATTTTGCGCTCTCCCCATCTTCTGCACCACCCTTCTTCACTATATGACGCATAAACCACAGCCAATACTCGCAATAATATTCATCTTCACTTAAAGTAAATACATTCTTTCCCAGTTCAGCCTGCAAATCAAAATAAGCCTCATCAGAAATAGACAGCGTTTCTGCTGAAACATTTGAACTCAAAGGCTTATTGTCCAGCAGGCGTTCATAGATACTTTGCTCATCCAAAACTATACTTCTCAAATTATCTTGGGCAATTTTGCTATAACACTTTAATTGATTTTGAATACGTTCTTTTGCTTTATATTTACGAATATCATTTTCCACACGTTTAAAAATATGATGATTATTATTAGCAAAGGAAATGCGGGCAACATCACGCGCCGCCCTAAGGTGACACTCCTGCAAAAGCATATTTTTAATGATTTTGACAGCCTGCTCTTTAACAGAAGCACAAAGCTCCTGCTTAGCTAAAGGCGCAGCTTCTTCCCCTTCCGCAAAAGCGACTTTCTCTAACGGCTGCCAGACATAAAATTGACCGAAGCCTTCAACAGTATTCTTGCCGAAGCCCTTTGCCAAGCACTCCTGCAATTTTTCAAAGTCCCATGCACCTGATTCTTTTACCAATTCGAATAATGAGCCTGCACTGACAGCCTTTTCCGTCGGCTTTTTGGCTTTCCAGACACCCACAAAGCCATCCATATTTTCTATATTAGAGAAAATGCTGAGATTCTGCTTTTGCAAACGCAGTCCATTGCCACACGCAGCTTCAATAGCTTCCAAAAGCTCCTTAGCCGCTGCATCCGCACGCTGCCAATCGCCAAAGGGTATGTACGGAGTAAGCGTGCACAAATAAATCTTTTGCTTATTTTCCTCTGCTTCACTTATTTGTTTACGCAGCAGTTCACTATTGAGACTTCCCTCTTTGTAATTCAAGCTGCACAAACCATATTGAGCATACTTCGAACGCCCTAAGCGCAGCTCTGTGATATTGCTCATCAATCCCTGCAGTTTGTCAGCAGCAGCAGAATCATCAATTATAATGCTTCCTTGAAAGCACTGTTCCGGCTCAATATACTCATAGTTAAAGATTTTGCCATCTATGCTTCTTCCAGCCAAGCGTTCCTTATCCTCATGACGAGACATATGAAACTCTACCTTCGTCGTAGTATCCTGCTTTTTTAGTTTTGCCTGTTCCTTATCATATAATGCAAAGCCGGTCAGCTTTTTATAGCCTGCACCAGGCTTTTTGCCGCTTGCTAAATCAACGATTTCAGGCTTGTCAGGCTCCTTAACCTTGATTTTCATAATCGACAAAGGCAAAACTATCGGCATAGCTGCACTAAAAGAGGCCGAGGACACAGGATAAGCTGGCAAGAACTTCACCCTTCCTGATAAAAAAAGCTCATAAAACTCCTCATTTTTATAAGCTTCAGCTGCCTTTTTTATCTTCGCATCTATATACGAAGCAGCCAACGCTCCGCGTACAGCACTGCCGGGAATATATTTTTTTGTCGCAAACAATACGTTATCGCCGCTTTTTTCAGCAAAGATTACCGGATCCTTCACGGTAATAAGATAGTCTATTCGTTTCAAAGCAGTCACGCCCCTTAATTATGCTTACAATATTTTTTGCATTTTATCCTGCCAAAGCCTCTATTGCGTTTACTACCGGCAAAGCGTAAATTTAATAATGCTTGTTCTACAATGCTTTCATCATCATTTATTCTATTCGCGCTAGACAATAAATATATATCGCCGACAAATGCCAGCCCCTTTTGCACTACGCGCATATTACGTAACGATTCATCTTCAGCTGTACCTGTCGCTTCATCTATTTTTGTCTGATGTCTGACTTCTGTATAAGACTGCCATACATTTTCTGTATTAAATATTTCCGGATACTTATTTTCAAGATAGCTCCATGAACTGTGGATTTTTTCTGCATCCTCAGCTTCCGTACTTTGACTGATTAGTTGTTGAAGTTTATCTCCGATACTGTGGATTTTTTCTGCATCCTCAGCTTCCGTACTGCCTTTAAGATAAAAATTATCTATACGTATCCTGGTTTCACCAATATTACCAAAAAGAATGTCTATATCCCTCTTATTAAATTTTGCTCCCATCTCCACAAGCTCCAGCGCACTCTCATACAAAAGTCCCTTTAATCGCTTCCCGGGAAAATAAGGCACGCCATAGCTATCATGCACGGCATCACTATCATGGATAATATCCTCTCTGCCGCTGCTAAGCTGCAAAGGAGATAAAAGCTCAATCTTGATTGTCATCTTTTTCATTTTGCAGCGTCTCCTGTTCTTCATAAACGAAATCGTCAATTTCTATAGCATCCATATAACGGGTAACAAACCAGTCGTCTCCTTCAGCTTCCCAAAAATCATGCGCTGCTGCTGCCGCTTTATTATTGCTATCCCGCAACAGCTGCTGGAGCTCCTCGCTATTCTTCAGCAAAATCTCCTGCTTATGAAGGCCGCTAAGCAATGCGCTTCTCAGCTTTTTTAGCTTATTCTGGCTCTTCCCTAATCTGCTGTAAAGCTGCTTGTGCAGCGCAAACAACGACTCCAGACTATGCTTATCTACATCCGGACTAGTCAGGCGATACGGGCCATAATGTAATTTGTACTTTCCAAGCTGGTATTGCTTTTCCCGCAGCTGCTCAAGACTGCCAAAAATCTCTCCGTGCAAAACTGCAAAATCCAGATAGTTATCGTCCTGCACACGCGACCTTTTCTTAGCCTCATCACAAAGCTGCTCTGCTAATTGATAAGCTCTGAAAAAAGGATATTTTGCGGGAACAATGGCCACACCAGCGCAGCAGGTAAATCTGTCTGCCGCATCCTTACTTAGAAAATCCATCAAGCAGGCAGCATACTGCAGACCAACACGACCAGGGCAAACAAAGGTAATATCATCACCGCCAAGAATTATCGGTCTGATAGGCAGCTTACTCAAAGCCTCATCAAGATATTTATCGTACACTCCGGCTTTATATTCAGCAACTATATTGTATACAAGCTTTTCAAAGCCTTTCTTGATAATGTCTGATACCTTGATAGACTTCTGCTTACGTGAAGGCAGATCTGCACAATCACTAAACTTTTTGCCCATGTTATTGCCATCTATATGGATAACACAAATATAACTTTTTTCACCCTTTATATAGCCTATCTCGTTGATATCATTACTGAATTCAAGGTTATTAAGCACATGTCTGCAATAATCCTGCATCACGTCCTTGGCGTTTTTCAAAGCCATTTCCTTAGCCTCATATTCCGAAGAATGCCAAAACAAGCCATCTTGCGCAGCCGAATCATAAAAATCTGCTGCTTTGCCTGTATAAGGACATTCTAAAGTCAGGCCTGTATAGGGAAAATCCACCTGTGGCTGAATATTATTCTGGTATTCCTTAAGCTTGTTGCGCATAGCAGAAAATTTATTATTAAAATCATCTAGGTCAAGCTTATCGATTACCGCACCAGTCTTGAGTCCAGGAGCTCTGAGCAAAACCTCTCTGCTCCACTGACGCACAATATCCTTGCAATATTCCTCGTCCTTACGCAGCAAAATAAGCATGTTGCCGCCGCCAATAAAGGCTATCTCAGCCTCCAGCTCCTCGTTTGCTGCTATTTCTACGCCTTCGATATCACGCCAATCTCTTACAGGCATTTTCAATCCATTGTTCTGCAGCACCTCTTGCATAACACCCGTAAAGATATTATCCACCAAAAATGACGCTCCTGTATTTGTTTTCAGCTGGTTACAGCCAAAAACATATTTTTGAATTGATCTTGTCTCCAAAAGTATAGCTGTTAATTCCCTTGCCATAAAAATCCCACCCTGTATATTAATTTGGCTGTATAAGCTTGATTAACATTTCACTTCCCGGTTTCGGCCTGCGGTAAACTGGCATAAATGTTCCTTCAATATAAAAAACATCTATCTTCAACTTATAAGCAATCATAGCCGCAGCAGCCACCATCGCCTTAGTGCCGCCTGTGATATCAAAGCAGATAGAGCCTTTTTGCCTAAGTTCAGCAGTTAAACGCTCCACAACATCAAGCAGGCGTATACTTTGTCCCTTATCCACTTCGTAAAAGCAATACTCCACATCCTCGTCATGCACAGCCTGCTTTATCTGGGAAATTTCATGCTGCACATCCTGCGTGCCTAAGAAAATTACCCGTTTGGGTTTATGCAGCATAATGCTTAAAGCAAGCGGCTGCCATGATGTTCCTAAGGTAAGAAACATACTGTCATAAAGATTTTCAGCGGCAAAATTCTTTTGCACAAAATCAGCAGCTGTCAGCGGAAATATTTCTTCGTCATAAAAAGCATCTGCAGCCATAAGCTCCTCTGCATTAGAACGTGGCATATTTTCCCAGTAATCAATTTTTTTATTCATTATGTTTACCTTCTAATTTCATTCCATCTAAAATATTCAAAATTATTTCCACTTGATCTTTTGCTGTTTGCAAGGACTCTTCAACATTGGCATGAGCAGATTCATTACGCCAATTTTGCACAATATCACTATAGCAATCGATGATTTTATATATTTTTTTAATATCAACGCCTTGGTTTATTTCTATAACGTTATCATGAAGCATAAGCTCAAATTCCTTGCTGCGCTCCTTTTCGGCCTTAGGAATATCTGAAGATTTCTTTCGTTCATCATCTAATAGTTTATCCAGTAGTTCTTTATGAGTTAAAGATTTATATTTATATTTTAGTTTACAGCTATATTTATACCGATAGAAGAATCTGTTTTGCCAAATAATCCATGTATCATTATTTGATTTTTCTCCATTAAAGCCGTTATTATTCCCAATACATATCTTACGTATGATTTCCTCTTCACCCTTATCTCTTATCTTGATTACTTTAGTATCCTCCATAAGATATTTAGGAATCCATTCTGTTGTCCATATTATTGCCTGCTGCCAATAGCCTTTTTGTAAAGCCCAACGGATCAAAGGTAATTTATTTTCCCCATCATCATTAAGAACACCCTTATACTGTTCGCGTATTGTCGGTAATAGCTTGCTAAAGAATTTCTCTCTATAGTTCTTATTTAACTCTGTTTCATTAGCTTCATCCATCACATACTGCTCATAAGCATTTATTTTTTCTTTCAAATCTTTAATCGCTTTAGTCATTTTTTTATATTTACAGCACGACTTTAATTGGTCAGAAAAGACCTTTATGCATTTCAACAATTCATTGAATTGTTTACTTTTCATCTCTTTTTTGCTGAAGTAATCTATTATCTTCTTAACGCTGCCAAAGGAATAAAACTCCTGCGCTCCGCTGATCATCGAAAACATGCCTAAAAGCTCTGAGGCCTCTTGCACCTTTTTGTGTTGAAAGTTTACATAGGTTACCTTGCCAATTTCAGCCTTGGAAAATTTCAGCATCTGCACCATCGCCAGCATAACCATAGCCGCATTTCTGAGTCCACCAGTAAAATCGACATGTACAGTGACGTTTTCTGAACCATCTACCGCCAGAAAATCCTCATTAATCTTATCAAACATATTGCTTGCAGCAAGGAAAGCGTCTTCTACCCCTAAATCATCCGCAACATCAATCTCCCTAAAAAAACCGTCCTCCGGTATTTTCTTTAAAGACTCTTGTTCAATAATAGCTACTGGCTGACCTTCCCCGTGGTCATCGTTATATTCAACATACTCTTCTTTCCGGCAAACCTCAAAAAATTTTTGCAAATCACTAAAGGTGGCTTTGTCATTTTTCGAGCCATTCTCATTGCAATAACTTCTTACTGATTCACTTACGAAAGCATATACGCCATCAATCTTGCCTTGCTCGCTAGCAAAAAGATAACGTAAAGCTGTTTCATTAGTATGCTGGCAAGGTGTCTCAACACCTTCATATTTATTTAGTGCTTCATTATATCCATCTTTGTTTCTTTGAAATGTGCTCATAAAAAAGACTACAATATGCTTCTTTTCTGCCATGTTAACATCTCCTAACTTTTACGCTTTTTACAACAATAATATATTTGATAATTCTCCATCAATCATAAAAATCCTCTATATCCGCTGGCTGTATTTTGTTCAGCTCGTCCTAATCATGTCATACACTTTTTGCTCTTTTACTGAAAAGGTGTCCATGCTACAATACAAGCATAGTCAATACCAACCGCAAACAAAAAGCAAGGAGGCGACTTGATGTTCATTACCGCAAACACTGCAAGCCAAATATCTTGGCGAAAGCAGCATTCCTTAAAAGAGCGTCTTGCACTCTTTAAGCAAAGCCTGCAGGTACTTCTGCAGGTGCCTGTTTCCAAGGTCGCTGCCTGCATCATAGCAGAAAAGCCCTTTGACTGGATTCAGCGATTGCTAGACGCCCTCTTCGTCCACAACGTGCAGCCTGCTATCGGCAGTATTGTCTACTGCAATCTGCTGATTGCGGTGGAGCACACTGGCATCTATGTTGGCAACAATATGATGATCCACTGCGGAGATCCGATCTCTTATGCAAACTTAAATTCAAACTATTGGCAGTCCCATTTTTACCGCTATGGGCGCTTGCCGTAAAGGAGAGTGAACGATATGAATCCGAAAATTATGAAGCTCCGTGGGGAGCTGGAGAAGAACAAAGGCAAAATCTCCGATTTGCAAGGCCGCAACCGCGAGCTGGAAAAGCAGATTCGTGAGCTGGAGGACACCGACATCATCGGCATGGTGCGTGAGAACGGCATGACGATGGAGCAGTTTGCCGAGCTGTTCCGCCGTATGCAGGCCGCGCCTGCACCGGCCACTTCGGAAAAGGAGGCGTTGAACCATGACTAAGAACACACCACACATTTTTATCAGTCTGCTGCTGATGCTCCTGTGTATCGGGATTCTCCCCGTTTCCGCTTTTGCCAGCGGCGGCGACTATCCCGATGATACGCTGCCTGCCGCCGAAAGCAGCGCCGCAGACACGCAGGAAACAAAACAGATCGGCACGGTCACGACCAACGGCGGCAACCTGAACGTCCGCACCGGCGCGGGACTGGACAACACCGCGTTTACGCAGCTCCCCAACGGCACGGTGGTCGATGTGATTGGCAGGGACGGCGATTGGGTAAAAATCCTGCTACCTGCCCGTGTGGGCTATGTGTACGGCAGCTATCTGACCGTCACCGACGCCGCCGACAGCACCGTGAGCATCGGCGGCATTACGCTTCCGTTTGATGAAAAAGAGCTGGCCGACCTCTGGCAGCTTCTTCTCGGCAGCATGACGGGCGGCAGCGACGCGCTGACACCGGACGGCAATCTGACGCTGATTGACGATATTGGCTCCAGCACCAAGGCAGGAAAACAGTTCATTACGCTGGAAAGCAAGAATGGTAACGTATTTTACATGATTATTGACCGCGACGATGAGGGCGAAGAAACCGTCCATTTCTTGAATCAGGTGGATGAGGCTGACCTGATGGCGCTGACCGGCGAGGAAGAAACGCCCGCCACTTGCTCCTGCACCACAAAATGCGTGGCCGGTGCGGTCAATACATCCTGCCCCGTCTGCGCGGTCAACATGACCGAGTGTGTGGGC
>OIAK01000757.1_pt1 | contig 13290 bp, 12 predicted proteins | sample 1580741 | NCBI WGS metagenome assembly OIAK01 (sample SAMEA3882521, study PRJEB24775) | human gut metagenome | biome: human-associated habitat; feature: intestine environment; material: feces | place: Netherlands | collected 2009/2010
GGGACTGGGCGGAGGAACCACCTTCGGCATGCATGAAGTGTGTTATCTGGAACACTATGCCGATGACAAAAGCATCACCGAAACCATATTCCACGAGTTTGCCCACTGTGTGGGCTACGGCCATGCGGGAAACATGACCTACGAACAGACGGGACCGGGGTGGATCACCCTGTGCAACAACGTATATGTGGCGCTGTCGCTGGACAAGGAGCTGCCCGTCTATTCCCGCCGCTTCCTGCACACCCGCTGGAGCAGGAACCGTTATTTTGATGATATATACGTGGCTTCGAAACACATTATCGAAGACCCGGAACTCGATGCGCTGGACGGTGGCCTGTCTCCCCTGCGCGGAGAGACCGACCGGGGAGGAAACGACGGGGAGCCGGTGGCGTTCAAGCTGGATTATACCGACTTGCCCGGCGCTACGGGAACCACCTTCCGCCCCAAGGATGTATATGTGTACGGAGATACCCTGTATGCCGTGAACGATGCGGACAACCAGTACAGCGTAGAGGTGTTCGGCCTTGCCGGCGACGGCAAGAAGCACTTGGGAAGCATCAAGGAATGGAAGCACGGAGAAGTTACCGGGAAATTCGGCGGCCGCCCGAACGGTATCACCCGTGCCAACGACAAGATTTATGTCACCCACGAAGGAAGCCGTACCGAGATTTTTGATGCGAAGAGCCATCAGTTCCTTACCTGCATAGGCAATGGAAGCTGGGGAACGGGGCCCACGCAGACCGTACATGCCTTCGATGTGCTGCTCTACAAAGGGCTGGTCATGATACACGACAAACGCTACGTCAACTTTGTAGAAGAGCAGGCTATACAGTCCGGAGTGACTCCGCGGATTTATGTACGTTCCGAACATCTGGGCGAGACAAACGGCACTTACGGCATGGCGGTGGACGAACAGACCGGCCTGCTCTACTCCACCCATCCCGCCAAACGCATAGACCTGTTCGCCCCTGACGGGATACGGGAAGGAGTTTCACCCAAACGCACCGGGCAACTGGCTTATAAAAATGTACCCTACGACTTGGATTTCTACGAAGGAAGGCTGTTTGTAAGTTCCAACGGCACAGAAAAGTTCTGTGAGGTCAATCCCCGGACGGGAGAGATCATGAAGGACCATACCACCATCGGCGGCATCACCCTGCAAGCACCTGAGAAGTTCTGCATCCGCCGCCACACGCTGTTCATCACCGACCGCGTGAAAAACGGGACATGCGTTTACGCCATCCCCATGAGTGAGCTGAAATAAATGTATACCTATATAATATAGTAAGAACAACATGAAAATATACGCTTATATCCTGATTGTGCTGTCCGGAGTCCTGACGGCACAATGCAGCAAAGTCACCCTGGATGAAATCTGCGGCTACCCCTCCGCTCCCGGCGGAGGAAACGGGGAAGGAGAAGGAAACGGGGATTATAACAGTTACTGGTATTACTCGTATGAGGCGGCGCAGCTGATTGATGCGGAAACCCTGGGCATGGAAACGGCCGAGGATTTCACCCCTTATACCGTTGCCCATCTGGGGGATACCCTTTTCATCGCAAACATCGGAAAGGCAGGCAGCAGCCTGTTGCTGTTCAGTATAAAGAAAGGTGAACGGCTGGGAACCTTGCAGAGCTGGCAGCACGACGGCGGGGAGAAGAGTTTCGGAAGTCAGATAGAAGCCATCGTGCCGTCGGGCAACCGGCTGTATGTGGCCGAACGCCAGTCGCGCATCCATGTATTCCGGTTGCCGGAACTGTCCTACCTCACCTGCATAGGCAACGGGCAATGGAGCGGCCCCGTATTCCAGGCACAGGCCATGACGGTAAAGGACGGGCTGATTTTCGCACGCGACAAGAACGGAATGGTCAGCATTTACAAAGAGGAGGATGCCACCCCGGAAAATTACCAGAAGGTGAACCGCTACCGCCGGGCATCCGGCAACGGCAGTCCGGGCAACAACGGCTTTGCCAGCCATTCCATGCAGCCCGATGCGGAAGGGCATCTGCTGCTCACGGATTATGAAGGGAAGAAAATACGGGTGCTCGATCCGGCACTGGTCAACGATGATATGGCAAACGACGCTTCCATCGATCTGGACGACCTTTCCCTGTCGCCCGGCTTCAAGCCCAAGACACTGGCGTTGTGCGGCGACCGCTGGTATGCTACCGGTGACAATGATGCCATCAACATATACGAACGCCAGTCCAACGAATGGAGCAAGAAAATAAAAACTGTAAAAGGATATGCTTTTTCCCAGCCTGCCCGCATCTATGCGCAAAACGACTCTGTGCTATGGGTTTCGGACACGCACAGTTCCAAACGGACACTGGTGAAAATGCTGGTGCATAAGGGGGAAATACGGGAATAGAGGTTCTATTCCGTTCTTTATCCAGAATGTGAATGACACGAATGGCGCAAATTGGGTTTATATCTCTGATTGGCGTCATTCGTGTCATTTTCATTCACATATATCAACCTTGCCAATCTTTCAATGCGACTGTCAACAGGAGCCGGTCGTTCACTTGCCATATCGATTACGCAATCGGGGAAGCCATTCTTTTTATCTGGCCGCACTCCATCACAATCCCCTTTCAAGGCTCCCCTATCGCCCCCACAATCAGCTGTACCTGAGCCGGCATATAGGTACGGCAACTCAAGCCACTGCCCATCTTCTCCAGTTGCTCCCTGAGGTGAGGATAATAGTCAATCCAATACTGCAACTTACGGTAAGCCACCTGCGGATTCAAATCCGGGAAATAACACAGGGCCAGTTCGGTGCGGCCATACGTGCGTATCTCAAAATTCTCCATACATTCCATACTTTTTATTTACTTCCATAAAAGTACGAAAAACGGACGAGAAGAAAGAATGTTTTTCCAACAATAATCAACTAGAATCAACTGTTATCAACTACAATCCACCGGAATCAACTTTCCGGAATCCGCACATCGTATCTTTGTAATGTCGGGACGATGAAGGCGAAAGATCTATAATCTTACAGCTGTAAGATATAGGATCTTACACGTGAAAGATAGGGTTCTTTCAGCAGTCGGCAACCAGTGGCTGACAGTTAATGGACAGTGACTGACGGCTGACTGGCTTCATTCCCCGGCAACAGTGTTTCTTAATTCTCAATTATCAACTTTTAATTTTAACAGACTATGGTAAATTACAGTATCGTTATGCGTAGCAATCCGATGGACGCGGATGCCGCCAAGAAGGCTTACGCCAGTGCACAGTATTCGGAAGTGATGGACATCAACCGCTTTGCCGAGCACATCGCCAGCCACGGCTGTGTGTACAAGCGTGCGGACATCGTGGCCATCCTCACCATGGCGGTGGACTGCATGAGGGAACAGCTTCTGGGAGGACAGAAGATACAGCTGGGCGACTTGGGGGATTTCTCCATCAGCATCAACAGTATAGGAGCGGAAAGCGCTGCCGACTACAATCCTGCCATCCACGTCAGAAAGCTGAATGTGAACTGGAGTGCCGGAACACGTTTCCAGAACTTGCAGGAGGAAGCTGTGTTCAATCTGGTGGCCACGCGCAAAGCGGCCCGACTGGTGGTGAAGGCGCTGAAAGCCGGAAAGACCAGTGTGGATCTTACCGGAGAGGCGAAGGAGCCGGAAAACGGAGGACAGGCCTGACGGAACTCCTGTATGACGGAAGCAAGGCACAACGCTAAAGGCACGACGCTAAAAGGCTGAATGTGCCCCTGTGACAAGCCGTTTTCATTGGGGTACATTCAGCCCTTGGCTTCCATTACAATTCACTTATTATCAACCTCTAAAACAAAATTCCAATGAGTTCAAGAACAAAGAAAAACACCTGGACACTGATTCTGAAAGTAATTATCACCGTAGCCACCGCCGTTGCCGGCGCACTCGGCCTGAACGCCTGTATCTGATGATCATGAGAACCATCACCCTGATTATTATCCACTGCTCCGCCACCCCTGAGGGGCGGAGGCTGGATTTTGAGACTTGCCGCCGGGACCACATCCGCCACCGGGGCTTCACGGACATAGGATATCATTTCTATATCACCCGTGACGGAGAGATTCACCGCGGACGACCTCTGGAAAAGGTGGGAGCGCATTGCAAGAACCATAACCGGCATTCTATCGGCATCTGCTATGAGGGAGGACTCTCGGCGGACTGCACACCTGCCGATACGCGTACTCTGATGCAGAAGGGAAGTATGCTGGCACTGTTGCGCGAGCTGCGCCTCCTGTTCCCCAAAGCGTTGATAGTGGGGCATCATGACTTGAATCCCGTGAAGCCGTGCCCTTGTTTTGATGCTGTAAAGGAATACCGCTTTTAAGGGAAGCTTTCTCCAAAGATAGGGTTTCCAATGAGAGCCGTTCGTTTTCAAAGAGGTTTCTCCAAAGATAACGTATCCAAGGTGGCTTTCTCCAAAGATAGCGTCCCTTTCCTCCGCTTTGATTTCCTGACCCTTCATTCAACTAATCTTTTCATTTAACAATAATAAAAATGAACTATCTGATAAACCAACTCATGACCGTGGACAAAGCCTTCTACCGTCATTATCTGGAAATGCTGCTCACCCTGAACCGCATCCAAGCCCTCACCCCCTGGCAGATGTCCATGCTGCTGTGGAGAGCCAAGATTTTCCATATACAGGTGCTCTACCCCGAACTGCTGCGCATCAGCCTGTGCACGGAGCAGGAAAAGGACGAGATACGCTTTATGAAGGGATGGAAACTGAAAGAGCTGGAGAAAATAATGCCCGCATGGCAGCGACGGCAGTGCGAGGAGATAAAACGGGAACGGTGGAGAGGATTTTAATGGCTAATGAGGAATGACCAGTGATCACTGAGGAATGACCAGTAATCAGTAAAGCCTGCCGGCAACATGATCTACTTGTAAGCAACTTTTAAAGGGGGTATGTCAAAATAAAATAACTACTCCGAGAAGTTACAGACTGTAACTACAAAACCTAAAAGGCGAATGTCAAAACTCAGTTTTTGGAAACATGAACTTACAATCTGAAATTTGAGCATCCTAAAAGACTAAAGAAAGGGTCGTATCATTACTCCATACAGAGCTTGATACGATCCTTTTACGTGTTATAATTACTATCTGTAACTTTTCGGGGTTGTCCTTTTTGTTTTGACATCTCCCTTCTCCTATCCCCAAGTTATTCAGGAACAGCAACATTCAACTACTTCATTCCCCCTCATTAAACCCCAGGCCCTGCTGTTCGGGCTTCAGCTTCTCTGTCAGGAAATTGGTATGCTCCCACTTCGGTTCGGGCGGATTATGATCCAAGGTCCTCTCCTCGGTAGGCGTGTAACGTCCGTTGTAAGTGCTGAAGGCGAAAAAAGCATCTCCCGGTCCGCCCAGATGGTCGAAACGTACCTTGGCCACACGCACCAGCACCTGCCCCAGTTCATCGTTACGGTCTACCACCATTCCATAATCCGTCTTGTTGAAAAAGGCCGCCGAGCCGTTGATATCATACAGCGTGGGCACAGGCCAGCGTTTGCTTCCCGGTTCGCGGCGCAACTTGGTGGGGTGCGCCACCAAAATGAGCAACACCTTGTGCTTCACGGCAAAATTGGAGAACTCGTCGAAGATGCGGCTGATGTACTGCGTTTCCGTTTCCCAGTCGGGAATCTGATGCTCGAAGCGGTTGAAGGGGTCCACCACCAGCACCTTCACTCCTTTCCGGCTCACCAGTTGGGCGGCAATGCGAAGCACGCTCTCTACCGAGAAGTCCTCTTTCGGCATAATGGAGAAGACACTCTGTGCCAGGTAACGGATGGCCTGTCCGGCTTCCGGCAACGGCATCCCCTTGTGTTCGAAACGCTTGCCCACCACGCGGCGTATCAGCTTGCGGTAGTGATAGGCCAGCGGGGTATTCTCCGGGCTGAAATAGCCCACCTTCCAATCGTGGCGCAGGAGCAGGCGCATGGCAATTTCGTCCACAAACTCGCTTTTTCCGCTGCCGGGAACGCCTGTGACCGTGAGCACAAAACCACGCTCGAACTTGATCAGCCGGTCCAGATTCTCCAGTCCCGTATCGGCTCCCTCCGGCATTCCGTTGTAATAAATATCCATCAGCGTATCCCATTCGTCCATGGGGCAGAAGACTCCTTCCAACGGGATTTCCGCCGCCTGCTCCACCTGCTGGCGGAGCCTCGGAAGATCATACTTCAACAGATACTCGTTGGCATCCTTGCAGCCTTCCCCCCAGGCCACCACCTTGCAGCGGTCCACGCCCAGGCGGCGCACCAGTTCGTCGCGTAACTCCACTCCGCGCTTGTCGGTATCCATGGCCAGGATGATTTCCGCCTTGTCATCGAAGTGCGACTCCACGAAGCGGTCCAGCCACTGAAGGTTCGCGCCTCCGGCTCCGTTGGGTACGGACACCACCTCTTCCAGTCCTGCGGCTATCAGGCTGAGGGCATCTATCTCGCCTTCGGTGATGTAGCACTTTTCCTTTCCTTTTATGGCGTCTATGTTCCAAGGAATCAGCTCGGCTCCTTTCACCATCTTGAAATGCTTTGCGGCATCCCGGAATTTCATGTTTTTCATTACTCCGTCCTCCAGGTAAGGGAAGCAGATGCAGGCTTCTTCCTTGCCGGTCTGCGGCAGGAATTCCAAGCGTTCCTCTATCTTCATCCTTGTCAGGACGTCCATCGGAATACCTCGTCTGTCGACCATGTATTCCATCATTTCTCCATTCATAATTTGTTTGTTTTTATTAATTACCGGGCATACGTAATGTACAGGCGGTTGCAGGGGGATGTGCGGCTTGCGTTGCGACGTGTTATGGTGCTGCGATGCATCCTTCTGCTGTTTCTGCCGTTCCCGGTCTTGTTGTTTCTGTTCTCTTTTCCACATCTCGTCCTCGTTCCACGCTATGGCGAAATCACAATGAAAGCATTTCGCCCATCCCCCTTCACGGGTGATATGCACACTGAACGAAGGATCTTTGGGATTGCTTCGCGTTGCGGAACATTCGGGACAAGGCATACGGAAATGGTCCTTTCTGCGCGGCAGGCTTTTCAGCCACCGCACATAGTCTGCATGTTCTTCGCGCGTCATATCCAGCTCTGTTTCAGGTTATCCCAGGTGGCACGTCCGTTGGGGCGCGGGGGTGCATCGGCAGGAAGAGGAACTCCGCAATACGAACGTTCGCCGGTCAGCGGATTGTACGTTTCGTAGGGCGAGAGCGAAGTCGATTCATTCTGCATCCGGCTCCTTTCTTTCAGCTTTTCTTCCAGAAAAAGACGGGTGGGCCTTTCTCGGCAGATGTAGTTGGCGAAATAAGCTTCGGCTTCGGACACGGAAGTGATTCCTCCTGTGTTTCCTTGTGCCACGACATGTTTCTTGAACAGATCACGAATAAAAGAAAGATTGTTCAAAAAGAGTTCTTTCAAACCTGACATCATCCCCACAGCCTCCAGCCAACTCTGAGTAATGAAAGCTTCATTGATGCATTGTTCCCATCGGGGTATCGTTTCGGACAATTCGGAAAATCGGGGAAGTTTATCAACAGCAGCAACAGCAATTATTTCTTTTTCTTTGTTATTGTTGTTTTTCTTCTCTCCTCTATTCTTTTCTTCTCTTATAAAGCTTTGCTTAAAGCTTGCTTGCAAATTCTTTCCATAGCACTCATTATCAACACTTTGAATCACATTTTTGACTGAATTTTCATTTGTATTTTTTGCAGTCGTATTTTTCATACTTTCCGCACTACTTTTCACGTTGCTTTCCGTGCTGTTTTCCTTGTAGATTTCCTTATTATAATCCGAATGGATTGGCTTGCTGCTCTCCATGCAGACAGTCTTGTTACTATCTACATTCCTGCTTTCCATATAAATTCTCTCCTTGCTATCCATACTGGGTGCACCACTGCTTTTCAGGTAGACTTCCTTGTTATTATCCATGCAAGGTACACCACCACTTTCCATGTAGGCTTCCCCGTTATTATCCACGCAGAACGCATCACCGTTTTTCAGGTAGATTTCCCCGTTATTATCCACGCAAGGTGTATCACCGTTTTTCATGTAGATTTCCCCGTTATTATCCATGCAAGGTGTATCACCGTTTTTCAGGTAGACTTCCCCGTTACAATCCACGCAGGACGTATCACCGTTTTTCCCTTCGTTGATTCTGCCCCTCCCTATTGCAGACGCTGTAGACGCAGTTGCTTTTGCAGATGCTTTCACCGTACTTTTCTTACTGCTTCTCCCTCCCTTACTGCCGGCAGCGGCACGTTGCTCGGAAAGTTTGCTCTGATATCCCATCACCTCGTCCAGATACAGACATCGGAAATACCCGTCCTCTGTAATGAGAAACAAATCGAAGTCCTTAATAAGATGTTGCAGATTTTCCACGGTAGCTCCCCACTGATCGGCCAGCAAATCCAGTTCGTTAAAATCATGTTTGTATTCCTGCTGTTTTCGCAGAAACAATATCGTTTCAAGATACAACCCCAGCCCCATGCATTTCATATCGGCATTCAGCTTCATCATTTTGTAATCCGACATCAAGCTGCAATTCAGCCGGATAAACTGCTCTGTATAATCCATTTCTTTTGTGTGTTAGTATAAATATAACGCAAAGGAACGCAAAATATAAATAGGGCGTTGCTCACAAAAACAGGCAATTGTTAATAAACATTTCCTATCTTTGCCGAGACATTTTGTAAGTAGCTATGTTTATGCTGTTTACAAATCATTATTTAATAATTTAATTTTTAGTAACATGAAAAAAATTTGAGATCATCAGCACTTGCATCGGTAATGCCGTGCGAAGAAGCGATTTAAACCCCAGCAACTTGAACGACAAAGGTGCAATAGGCCGATCCACCGCCACCAAAATTCGAGACGGAAAGATTGTGACTCCAAATTCTTACTTCAAACTGATGAAATGGATGGAAAAGGAGAAACCGGAGGTTTACAAAGAAGCCATGGAGCACATCCTGAAAGAACTGGGCAAGCTCAAAATGGAAGAGTAACCTCCCGGCTTCCCGGAGACGGGAATTTTTCCCGGTAAACGTGGGGAAACGGGAAACCGCCATAGAGCGCCTCTGTATGGAGACTGCCTCTATGGCGGTTTTTGCACCCGGGATGTATGGAATTATAGCTATTTTATTTTCAACTATAAATCCTCCTTTTTTCCAATATATTATTTTTCTTGTGACAGATAAATACAGAATTGCTGAATATTTACAACATTCACTTTGGGAAAATCTATATCTTTCAGCACATCATAATGATGGTCGTTGGTAACAATGTAGTGCGCATTGGCCGAAATGGCACAATCCACAAACTTATGTAAGCACTCAATTTAGGGCATACCCCTTCGAAAGGGCACTTTTCAGTGCCCTAAACCGAGTTTTGTTAATTAATTAGTTTTGAATTTAACATTGGCTGGCAGCCAAAGTGATTTTGTCAGGAACCATGTTAACATAATCCCTGCACCCGTTAAAGATATTTTTGAAAAAAGTTCCGATGAAGTTCCAGATAGAACTGCCATGAAGCTTTACCGTTCCTATCACACTGTGATAAGTTGCTGCCATCTCTGCACCGGCATCACTACCATAATGAAGTGAATTGTTGCGTTGAGTGGTCAGCTTTCGAATGGTTCGCTCAGCCAGGTTGTTGTCTATCGGTAATTCACCATCATCCAGGTAAGCAAAGATCTCTTTCCAGAACCGGTTCAGATAATTGAGAGCTTCTTTATAATACCGGCTTCTAAATTCTGAATCCTTTGACTGTTCACTATCTAACAAACTGCGCAGCTCTATTAGGAGTTCCTTCGTTTCCAAGCTTTGCCTTTCTTGAAACCTTTCCTTGGGAGTTAATCCGGCATCATCGTATTTACGCTCCCTCATAAAGAACTCCTTTAAAATTTCGGAAAAGCGTTCTGCAGTCGGTTCACCACCCTGATTGGAAGCCTTGACAAACTTGTTCTTGGCATGAGACATACAAACCTGGTGGACAGTATCTTTAAACCGGGCTGATTTCAGCTCATTGCCGATAAATACATAAGCATTGTATCCGTCGGACATTATACTCTTCAATTCTGCATCGCCCAAAAAGTCTGTAAGTACATCACGACCACGCGAGCCATTCTCATAGAAGAAAATGGCTGTTTTCCGGGCCTTGTTGACCAGAACCCAAATGTAGCACTTCTTATAGTGATCGTATTTACGCACTTTACACCAGGTCTCGTCGCAGTTCACAATCGAATCTTTTTCCAAAGCTATAGACTTCAATACACAAACCAGTTCGTCCAGGTATGTCTTACCTTTCTTAAGCCAGTTGCGCAACGTGTTTTTAGAAATGGTCATGCCCATATCTGTCAGCCATTGGTGAAGAAGACCAAAAGTCACATTCTTTACATAAACTTCATAGGCGATAGCCTGCAGAAATTCAGGAGTGGCCCTAGTGCCTTCAAAACTGGTTACTACATCCGGATGGCCTTCAGAAGGGAAATAGCCCCACTTCGGCTTTTTACCAGGCTCTGCATAATGAACCATCTCAAAACATTCTTCCGTAAGGAAAGTACGGAAACTGAACACCCGTACCATTCTCCTTTCAATGATCCGACCGGGAACCTTTGTCAAATCGGAAGGATGCTCTGTCGCTTCTCCGGCTACCCCCATCGTTTTATAACCGTCAGGGCGATTGGACAAGTCACGGTCTTTCCCGGAAGGCTCTTTTAACTCTTGGGATGGAACATGACCAACCGAATCCGTGCGAAGCGTATCATCGGTTCCATCATAATCATCCTTCTCCTTCCGGCGGTCTGAATCACTTGTTTTAGCTTTAGATTGTATCTTTTGACGTCTATCACCAAAACGTTCCTGATTGGCGTAATCAAGTTTTTCCTGAAGTGATTTTATCTTACGTTCAGCCGATTTGCGAAGTTTATGCTCTTCTGACAACCGATTCTCAAGGTCAACATGTTTCGATTGCATGGATGACATCTGATCCTTCAGTTCTTTCATCTGAGCCATAAAATCCTCCAAAACAAGCCTCATGGCATCACCTGTCAACCTGAGATCCTGATTTTGCTCAGCAAGGTATTGTATGTATCGGTCTTTCTGATCCTCTGCCATACCTGCACTATAATTTATAGGGTTGCGTGAGTAGGTTTCCCGACTCAACAACTCTCGTTTTGTTGTAATTATATCTTGCAGATCGATCATACTTAAACCTTTGACTTACAGCATTAAAGGTAATAAAATAATCGCAAAACCGCAAGTGGATAAATAGATTGATTATCTGATTTTTAATGTTTTAACTATAGGATTCTCAAGAATCAAAACCACGTCCTTCCAGGCAATCCGATAAACAGTATCTGCCCCATTTCGCTCAACTTTCATGAACTGATAACCGGCAACAAACTTCTTTTCAAACAGACTATATGAACGATTATCAAATGAAAACATACGGACTATTCTGCGATTGCGAGACATGACTATAAAGACATCCCCATCTCTGGGTTCCCGGTGAAGCCGTTCACGAATGATAGACAACACACGGCTGTGCTTACAACGCATATCGGTGAAATCACGGACATAATAAAAATGATTCAGACCGGTAACACTCAGCATAACCCCTCCAGTTTCTCTACCATACGAACCAAATCCGGGTAGCTTAAATTCTTTTGGGACAAATGCAAGCCATTGCTGATACGAATCTCAACCCAAATACGAACAGGGTGATCAGTTCTGCCTGGTGATACCGGTTGAGGTTGATCAATGGCACCGGATTGTTCCTCATGACCGATTACAGGAGCACCATCAACCTGGACTTCAACTACTTTTTTCCGGGTATCCCTGTACCATTTCTGAAAGATGTTATAAGGAACTTTGTTCTTAACACAAAACGATTGGAGAGATTCTCCATGAGGCAAAGCCTCGGTCTGGTACTGAAAGTAAAACCTTTCAAGATCTTCACTGCTATACATAAATCCTAAAATTTTTGTTCGCAGCGAAGATAGAGATTTCAATTATGAGCCAATTTTTGACTGCTTACCAAACTTATTGTCATCAGGATCGACTGTAATCAGATTAAAGTGATAGAATGGAGTTATCAATTCAACAAACGGACTGTTCAATATGGTTTTCACCACATATTCCGCCGTTTCATTGTCGGTAAGTCTTTGCAGAATTTCTATATATTCCTCCAATATTTCATTGGATACACAGAGCTTGTTCTTTCCGTCCACAAAGGATTGCCACAAGACATGGTAACGACTCCTTTGAGGAATGCTTTGAATAAGACAATTCGTACCAAGAACCAGCTAGCCATTGACGTTATTTTAATGAATGGATATCCATTTCAGCTATTTCATCCAGCTTTTTCTGGTCAAGAATTCCCTTATCCCAAAGTTCATCCAACTTTGTATTCATCCGTTTGGAATAATATTGAAAGAGCACCTCTTTCAATTCTTCCAGACCTTCCTGAGATTTATCGTAAGAAAACATTTCCAACAAATGCCTCTGTATGGGGTTGAATACTGTAGTTTCCATAATTATATCGGTTATAAATTCTATGCGAATATAGAATTTATAATGATAATATCCAAAATGTTTCTCATTAATTAACGCCTATGAAATATGACTCGATAAATCTTGCAACAATATCTCCCTTACACCCGATGTTCAAAATGTTGTAGAGTAAAATCTATTCCGGAGATCCTAATCGGATAATCTTTTTATCATTTCAGATGGATTTTGAAATAAATGCCACCAGAGAAGTATTTCCCGTTGTTCAGTTCGGCAATCAGATTGATGTGGTCTTTCCAAAGCTGGTAGTGTGCCCCGATGTTCACTGTGCGGGCGTCATATTCGGCCATCAGGTTAAGATTATTTACAACTTTAATCAAAGGCTGGTCACCGAGTAACTGAAAACGGAAGTTTGTGCCGAATGAAGGACGTTTATAATGCTCCATACCTTTGGCATTACCATATACAAATGCGGCATGAACACCCCATTCACCTATGTTCTGAAAATTCAGATGTTTGGTTACAGCCAGATAATAGCGTGTAGCGTAATTATTGGAACCGCTTGTATTACCGGACACCAGTTCCCCACCGCCATGATCGGCATGAGAGGTGGGATCGTCCAGACCAAGGACTATTTGCGGTGTCCACTCCTTCCACCACCCTTCTTTCCAAAGGCGCAGACGCGCACTGAAAGCCCGGTCCTGATTCGTGAATTTTCCCCAAGACTGTTCCGGAAAATAAGCAGAGCCGTGATCCGCATGTACCAATGTACAGATATACGACACCTC
>OIAK01000761.1_pt1 | contig 13204 bp, 10 predicted proteins | sample 1580741 | NCBI WGS metagenome assembly OIAK01 (sample SAMEA3882521, study PRJEB24775) | human gut metagenome | biome: human-associated habitat; feature: intestine environment; material: feces | place: Netherlands | collected 2009/2010
CCGCCCAGTCCCTGGGGCCGCACCGCAATGGGCTGCAGCAGACCGTGCTCCGCAATGCTGGCGGCCAGCTCCCCCAGTGCCTCTTCGTCAAAGGTCTTGCGGGGCTGGTCGGGGTCAGGCTCGATCTCCCGCAGCGGCAGGGTCTCGATCTTTGCATTGTCGGGCTCAAAGCTGGGCGAAACGTCCTCGAACAGACTTTCCAGCCCTCGGCCGAGGCCCCCTTTTTTCTTTGCCATCTCCTTATACTTCCCCCTGCTTTACTTCTTCCAGCGCATTTTTCGGTTCGGCGGGTGCACTGCTGCCCTTGCCGCGCCGTTTGGCAGGCTCGTGCGGGCGGTTGTTCTTCACGAACTCAATGGCGAGGTCCATGTAGGCCTCGCTGCCCTTGCCCTTCGGCTCATAGAAGTTGATGGGCTGGCCATAGCTGGGAGCTTCCGAGATGCGGATGCTGCGAGGGATGGTGGTCTGATACACCTTGTTTCCAAAGTATTTCTTGACCTGCTCCACCACCTGCAGTGTCAGGTTATAGCGGACAGAGAACATGGTGAACACCACGCCCTCGATGTCCAGATAGGGGTTGTACTTCTTGCGGACGGTCTTAAGAGTGCTGATAAGCTCCGACAGACCTTCCAGCGCATAATACTCGCACTGCACCGGGATGAGGATGCTGTCGCAGGCGCACAGGCCGTTCAGCGTCAGCAGTTCCAGGGAGGGGGGGCAGTCAATGAGGATGAAGTCATAGCTTGCCTCCACCTGGGCCAGGGCGGCGGCGTAATCCTCCGGGGCGGCATCGGACATGCCCTCCGGATTGCCGGTGAAGGGGCGCAGCCAGTCCTCCCCGGAGATATTCCAGATGAAGCTGTAATTTTCCAGGGCGCCGGCCTGCTGGGGAGAAAGCCCCGAGGCAGCAGAGCGGGCCAGCCGCAGGATGGCGGCGGTTTTCAGGCTGCCGGAGGCAGCCTCCAGCGCGGTGAGCAGGAAAAACGGCAGCGGCGCGAAGAGGATGTTCTGCTTTTCGCCGCAGAAGTAGGGCAGATCGTATTCCTCCAGCACGGTTTTGGCATTGCGGTAGCGGTCCAGGTCCCGGCAGAGGATGACGCAATCCCGGTAGCGGAGGCCCTCCTCCCGCACCAGCCGGGCAATCTCGGCGGCGGCAAACCGCATTTCCTCGTACACCGTCGGCGCCTCGATGAGCCGAAGGCTCTCTCCGGCGGCGGGGGGCACCGTTTCCGGCCGGGTAAAGGCCCTTTGCAGCCCGGCCAGGGCAGGGCTTTGGTGGCGTTTATCTTTGGTGAGAATGAGGGGCTCCTCGCACATTAACGCGTGCGCGCCCGCGTACGCACGCATACGCAGGAGAAATTTTTTCTGGTAAAGGAAGATGTCCTCCCCGGCATCCAGGGCGGGGCAGGTCATGGAGAGGGTAAGACTTTCCGCCGAGAGGAGCATCTGCTCCAGCAGGGCGCGCTCGCTGACCGAAAAGTAATCGAAGCTATCCACCCAGATGTGGCGGCCGGCGAACCAGTTCTTTTCCGCCGCGCGGCCCAGCGCCAGGGCCAGTTCATCCAAGGGGTCGTGGAAGCGCAGCTCCACCAGGGCCTGGAAGGCCTCATAGATGAGCTGGAGATCGGTGAGCTTCTGCCCCAGGGCGGTGCCGGCGGTTTCGGCGGCGATTTCCTCCAGCCGGGCGGGGGTGATACCGGCACGCTTAAAATCGGCGACGGTTTGCAGCATGGAGGAAATGAAGCCGGTGTAGCCTGCCTGCCGCCGGTAGAGGGTAAGCCGCTCCTGCACCTCGCTGATGGCTTCCCGCATCAGCAGGGCCCGGCTGACCTCATCCAGCGGGCGCTGCGTCAGGCCGCCGCATTCCCGGAAGATCTTTTCCGCCAGGCGGGGGAAGCTGAGCAGGGTGATATACTGCTGCTCCTCCCCGGTAAAGAGGGCACTGACCCGGCGCTCCATCTCAAAGGAGGCGTGCTCCGGCACCAGCAGCAGGACAGACTGCCGCCGGCCGGCGGCTTCTTTTATCTGGCGGAGTACCTCGGTGGTTTTGCCGGTACCGGCTTCGCCCAGGATCATTCGCAGCATGGGACAGGGCTCCTTTCGGGTGGGTGGTTAGTGGAAAGTGCGGGGATGGCCGGGAGAGCGGCGGCGGAGCCGCCGGGCGCAGCCCGGTACGCGCCGCCCCGCAGGGGTGGCGCGGCAGCCCCCGCAGGGGGCGCTCCGCCGCAATGGGCGGGCTGCACAGGGTGGTGGGGATAGATCGGGCAAGGGGTAAGTGGGAAAGCTAAGGCAGCCCGCGGCAGCCGCGAGGTAGCGGATAGAAACAACATTCCAAGTTAATTGTAGCACAGGTTTGGTGGGGTGGGCAAGACTTTGGGATGAAAAAACGAACAAATTTTCGTATTTGTAATAAATCTGGGCATATATGGGAAAACCGCCCGCTCCCCAGTAAGCAGGGGACGGGCGGCCGGCATTGGCCTTTGTGGATCAGGCAAGGGTAAAATTGGAGCCTTTATAACGCAGGCGGATCTTATCCGCGATCATGGCAATGAACTCACTGTTGGTAGGCTTGCCGCGCAGATTGTGGATGGTATAGCCGAAATAGGAATTGAGAATATCCACATCCCCGCGGTCCCAGGCCACCTCGATGGCATGGCGGATGGCACGCTCCACACGGGAGGCGGTGGTACCGTTCTTTTTGGCGATGGCCGGATAAAGCACCTTGGTAACGCCGTTGATGATCTCCGGTTCCCGGACGGTCATAATGATGCCATCCCGGATATACTGGTAGCCCTTGATATGCGCCGGGATGCCGATCTCCATGATGATCTCGGTGACGATGGTTTCCAGGTCCACCACTTCCACGGCGGGACGGGCCGCGGCAACCGCTTCTTCCCCGGCGGCCGGGGCGCACATCATTTCTACCCGCTCGGCAATGATATCGGGATCGAACGGCTTGACAAAGTGATAGGCGGAGCCTGCCCGGATCAGCTGATTGGTGATGCCGGGCGCATCCATACCGGTCATGGTAAAGATGGTGGGCTGGACGCCGCACTCCCCGCGGGAAACGGCCATGAGCACACCCAGGCCATCCAGGCCGCTCATTAGGGCCTCCATCAGCACAGCGGTGGGCTTCTTCTCCCGGATCATATCCAAAAGAGCGCGTCCATCCTTGCGGCAAACCTCTACTTCAAAGCCCTTTGCCTCCAAAGCAGCTTTGCAGGTATCGCGGAATTCGCCCGCATCATCGGCGATCAGCATATAGTTGTGGTTCTCCATGTGAATACTCCTCCTAAAATGTTATGAAATCCGGCCGTTGAGTTGATGTTACCATAAATTGTAAAAGATTTCAACATATATTTCAATATTTTTTGATAAAGTTTTCGCCAATATTTTCCAATATTAGATGCTATGCCGCATTGCGGGTGGTTTGGTCGAGGTTTTTCTCGGCGTTTCGCACTGTTTCGGCAAAAATCGCGTAGCCGCGGTCCGGTTCATCCACAAAGACATGGGTCACGGCGCCCACCAGCATCCCATTCTGGACGAGCGGCGAGCCGCTCATGCCCTGTAGGATACCACCGGTTTTTTGCAGCAGTGCCTCATCGGTCACCCGGATGACCATATTCTGCCCCGCGTGGCCGCTGCCCCGCAGCACCTTCTCGATAACTACATCATACTCCCGCGGAGCGCCGCCTGCAATAGTTGTCAGCATTTTAGCGGGGCCTGGCTGCACTTCGTGCGAAAAAGCCACTGGCAGCCGCTCCCCCTGCGGGATATAATCCGGGCGGAGGGACCCGCAGACCCCGCATTCGCCATTGGCGGTGAGGCCCGCAAAGGTGCGCCCCGCCACAAACTGGCCCTTCAATTCGCCGGGGGAGCCGCTTTTGCCGGTGGTATAGCCGGTAATGACCGCTTCCACTCCCTCCCCGGTGGAAAGGGTCATGATCTCGCCGGTATCCACATCGCAGATGGGATGCCCCAGGCCGGAGAAGGTACGCACGTTTTCATCAAAGTAGGTGACGGTGCCGATGCCGGCGGAGCTATCCCGCACCCAAAGCCCCAGGTGCCAGCGGCTGTCGGAAAGGCTTTTTTGCGGGGTGAGGCGGGTGGTGTACTGCCGCTGATATACAAGCTGCACCGGGCGGCCGCCGCTGCCCTGCACCAGAGCACCCATCTGCTCATTGGAGGTCAATGTGATGCCGTCCAGGCTCAGCAGGATATCCCCGGTGGCAAGGCCCGCGCTGCGGGCCGGATTGATGCGCCTGCCATCGGCGGAAAAATCGGTGAAGCCCACCACCATCAATCCCTCGGTAAACATCTTGATGCCGAAGGGACGGCCGGAGACCAGCACGGTATCCCGCTGCACATAGCGCACCGAAACAGTCTTGACCGAAACGCCCAGCGGCAGGCGCAGCTGGGCTTCGGCCGTTGCTTCCCCGCTGCGCGCCACGGCGGTCTCCTCGCCATAGACTGCAGTAATATTGCCGGGCAGGCGAAGGCTGCCGCCGCGGGTCAGGGCGTATTCATCCGGCAGGCGGGCCTGCCAGTACACCGCCGCGGCCAGCACCAGCAGCACCGAGGCGCCAAAGATCCAAAAGCCTGTGCGTATTGCTTTTCTCAAAGGATTTCACCCCCTTTCCCCCAAAAGCGGGGCCGCGCCCGCACTGATGCGCTGCCCCATAATCTACTGTGCGCCGGAAGCGGCGGATGATGTGATGTAAATACTTGCGGCGGATGCAGCAAAAGGACAGGGCTGCCAAAAAATGCGTCCTATGACAAAAGTCCGCGGGGATCCCGCAGGACCAGGTGAACGGTGTAGCGGAGCTCCCCCAAGGGGATATTTTGTAAATCGTGACCGCAAAGCGCCGCCCGGGCCGAAAGCCCCAGCAGATCGCTGCGGGTGCGGGACATTTTGGTATTCAGCACGGCCAGGCGCCGCTGCAGTTCATCCAGCAGGGCCGCTTCCAGCGTTTCCCGGGTCATGTTTCCATCGGCGGACTGCACCGCGGCTTCCGCCGTCAGGGTGACGGTGGGTGTTTCGTCCTCCCATTTGACCCCAGAAAGGGTCAGCCGCCGCAGCAGGATGCTCGCCTCCCCCGCTCCAGTCGAAAGCGCATAGCGCATTTCCGGGCGCTCGCCCAGCAGCATAAGGCAGATCTCCTCCGGCTCCTCGGGGGCGGTGTAGTCGCTTTGCCCGGTGGCGATGGCACCCGTTTCCCGCAGCTCGCCCTCCGCCGTCGTCAGCCAGGGGATCAGACCATCCCGGCCGGTCCCCTCCAGCAGGTTCAACAGCTCCTTGAGTCCATTGCGGCGGCTATCGGTATATTGGCGGGTCAGCAGGGCGGTGATGCTATCCCCAGTGAGCGCTTCTCCATCATACAGTGAAAGGGCGTCCCCGCACAGGGCGATCTGGGTATTGGGGGAAAGCCTTCCATCGGCCAGCAGCGCACGGAGATACTCCCGCAGCGTGCTGCCATCGGGCACGCCGGAAAAGACGATGCTTTGCAGCGCGCCAAGGTAGACCTGCTCCCCGGTTTGGCGCTCGGCGGCGGAAAAGAGGGCGGTGAAGCTTTCCCCCTGCACGGTAATGGTCTCATTTTCCTCCTCCCGGATCACCTCCAGCACGGCGGTAAGCGGGCGGGCGGAGCACTCCACCCCCATGGAGGAAAGGACCAGACGGGAGGAGATGGGGCGCTCTCCGCAGCCGGGCAGCAGGCAGAGCACAAGGGGCAAAAGCAGGACAAAAAAGCGGCGAAGCGGCATGGGGGACCTCCTAAATGAGAAGATAAGCAAAGGGCGGGGCGGCGGGCAGAAGCGGCGAGCGGCCAGGCAGCGGCGAGGGCAGGCTGGCGCCCGATGAAATCGGGCTGGCGCCTGTTGAGCCGCTAACGCCGCCGGTCCCGCTTATTCCCGGTGCCCCGCGGCGGCAGCAGGGCAAAAATCAGCCAAAGCAGGCCCGTCACAGCCAAGATGGGATAAACGGCAGCATCCGGCCAGCCGGTATAGTGCAGCAGCGCTACCCCGCCAATGGAAAGCGCCACGCCTGCCCAAAGGGAGCATTTTGGGCGGCAGCCCGCCATACCGCCCAACCGCGCGGCGGCGACCGCCAATCCGATAAGCCGGAAAAACGCCGCCGTGATAAGCAAAAAGCAGTACACCGGCACCATGCCGGAAAGCCCGGCCGACCGGGCCAGCTGCATCATGGGGTAGGGCTGCAGGCTGCCGTAGTGCCCCAGCACCAGCGCCGCCAATAGCAGCAAAAGACCGCCCAGCAGCCAACCGGCGGGCACCCACAGCAGCAGGGCGGCAGACCGCGGCCGGCTGCACCGCTGGGCAAACAGCAACAGCAGCAGAGGTTCTATCTGGCGAGGCAGGATGAATAATATCTCCTCCCCCAGGCGGGAAAGATCCTCTTCGGGCAGGCGGAGATTGAGCGCCGTAGCCTGCGGCAGCACCCCAAGGGCAAGCAGCAGCACCGCGATCAAAAACAAAAACAGACTGACAAAGGCGGCCCGACCCAGGGCCTCCTGCCCGGCGGCAGCGGCCGCCCACACCGCGCCCAGCAGCACCAGCAGCAGGAGAAACGGGGAAAACACACCCTCGAACAGAACACGGGCGGCGGAAAGCAGCTGTTCGGCCGTGACCGCGAAATATCCCACCGCAAGGAGCGCACCCCATGCGGCAAATACCGGCGACAGAGGGGTCTCCCCCCGGGCGGCGCAGCGGCGGCAGAATACCGCCAGCAGGAACACCACCCCATAGGCCACCGCCGAGGCTGCCATGCTCAACAGGCCGTTGACAAGGGACGGGCGGCAGCACAGCAGCCAAAAGCACTGGGATAATACCAACAAAGCGAATATTTGCCCGCTGCCGCTGATCTCACGCGTCCTGGTCATCGGTCTGCCCCCTTTCCCGCTGGCGGGCGGAGGACACATTGTAGTCCTCCTGCCCCAGCCGCTGCCAGCCGCTGCGCCAGAATAGATCCCGCAGGGTGCGGGGCTGCCACGGCGCGATGGGCGCCGTGAGCGGTGTGCCCAAAGTATGCAGGCCGCACAGGTTGACCACCAGCACCAAAAAGCCCAGCACCATGCCGTAAAGCCCCAATATCCCGCCGATGAAGATGAATAAAAACCGCAGGATCGTCACCGGCTCGTACAGGCTGGGCACCGCGAAGGCGCTTACGGCGGTCAGCGCGATAATGATGATCATGGGCAGGCCCACCAGTCCGGCGGTCACAATGGCATCCCCGATGACAATGCCGCCCACCACACTGAGGGTATGCCCAATGGCATCCGGCAGGCGCAGCCCTGCCTCCCGCAGCAGCTCATACAGCAAAAAAAGGGCCAAGGCTTCCCCCATAGCGGAAAGCGGCGTGGCCGAAACAGAGCCGAGGAAGGCGGGCAGCAGCATCCGGGGAATACGCTCCGGGTGGAAGGTGACCACCGCCACATAATAGCCCGGCAGCAGCACCGTAAGGAAGAACGCCGCCAGCCGCAAAAGCCGCACAAACGCCGTAAAATAGGGCCGCTGGGTGTAGTCATCCAGCGTGTGAAAATGCTCGGTGAAGAGGTAGGGCGCGATCATCACATTGGGGCTGCCGTCCACCATAACGCCCACTCTGCCCTCCGCCAGCTTGGCGCACAGGGTATCGGGGCGCTGGGTGGTGCCCGTCCCGCTGAAAAGCGACGCCGCCCCCTTGCCGATGAACGCCTGCAAAAAGCCGCTGTCCAGCACCAGCGGCAGAGAAGCCTCCCGCAATTTTTGCCGCACGGCCTCCACCGTTTCGGGCGCCGCCACATCGCTGAGGTAGCAAAGGCGCACATTGGTGCGGCTCTGCCGGCCCAGGTACAGCGTTTCCACCGTCAGATTGGGGGATTTGAGCCGGCGGCGCACCATGGCGGTATTGGTATTGTTGCTTTCGGTAAAGCCCTCCCGGGAGCCGCGGAGGTTCTTCTCCATGGCTGGCTCCCCCACGCCCCGTGTCTCAAAGCCCTGATAGCCCAGCGAGAGCGCCCGGGGCACGCCGTCCAGCATCACCATGGCAAAGCCGCTCATCGCCTTGGTAAAGAGATCCTCGTAGGTCTCCACGATGCCCTGCTCGCTGCTGAACAAAAACTGTGAGCGCAGGTACTCCCACAGCTTTTCCGGGTCGGCCTCCGGCGGGGCCATGCGGTTTATGGGGCGCAGTAAAAAATCGCTGACCTGGGTATTGCTCACCAGACCATCGAACATAAAAGCCAGGCCCTTTACCCCGGCCAGCTCAAATTCATCCAAAATGAGATCGGCGGAGCCGCGCATCCCCTGCTCAATGCGCTCCCGCAGCAGCACAATGCTGCTGTCCAGTTTTTCCGGCATCATTTCTCCCTCCACTCGGCGCCGCTCCCCGGCAGATATCGGGTCTTTCCCGGCAGGAGAAAGCCGCAGGCGGGCCAGGAAGCGCCGTGGGCAGGCTGACGCGCGATGCGGTTTTCTTCGCCGAAAATATCATTTTCCCTGCCGGGGAAATTCCTTTTCATTATTCGCCGCGGCCGCCGGAATATGTGCGGGAATATGCCGCCCAAATCCGTAAATAATACCCTCCATGCGAGGTGATTTTTTGTGCTGGTCACATTTTTGCGGACGATGATCCTGTATCTTGTGGTTGTGTTCGGCATCCGGCTGATGGGCAAACGCCAGATCGGGGAGCTGCAGCCCTCGGAGCTGGTCATCACCATCCTCATTTCCAATATTGCCACCCTCACCATTGAGGAAACGGACAGCCCCATGTTCGCGGGGCTTCTGCCCATTTTGGCGCTCATGTGCTTCGAGGTGCTGACCTCCTTCCTCTGCTTGAAAAGCGCCCGGCTGCGGCGCATTGTCTCCGGGCGGCCCATTATCATCATCCACGATGGGAAAATAGACCAGCGGGAAATGCGGGAGCTGCGCTTTTCCGCCGATGACCTGATGATCCAGCTGCGGCAGAACGGCATCTTTCGGGCAGAGGAGGTGGAGTTTGCGGTGGTGGAGACCAACGGCAAGCTCTCCGTCTACCAGAAGTACCAGAACCGCCCGATAACGCCTCAGGTGCTGGCCATGCCGGATCAGCCGGAGGATAACGCCCCGCCGCTGGCTGTGGTGTGCGAGGGCACCGTGATGCACGAGGCCCTGCGCCGCAGCGGCAAGGACCTGCGCTGGGTGGAAAAGAAAGCCGCCGCCCAAAAGCTCAAAATTGATGATGTGTACCTGATGGTCGCCTGCCCCGATGGCAGCTGTGATATTGTGGCGAAGGAGCGTGGCCGATGAAACGATTTTTGGCGGCGGTGGGCATTTTGCTTATTATCATCGGCATCAGCATTTACACGCTGGTGGATATGCAGCAAAGCATCGATCGGCTTACGGAGCACACGGCGGCGGTACGGCAGCAGGTGGAAAAAGAAGGTGCCGCCACCGCCCAGCGCCAATGCGAGGAGCTGATGGCGGAATGGAACGGCATGGAGCCCCGGTTTTTGCTGTATGTGCGGCACGACCATCTGGATAATATCATGGAGCACCTTTCGGAGCTGCCGGCCTACTGCCTGGAGGACGACCGGGCCGAGCTGCTGAGCACCCTGGATGCCGCCCTGCGCATGATGGAGCATCTCAAGGAATCCATCACCCCCAGCTGCCGCACGCTGTTGTAGCGTTCCCCGGGCGCTGTGACCGGCGGCACCGGCAAAAGGCGGCGATGACTGCGCGGCCGGACCTTGTCAGGCATCAGCCTATCTGCGGCCCGTCCTCCTGTCCTCCCACCCTTTTTTCCATTCGCCGCCGCAAAATAAAAATCAGCCCGCAGGAGAGCGCCTCTCCCGCGGGCTTTGGTTTATTCTTCTGTTCAGCCGTAGAATGGCTCCTCCGAAGCGCCCTTGATGGTCACCGTGACGGTATCCACCTCGGCGGCGGTCCTGGGCCCGACGGGGCTGCCCGGCGCGATGCTGGTGCCCACCACCGTGCCCGGCTCCCCACCCGTTTCCGGGTTGGTATCGTAGACGATGGTATAGCTGATCTGGCAATCGGTAAGGATGCGGATGGCATAAGCTTCATTGGCGCCGTACAGGTCCGGCATGACGGTATACTGCGGTCCCTTGCTGATATAAAGCGTCACGCTGCCATCCTCCGGCAGCACCTGCCCCACCGCCAGCGATTGCTTATAGATCACCCCGCTGGGGTAGGTATCGCTGTACTCATAGCGGTAGATGAAATTATACCCACTCATCTGCTCCAGCTCGTCCTCTATCGCCGGCAGATAGTACCCCTCCAGGCTGCGCTCCATCACCGGGGTGGCGGGCTGCTCCTTGCCGTCAAAGGCGCCGCTGTTCCACAGCGCCAAAAGGACATTCCCGATGACGCTGACCGCCAGCAGCACCGCCAGCAGCACCATGGGCGGAGAAAACTGCTTTGGGCCCGCGGCCGCCGGTTTTTCCGCCGGGCGGGGCGGGGCCTCCGGCCGGAACACGGCGGTATTGGCACCGGCTTCCTCCAGCAGGGCGGCGGAAAACGCCTCCATGGAGCGGTAGCGCTGCTTGTGATCCACCGAAAGTGCCTTCATGATGCCCTCGCAGACATGCTCCGGCAGGTCGGGGCGCAGCTTACCCAGCGGCGCCAGGTAATCATCCCTTTCCCCGCGCAGCTCGGCGCTTACCGGGGCCTGTCCCGCCAGCATGCGGTACAGCACCGCTCCCAGCGAGTAGATATCGGTCCATTCTCCCTGCCACAGTGCCTTGGAATACTGCTCCGGGGCGCTGTACCCGGCGTAAAGCTCGGCGTGCAGGCCGTTGCCCACGGTGCGCAGCTCCGGCAGGGCAAAGCCATCCAGGATGACCCGCTTGCGGCTGTCCACATAGATGTTCTGCGGGGAGATGCCGCAGTGAGTCAGGCCCATATTGTGCAGCTGACTAAGCAGCGAAATGAGCGGGCTGATGAGCTGCCGGGCATCGGTCAGGCTCATCTCTCCCTTTTGGCGGGAAAGATACTCCTCCAGCGGCTCCATGCGCAGATATTCGGTCACCCGGTACAGGGTGTCATTTTCGGAAAAAAGCACCAGTGTTTTCAGCATCGCCTTGTGGTTCACTTCCATCAGGCGCTTCCAGCGGTCGTGCAGGTCGCTGGCCATGGTACGGAACAGTGTCTTGCTCTCGGCGGAGATGAGCAGGATGCCCTTATGGTCCTCTGCCCGCTTCAGGATGCCGGGGAAGAATTCCTCCACCCGCACCTTGCGGTCCTTTTCGGCATCCCAGGCCAGATAGGTGGTCAGCAGGTCATTGTGGTGCAGCACCATCCCCACGCGGTACTGCCCGGAGAGCACCGTTCCCAGCGGCAGGGCGGCATCGGGGTTGGGGGCCTCCGGCTTCTGCCCGCAGGCGGAACAGACCGTCTCCCCCTCCTCCAGTACGGAAAAACAGTGGCGGCACAGGTTCGGCTCCGGCATGGGCGCTCCTCCTTTCGGATCGTGGCTTCTCATGGTTTGGTTTCATCGGCGGGGTCGTCCTCCCGCGCCGGGTGGGTAAACAGGTAAATGGCAATGCAAAGGGCCCCGGCCAGCAGCGCCCCGATGAGGATGTACCGCACCGGGCTGCCGGTTCTCGCTTCCCGCTGGGGCAGCACCAGCTCGGTGGGGGCGGCATCGGCCGCCTTGCTGCCGGCGGGCTTCTTCTGCTTCTCTTCTTCCTCCGGCAGGGCGGCATTTTCCCGCTCCGCCTCCCGGAACGCCTCATCCCGCTGCTGCTGTTTTTCCTCCAGCTCCCGGCGGGCCTCCTCCAGCTCCTGCTGCGCTTCGGAGGGCTCCTCCATACCGGGGATATTGCTCGGGTTACTCCAATCGCCCCACAGGCCGTCATCCAGCTTGTGAGAGGGCTCCCCAGTATTCCCGGTATTATTCCCGGTATTATTCCCGGCAGTATTCCCGGCGCCATTCTCTGCGCCGTCCTCCGTACCGCTGCCGGTGCTGTCCCCGGTGGGTTCCCGCGGCGGCTCCGCCGGCGGGGCTGGCTCCGGGGCAGGAGGAGACTCCGGAGAAGGCTCCGGAGAAGGCTCGGCGGGCTGCTCTAACGCAGGCATGTCATTTGGGTCAACCACGCCGGTAAGCTCCCAGCCATCATCGGCCATCGCCGGGACCGCAAGCACCAGCAGCACGCACAGCACCGCAGCGGCCAAACGCATTCCCTTCATAGTCTGCCCTCCCTTTTGCCAAAAAAGCGGCGCTTTGGGGGCGCCGCTCTTGGAATATTTGCGGGGATATTACATTTCCCAGTTGTGCCAGAAGCCCTGCACATCATCGCAGTCATCCAGCAGGTCCATCAGACGGGTCATCTTATCGGCGGCGTCCTCCGGCAGGGCGGTGTAGGTGCTGGGGATATAGGCCGGCTCGGCGGAAAGGAAGGTATAGCCCTTCTTCTCCAGCGCCTCGCGCACCTCGCGCAGCTCATTCACCCCGGTATACACCTCAATGGTATCCTCATCGAAATCCACATCCTCGGCCCCGGCATCAAAGCAGTCCTCCATCACCTTCTCCTCGTCCAGCTCGCCCTCGCTGTTATCAATGACGATCTGGCCCTTCTTGGTAAACAGGTAGGAAACGCAGCCGTTCTGGCCCAGGTTGCCGCCGCACTTATCAAAGTAATGGCGCAGGTCACCGGCGGTACGGTTGCGGTTATCGGTCAGCGATTCAATGATAACGGCAACGCCGTTGGGGCCGTAGCCCTCATATACCATCTCTTCGTAGCTGTTCTTATCCTCGCTGCCCGCAGCCTTCTTAATGCAGCGCTCAATATTCTCGTTGGGCATATTGGCAGCCTTGGCCTTGGCGATGCAGTCGCGCAGCTTACCGTTGGTATCGGGATCGGCGCCGCCCTCTTTTACCGCTACCGACATCTCACGGGCCACCTTGGTGAATACCTTGGCCTTGGCCGCATCGGAAGCGCCCTTTTTGCGTTTGATATTATTCCATTTGGAATGTCCAGACATAGGAAAAATCGTCCTTTCGTGTGATAGTGCATACTACATAAGAATTTTAACACATCCCGCGGACGCTGACAACCTTTTTTGCAAAATTCTCCCGCTAAATTCTGAAAAACGGTTGACAAAGCCCCCCTCTTTTGGTATGATAACTGATGTCGCCAAAGACCGCCTTTGGACCTGCGGGTGTAGTTCAATGGTAGAATTCCAGCCTTCCAAGCTGGTTACGTGGGTT
>OIAK01000764.1_pt1 | contig 13051 bp, 14 predicted proteins | sample 1580741 | NCBI WGS metagenome assembly OIAK01 (sample SAMEA3882521, study PRJEB24775) | human gut metagenome | biome: human-associated habitat; feature: intestine environment; material: feces | place: Netherlands | collected 2009/2010
TAAATGGACAGAGAAGTTTGTGAAAAATGTTTCTTTGCTCGCCCAGGGAAAAGAAGTTGAGGAAAGCTATTAACTAACATCATTTCGACAAAAATAATACTGAAAAAGTACTATAATCAGTCTGTGTCCTGCAATTTAATAAAACGCTTTACTAAAATAAAAAAGTATGGTATAATTATTTTGCAGAAAAAATATTTAATTGGATTTAAAAATTAAGGTATTTTTTTAAAGTTCGTTTTATAAGCAAAGTCGTTTTCCCGTCGAGAGCGCAGCTTTGTTAACATTATATATCGGCGGAGAAAAGAGGGGGAATATGGCAGAAAGCAAATCAAATTTCTTCAGCTATAAAGGACTTCCTTTGGTTAGAAAAGGAAAACAGCTCTATTTCGGAAATATGTATGACGACTATGTTGTTATGATCGATATTCTCGGAACAGAGAAACAAGGCGATTTGGACGTCGCAAATAAAGTTAGAATATTAAAAATGGCTACAGATTTCACACTTCCGCCCAATGAACAGATTGTGAAAAACGTTGTTAAGGAATGCAGCCTCTATGAAGCATTGGATATTGCTTGTGCTTGGCTGAAGGTTAGCTAATTAAATATGAACTAAAATCGGCTGTCTGATAAGACAGTCGATTTTTTGTTATATTAAGATTATTATAAGAAATGGCAAAGCTTTTGCTGTTGACAGTATGTGTGCAATTTGGTATAATGTCAGTATTAATTATTTTGAGTCGGAATGTGTAAAATGGGGTTAAAAAATAAAAATGTGGAATCGTAAAGAATTGAAAAATGCTGCAAAGCATTCAATTAAAATGAATTATATTGCATGTATAGCAGTATGCTTTATCATGATGTTTATTGCAGGGGAATATGAAAGCACCGTGCAATTTATTTCAAAATATGATGCGAAAAATGTCGCTAATTTAAAATATGATACCGATCAGAAAATTGAAATCGTCAAGGAAATTGAACAACTGACCGGCGGGGACCTCCTTAAAGCCGGAGAAGAACAAATCAGCAAAGCGGTTGACAAAATATCTGAAAAATATGATATATCCGCTAAGGATGATTTAAAAGCGTGGGTTGAAATTTATAAGGAAAAGGGAGCTTCAGCGTTGAATTTCAAAGAGGTTACCTTTTTCGGAACAACCGGCGAAACTTCAAACTGGCGAACGGTAACAAGAACCTTGGAAATATTGGGTTCTGATGAAATTGAAATAGACAGTGAAGTTGATCTTAATGAGGAACAGTTTGCATATTTTTTTGATATGGCAACAAAGGATGATTCACCAAAGATCGGTGTGATCAATTCTATTATCCGCCTTTTCAGCAGCAATGAAATTCTGCGTACATTGATTTCTTTGGCAACGTCAGTGCTTAGCTTTCTTATTGCAATTTTTGTGGCTGGTCCTCTTATTGTGGGAGAAAAACGGTTTTTCCTCGAAAATCGTACCTATCATGGCACTCGTATAGGAAGAATGGGATTTTTGTTCAGAGAACGTCATTTCCGACCTATCCTGACAATGCTTATCATGGATCTATATACTTTTTTGTGGTCTTTGACTATTATCGGCGGTATCATAAAAACCTATGAGTATGAAATGATACCTTATGTTCTGGCAGAAAATCCTGAGATAGAAAGAAAAAAAGCATTTAAGCTTTCAAAACAAATGATGAAGGGCAATAAATGGCGAAGCTTTGTAATAGATTTGTCTTTCTATCCTTGGATAATTGCAATAACCTTGATTATAGCAGTCGCTTCAGCGCTTATTACCGGAACTCCTCTAAAAAGTACATTAATCGCTGAAATCTGCTGTGCAGTGTTTATGATGCTTTTCCTGAACCCCTATAAAACTGCAACTAAAACTGAGCTTTTTATAGCCCTTAGGAAAGAAGCAAAAAAGAATAATTACCGATTCAGCGAAGAGCTTAATGATAAATATCTCGACCTTGATCTGTTAGAAGAACAAATGAATAACAATAATGAATTCTATGGGCAAACAAATGCCTAATAAAAAAACAGAGTGATTAACACTCTGTTTATCATTACTTGAAGTGAACGTTGATTTCACAAATTTCACTGTCTGTGCCAACCCTCATATACGGCCCGAAAACACCTACGCCGGATGTTACAATAGAATACATATTATCTATCTTTATCATTCCGCAGGGGTTTTCCCATGAGAATTTTACCGCAATATTTGCCGGGAAAAGCTGTCCGTCATGTGTGTGTCCCGATAAGTCAATGTCAGCGCCCGCATCAGCAATCTCCTGCAGCTCTAAAGGCTCGTGATCTACAAAAATAATTGGCTTAGATTTGTCTAAGTTTTTTGTAAGCTCCTGTGCTGACAGTCGTGAACCATCGTCTGTGGAAGGCTTTTCATAATCCCTTCGGCCTACAATGTAGAACTCATCATTGATAAGCATGGTTTCATCCCGAAGAAGAGTTATACCGGATTCATAAATAAAGTTGTCCATTTCATCGCTGCCGGTTTTTTCGGATGTTTTGCCGAGAGTGAAGCCTACGATGAGCTTTTCTTCAATGTCATGATTTCCATAGGTGGCATAAACCCCGTATTTGCTCTTGATTGATTGAAGCTGACGGCAGATTTCTTCAGGATCATCTAATCCGTCAAAGCTGTTGTCAAAAATATCTCCTGCAATTAATACAATGTCAGGATTGATTTCATTGACTTTCGTTACCATGTTTGTGATTTCTCTCGCACCGATAGAATAACCCATGTGTAAGTCAGCAATAAGTGCGATTTTTAAATCCTTTGTGTCTCCGCAGGACTTGTCCACATCTATATCATATGTTTTGAGCTTTATGTTCCTTGCGTTGTAAAGACCATAGGTGCATATGCAGGATAGGAAAACCGCGGTGACAATTCCCATGGTAACAAGAGTTTTGGAAGTAAATAAAAAGCTTTTTTTAAGACGTGTGTGCTTTAATAAAAATCTTATAATATCTATAAGAGCCACTGCCATAAGCATATAAAGCATTACACCCAGCCAATAGGTCGAAAGACGTCTTATCCATATCGTGAATAAGCATTTAGGCAATAGTGTTGCAAATAAAGGCGATACAAGACATATGGAATAGACAATTCCGAAAGGAATTTTAAATCTTTTGGCATTGAGCGGCTTTGCAAAAGAAAAAGTCCAGTGAAAAACTCTGAATAATAAATAGCCGCCTATGGCGAGATAAAAAGGCAGTAAGTAAAGGAATATCATTATTAACCTCCGATATTTGTTGTATTTATTATACCTCATACCGGAGAAAATTGCAATATAAATTATGGAGGAATAAAGTAAAATGGAGTTAACAATGACGCTTGAAGATCTTCGAGCCCTTGACCAATATCCGGGGCTTCAGTCTCAAAAATCACATATCAGCCATGTTAATCAGAAAAAAATAATTCATAGAGATTACCATAGACATTACACACTTGTTACATATATCCTGTTGTTTTTTATTTTCTCATTGATCGGATGGCTGTGGGAAGTAGGCATTCATATCGTGGAGGACGGCGTCTTTGTAAATAGGGGCACTATGTTCGGACCGTGGCTTCCTATTTACGGAGTGGGCGGAACAGTTGGAATAATTCTCTTAAAAAAAATCATGGATAACCATATCTTAACGTTCTTCAGCGTGGTTGTGGTATGTTCAGTTATCGAGTATTTTACAAGCTGGTATCTCGAAGAGTTTAAGCATATGAAATATTGGGACTATGAAGGCTATTTCTGTAATATAAACGGAAGAATATGCCTTGAGGGAGCACTGGTGTTTGGCTTTGCGGGCTGTGCAGGAATATATATTATGGCTCCGTTTTTCGACGAGCTGTTGAATAAGATACCGCTTAAAAGAAGAATCATTGCTTGTATAGTCCTTGTTGCCTTGTTCAGCACAGATTTGGTCTATTCAAAAACTCATCCCAATACAGGAAAAGGAATTACAGATTATATATACTCACCCATGTCAGAAATCAATGACCTTGAAGCTTTCAGCAGTTCAGTAAACGAATCAGATATGTCATTAATGACCGACTTAAAATCTTGACAAAATAAATTATTTCGGCTTTCTGTAATTGTCTATTCCAAAAAGATATCACTGTCAGTTAAAATGATTTCACCATTATCATTTTCATATTGGTTAATTTCGTTTTTTACTAAAGTTTCTATCATGTTAGTCATAGATCGATTCTCTTTTTGCGCTATTTTTTTAATTTTAGCATGATCTTCTAAATCTAATCTTAAAGTGAATTGCGACTTAATAATCGACACTATAAAAGGCTCCTTTGCAGTTTGATGTAATTTTGTAATTTTATAATATCACTGCAATTTGTATTTGTATGGTGTCTGAATGATACCATTGTTACACTTGATACCACAGCCCCCTGAGATATAATAAATACATATTAAATAAAAGACGGAGAACCTAAAAATGATTAAGAATTGTTGTTTTTTCGGGCATGAATCTTTACCGGTCACATGGGTGATTGAATTAAAAGTTATGCATGAAATAGAAGATTTAATTCAAAAAGGAGTTGCGGATTTTTATGCCGGAGGTCTTGTCGGTTGGGATATTATCTGTGCAAAAGCTGTTATAAGACTCAGAAAAGTATATCCCCATATAAAGCTTCACCTTTTTCTGCCCCGTTATAATAGGTTTAAAGTGAACGGCTGGGATTCAAATCAAAAAAATGATTATAACGAAATTCTTTCTGATAAAGAAGGCGTAGAAATCCAGTATTGGAGCGGAAGCACCACAAAGCTTAATAAAAAGCTTGTCGAGCTTTCAGATTACTGCATCTGCTACTATGATAAAAACATTACCGCCAGCCGTACATCTCAGGCTATTTTTATGGCTCAGGAAAAAGGACTTAAAATAATCAACCTCTGGGTTATGTATAGGAATTATTCTGTCTGAAAGCGTGAATTTTCCCCTTGACAAATCCGCCAATAGTGTTATAATATTATTATATATTAAAAACTTTGACGGAAACGTAATTAGCAAAAAACAGTCTTTCAGAGAGCCGTGAACGGTGAAATGCGGCAGACTGTTGCGGATTAGGATCATTCCTGAGTTGGTGAATTGAATTCAGTAGGTTCACTCGGTTCTCACCGTTATTTGAGTTTGAGCGGTGCAGCATTGTGTGTATTATGCTGTGCAATCAGAGTGGTAACACGGAGTTAAAAGCTTCGCCTCTGTTTAGGGGCGGGGCTTATTATATTTTAAAGAGGTTGATAAGAAATGCTTACACTTGATAAGGTTTATCATGCAAAACATGTATTGAAAGAGGTCCTGAGACCAACTCAGGTCATTAATGCTCCCCAAATAAACCCAAAGGCTAACGTATATCTCAAAACCGAGAATTTGCAGGTTACAGGATCATTTAAGGTCAGAGGAGCATACTATAAGATTTCACAGCTAAGTGAGGAAGAAAAATCTCACGGCGTTATCGCCTGTTCAGCAGGAAATCATGCTCAGGGCGTTGCACTTGCCGCACAGAAAAGCGGTATAAAAGCAACTATCTGTTTGCCTGACGGAGCACCTATCTCAAAGGTTGAAGCTACAAGAAGCTACGGTGCTGAAATCTGCCTCGTTGAGGGTGTGTATGACGACGCTTATAATAAAGCAATCCAGCTTCGTGATGAGAAAAACTATACGTTTATTCATCCGTTCGACGATGAAAACGTAATCGCAGGTCAGGGTACTATCGGTCTTGAATTGCTCGACCAGCTTCCTGAAATCGACGCAGTAGTTGTCCCCGTCGGCGGCGGCGGATTGATTTCAGGTGTTGCGTTTGCACTTAAATCCTTAAAGCCTGAAATTAAAGTATATGGAGTTCAGGCGAGCGGAGCACCGTCAATGGTGGAATCTTTGGCTGAGAATAAAATCAAATGCCTTGATAATGTGGCAACTATCGCCGACGGAATTAAAGTAAAAGAGCCCGGCGAGCATACATTTGAATATTGCAGAAAGTATGTTGACGATATTGTAACGGTAACCGACGATGAGGTTTCCTCCGCAATTCTTGCCCTTATCGAACAGCATAAGCTTATCGCTGAGGGCGCAGGAGCAGTTTCCGTTGCCGCAGTAATGTTCGACAAAGTACCTATTGAGGGCAAAAACGTTGTCTGCCTTGTTTCAGGCGGCAATATCGACGTTACTATCCTTTCAAGAGTTATCAAAAGAGGTCTGCTTAAATCAGGACGTTCAGATACCCTCACTATCCAGCTTGAGGATAAACCGGGACAGCTTCAGGGAGTATCACAGATTCTTGCGGCTCTTGGCGGAAATGTTGTGTCCATACATCATGAAAGAGCAAGCGAGGACAGCGACATTACCGACTGTCTGCTGAGAATTGTCCTTGAAACAAGAAATTATGATCATATCAAGCAAATCCGTCAGGGTCTGACCGATGCCGGCTTTAAAATCGTAAATAAATAAGTTATATACATAAAGGAGAAGATTAAAATGGCAGAGACAATTTATACTAAAAATGCACCCGACGCAATCGGACCTTATTCACAGGCAAAGGTCATTGGAAACCTTGTTTTTACATCAGGTCAGATTGCAATTAATCCTGCAACAGGAGCAGTTGAAGCTGATACTATCGAGGGTCAGACAAAGCAGGTTTGTGAAAACCTTAAAAATCTGCTTGAAGCCGCAGGAACTTCAATCGACAAGGCAGTAAAAACAGTTTGCTTCTTGAAGAACATGTCTGATTTCGGAGCATTTAACGGAATCTACGGCGAGTATTTCACAAGTAAGCCTGCACGTTCATGTGTGGCAGTAAAGGAACTTCCAAAGGATGTTTTGGTAGAGGTTGAGGTTATTGCAGAAGTTTAATAATATTCAGGCGGGATTTTTCCCGCCTTTATTTTGGTGAGGGAAATGATTAAAAAATCTTTGGTTTTCAGAGTGCTTCTTACTGTGAAAAAATATGCGTGGACTTTTGTCAAATGGCTGTTTATTGCCGTTGTGGTAGGCCTTATAGGCGGCGGAGTAGGAACACTGTTTTATAAATCCGTTGCCTTTGCAAATGAGTTGAGAAAGGATTATCCTTTTATAATCTTTTTTCTGCCTGTTGGCGGACTGATTATAGCCGGGCTTTATAAGCTTTGCAGACTGAAAGACGACCCCGGTACAAATATGATAATCAGTTCAGTCAGATCTGACAGACATGTTCCTATCGTAATTGCACCGCTGATTTTTATATCTACGGTGATTACTCATTTGGTAGGAGGCTCCGCCGGACGTGAGGGTGCCGCCCTGCAGCTTGGGGGAAGTATCGGTGCGAAGATTGGCGAGCTTTTTAAGCTGGACGAAAGAGACATGAGCCTTGTGATAATGTGCGGAATGAGCGCAGTTTTCTCTTCGCTTTTCGGTACTCCGATTACTGCCGCTTTTTTTGCAATGGGCGTTATAAGCGTTGGAGTAATTTATTATGCAGGGCTTGTTCCGTGTATTGCGTCGGCTTTGGTGGCATATAAGGTTTCGCAGTTGTTTGGGTCGCATTCCGCTTCTTTTGATATATCGAAGTTTGTGCCTGAGATGAATATAGTTTCTGTGATACAGACAGGCGTTCTTGCCGCATTATGTGCATTAGTAAGCATTATTTTCTGCGTGGCAATGAAGTATTCTCATTATAAGCTGAAAGTAACTTTTAATAACACTTATATACGTGCTTTTGTGGGTGGATGTGCAATTATTCTGCTTACACTTATAATCGGTAATCAGGATTATAATGGCGCTGGTTCGGATGTTATTTCCGCAGCTTTGGAGCAGGGCACAGCTCATTGGTATAGCTTTGCTCTCAAAATAGTTTTTACTGCTGTTACGATTGGAGCAGGTTTTAAGGGCGGAGAGATCGTACCTACAATGTTTATAGGCTCTACTTTCGGATGTGCAGCTGCATCATTGCTGGGATTATCGCCCCAGTTCGGTGCGGCAGTAGGATTGATCTCCCTTTTCTGTGGAGTAGTAAACTGTCCCATAGCGTCAATTTTCTTGAGCATTGAAATGTTCGGGACAGATGGGCTTATGCTTTTTGCATTTGCCTGTGGAGTAAGCTATATGCTTTCAGGATATTACGGACTTTACAGCTCACAGAAAATTGTATATTCAAAGCTTAAGACGAAGTATATAAACAAGAATGCAAGATAATTTAAAATTGAAAATGAACTGATATTGTTATTTGGGCTGTGCGCTTGAGCACACCGGTCGACGTAAAGCCTACCCTTATACTGATTTTGCAAACTTATCACAGCGGGGAGAACTATAAATTATCACGAACTGATATCGTGATTTGGCTCGTGCGGCCGAGCACCCCCTTCACTTATAGCCTCATTTGAGCGTTTTTTGCACGCAAACGTGCAACTATGAACGAAATATGAAAAAAGCTTGGAGATTTGCACAAATTATAACATTTGAATCTGTTGAAAATGCACATGCCAAAAATGGCATGTGCAAAATTTTTTATAAGTGAACCTTTGGCAGAATATAAGTGTCTATTAATATGAAATTGTCTTAATAAAAAAGCCGCTGTATTACACAGCGGCTTTTTTACTTTTGTCTTAAATCTTAAAATGCACAGGCATTCCGTTTTTCATCTCAATGTTTACTTCACCCTGAATAAGCGGGAGAAAATAGTTTATTGCAGCAGGAAGAATATCGTTGCATTGTGAATTTATCCATTCCTTTGGGAAGAACTTTTCGTGGTTTGCAATAAGTGTAGCATCTGCACTGTCGATTGTGATAACATAAGGCTTGTCTGATATACGTTTAAAAACCATTGTCTGGCCTGTTTTACCCTGCAACGCAGCTTCAACGCCCTTAGCGCCGATTTCTTCGGCTTCATCTATGTCGGTTTTTGAGCTGATATGGGAGGAGCACCTTTGCATTACGTTAAGCTCTATAGAGCGGACTTTACATCCGATTTTTTCACGAACAAGATTTTCAAGGACCTTGCCGATACCTGACAGGTATTTATGTCCGAATACATCTACAGCTCCTGACTGATAGCTTCCGTTCGCGTCGGGAATTTCAACTCCTTCAGAAATTGCAACGATAACAGCTTTGTGCTTTGCCTGTTGAATTCTTACGTCTTCAATGAATTTCTCAGCTGAAAATTCACATTCAGGTAAGTATATAAGATGCGGAGCAAGCTCGCCGTTAGCACGAAGAACACAGGTTGAAGCGGTAAGCCAGCCAGCATGACGACCCATGATTTCCACTATCGTAACTGAATCGTTTGAATAAACAGAACTGTCACGGATTATTTCCTGAACGGTTGCGGCAACATATTTAGCGGCAGAGCCAAATCCCGGAGTGTGGTCTGTTTCAGGCAGGTCATTATCTATGGTCTTTGGAATACCGATAACTTTAATATCTTTGTTTTTGCTTTTGAAAAATGCAGACAGTTTTGCGACTGTATCCATAGAATCATTGCCGCCTATATAGAAGAAGGCTTCAATTCTGTGCTTTTCAAAACAATTCAAAATAATATCATAAACTGAGTCATTTGATTCAGGCTCAGGCAATTTATATCTGCATGAACCAAGAACAGTTGAAGGGGTTTGTTTTAAAAGCTCCATATCATCGGTATTTTTAATAATGAGCTTTAAATCAACAAGCTTGTCGTTGATTATGCCTTCAATTCCGTTAATTGAACCGAAAACAGCGTCAATTTCAGGTGTTTTAAGCGCTTGTTTAAATACTCCCAAAAGTGAAGCATTAATGGCACAGGTTGGTCCGCCTGACTGGGCAACGGCAATATTCATTGTAAATCCTCCCTTAAAAACAGAATATTTTTTATTTTATCTTATTATAGCATATACTGTTCTTTTTTAAAAGGACTTACCGAAAATTTAATAAATTATACAAATTCACAGGCTATAATTTTATGTTACTAAATAACAGGGGCTTGAAAAAAGAATACTAATGTTGTATACTATAAACAAGGAGTATAAAAAAGCAGTTGATGAGAACAATGGTAATAAAGAAAGGAAGTTTGATTTTATGGTAACAAATATTAATGAAAAGCAGTATGACCAGGAAGTTTTAAATTCAAAAGGTCTTGTACTTGTGGATTTTTATTCAGAAACCTGCGGTCCATGCAAAAGACTTGCACCTATTTTGGAGGAGCTTTCTAATGATTTTGAAGGGAAGCTGAAAATTGTGAAAATCAATGTAAATGAAAACAGTCTGATTTCGTTTAAAATGGGAATAATGTCAGTTCCAACTCTTGTGTTTTATAAAGACGGAAACATGATTGAAAGCTCTGTGGGACTTTTACCGAAAGAGCAGCTTGAGAGAATCATAAATGAAAAGTTAAACTGATATTGAGATGACGTAATAATGAAAGGAGAAAATGTTCCGTAAAGAGCATAAACATAATTATGTATGACATTTTGATTGTAGGCAGCGGACCTGCCGGATTAACTGCTTCGATATATGCATCAAGAGCGAAACTGAATTTTGCAGTAATAGAAAAGGATTATATGGGATCGGGGCAAATCGCTATAACCGAAAGGGTTGATAATTATCCCGGACTTTATGGCATTGGCGGTTATGAGCTTGGTGAAAAATTCCGTGAGCATGCAGAGAGATTAGGGACAAGCTTTATATCCGGTGAAGTTATTGATATGAAGAAAAACGACGGAATTTTTGAGCTGTCGTTAAAGGACGGTAGCAGGCTTCAGTCAAAGACTGTAATCTATGCCGCAGGAGCACTTCACAGACATCTGAACATTGAGGGCGAAAATGAGTTTTCTGCAAGAGGAGTATCCTATTGTGCATCATGTGACGGAGCTTTTTTTAACGGAAAAATTACCACTGTAATCGGCGGAGGAGATACTGCGCTGAGTGATGCATTGCTTTTATCAAAGATCTGCAAAAAGGTATATCTTGTGCATAGGCGTACGGAGTTCAGAGGTGCGAGATATTTGCAGGAAAGTGTAAAAGATGCGGAAAACATTGAGATTATTACACCTGCTTCACCTATTAAAATCATGGGCGAAAATCTTGTAAACAGCATAGTGCTGAAATTTGAGGATGGAAGAGTTACAACCCTGAAAACTGACGGAATTTTTGTTGCAATAGGTATGAAGCCCAATAATTTCGGACTTAACGGGCTGGCGGAAATTGATAAAAGCGGATATGTTATAGCTGACGAGATGGGAATTACATCTGTGGAAGGGTTGTTTGCGGCAGGAGATGTGAGAACAAAAGCTTTCAGACAGGTTGTCACAGCTGTTTCCGACGGGGCTAACTGTGTTATGTCTGCGGAAAACTATTTGCAGTTATTAAAATGATTTTGTAATATTTATGGGTTTTCCATTCCGATTTTTTCTTTATATCTTTAAAAGCTATTGCTTTTTGAAAAAGTATAGAGTATAATAATTTTAAGATAAGAAGAAAAGAGGCAGAGGAAAATGGCGTTTAAGCTTGTACAAGGCGTTGACGTGGACAATATTGAAAATGTTCATTCGGCTTACAGCGTGGACGAGAACGGGATATATGCGGTATTAAGCGCCGAAATTTATAAAAAAGCTGTAGCAGAGCTTGCTCAAAGGCTTTGTGAGCCTGTATTTTTCTTTCTTGAAATCCCATGCTCTTTAGAAGAGGAAAAACAGTTGAGAAAGAATAAAAATGATCCTTATCACTATAATATCTATTATCTTGACAACTGTACAATTCCTGTTTCAAAAGCGATTATGGAGCGTTACGGCGAGCTTTTGACAAATGACGGTGTGAGCCGTTTCGGCTTTGGTTCTCACAGCAGTGATGAGGAAATCTACTGTAAGGGTTATCAAACTGTTTCGGTTTATGGTGATGTTAACAAATTCAAAGCTGTTTTTGAAAAAGAAAATATCCCATGCGAAGCCGAAATAAAAACTTTATGGGATGTGTTATCCTATGAAAATACAGGGACATGTTCAACTGTGGAGATCAACGGAGAAACAGTTAACGACATTGCGGAGAATTTAAAATCCGAGGGAATGTATCTTGCGGACACAGCAGAAGAAAAATAAATTATTAAGACGGAGGCAGTTAATATGAATATCTGGCATGACATTTCACCAAAGGAAATAACAAAGGATTCCTTTACGGCAGTTATTGAAATACCTAAAGGCTCAAAGGTAAAATATGAGCTTGACAAGGCAACAGGATTGCTGAGAATGGACAGAATACTTTATACTTCAACTCACTATCCGGCAAATTACGGCTTTATTCCCCGCACCTTTGCTGAAGACGGTGACCCTTTGGATGTGTTGGTGTTATGCTCAGAAACTCTTGAACCTTTGTCATTGGTAAAATGCTTTCCTATCGGAGTTATTTCTATGCTTGACAACGGAGCGGCAGATGAAAAGGTAATTTGCATTCCTGAAAATGATCCGACTTATAATGTTTATGAGGATATTGCAAATCTTCCTAAGCATATTTTTGATGAAATGTCGCATTTCTTTGCTGTTTATAAATCCCTTGAAAATAAAGAAACGGTTATTGATGACGTTAAGGGTGCTGAGGATGCAAAGGGAATAATTCAGCATTGTATTGATAATTATATTGAATGCTATTGCAAATAAATAGTTTTGTATTCAGGCCGAAGTGAAAAGCTTCGGCTTTTTTTATTTAAAATTGACCAAAGCGGCTTTTGAATCGTATTATTAGTGAAAGGAGTGATTAACATAATGGAAAACACATCAGTTCGGCCGGCTGATGGCATTGAAAAAACAATTAAGACATATGGGAATATGCTTTTCAGAATTTGTTTGGTTATGCTGAAAAATCCTGTGGACGCTGAGGACGCAGTTCAGGAAACTATGCTTAAATATATTCAAAAAACGCCGGAGTTTGAAAGCGGCGATCATGAAAAAGCATGGCTTATTAAAGTTGCATCTAATAAGTGCCGTGATATTTTGAAGTCACGCTGGCGCAATGTTCCGCTGGATTTTGAAATGATAAGGGAGTATTCATGCAGTGATGAGGACAGCCAGATCATGGAGGCGCTCTGCAAGCTCTTCATCGGCCTGA
>OIAK01000766.1_pt1 | contig 13027 bp, 14 predicted proteins | sample 1580741 | NCBI WGS metagenome assembly OIAK01 (sample SAMEA3882521, study PRJEB24775) | human gut metagenome | biome: human-associated habitat; feature: intestine environment; material: feces | place: Netherlands | collected 2009/2010
TCATGTCATCGGGAGTAATTGGGTAATTCTCATAGCGATCTGCGCTCCATTGACGAAAAGCATATTCACTTTTTAACCACTTGGTTATAGTATGAGCATCACAAGACTTATAAGGTCTTAATCTTAACACGATGATATTCCTCCTTGTCATGCGGCTTGAAATTTATATCTCATTGAATGCGGACTTGATTGACCTTACGCCCACAATTTTCATTGAATATTTAGATATATCTACTCCTTTAAGTGAGTGAGCGGGCAATATACACTTTTCAAAGCCCATACGCTGTGCTTCGGAAAGTCTTTGTTCGGTGTGGGATATATTTCTTAGTTCTCCGCCCAGACCTATCTCTCCGAAAGCGATGGTTTTCTCGTTTACCACTTTATCAGTAAGGCTTGAATAAAGCGCTAAAGCTATAGACAAGTCCGCCGCAGGTTCGTCAAGCTTAAAACCGCCGACGATATTAATATATACATCAAGTCCGCCGAAGAAATAGCCCAGCCTTTTTTCAAGAACTGCAATTATAATAGACATTCGGTTATAATCAAAGCCGGTACAGGTACGTCTTGGTGCGGAAAATCCGCTTTTTGATACAAGAGCCTGTACCTCTGCCATTATAGGACGGCTGCCCTCCATAATACATGCCACACAACAGCCGGAAACATCTGTTGGCCGTCCTGACAACAGCATCATAGATGGGTTTTCCACCTCAACAAGTCCTTTATTAGCCATTTCAAAAACACCAATTTCATTTGTTGAACCAAAACGGTTTTTTACCGCTCTTAAAATTCTGTATGAAAGATTGCGCTGTCCTTCAAAATATAAAACGCAGTCAACTATGTGTTCCATAACCTTTGGTCCTGCGATAGCTCCGTCTTTATTCACATGTCCCACAATAAACATCGGAATTTCTTCGTTCTTTGCTGTACGCATAAACATATTTGTACATTCTCTCACCTGAGAAATTGAGCCTTGTGCGGAAGAAATACCGCTGATATTCATTGTTTGAATAGAATCGATAATAACTATTTCAGGCTTTTCCTTTGAGATTACGCTGCAGATTGCTTCGCAGTCGGTTTGTGCGAGAAGATATAGATTTTCATTTTTTACGCCAAGCCTTTGTGCACGAAGCTTAATTTGTCTTACAGATTCCTCTCCTGATACATATAAAATCGTATGATCCTCGCCCATATACTCGCAGATTTGCAGAAGCATTGTAGACTTGCCTATACCCGGTTCACCTCCGAGCAAAACCAAAGATCCTTTTACAAGGCCGCCTCCGAGAACTCTGTCAAGCTCATTTAGTCCGGTTGAATATCTTACCTCATCAAAACTGGCATCAACATTGCTTATATTTAAAATAGAATCTGAAATATCTCTGATTGAAACGGAGCTTCCTGAGGCAGTTTTATGCGTTGTTGTCTGACACTCCTCAAAAGTATTCCATTCACCGCAGTTTGGACATTTGCCATTCCATTTAGATGTTTCATATCCGCATTCTCTGCAAACATATACGCTTTTAACTTTAGCCATAATAAAACTCCGTTCATATAAAAATAAAAAATCTCAGCGGCGGCATTTAAGCAGCCACTGAGATATTATATTTACCCAAAAATTTCTCTAATTCGCTGCAAAGCTTTGCTTTATAGCAATTATACCATAACCACAAGTCTATTGCAACGGTGCATTTACATAAAGTAAAAATATATTATTCTGCATTTTTTTAAGCTTTATCCATTGGTATTTTCTTTATTTTTCTGAAATTCAGTATACTTATCAAAGCAAAGCATACAACTCCGATTATTATCATTTCCGGATATATAAGGAGAGATATAGTATGGAAGCCAGCCGGCAAAGCTTTGAAGCATTGGTTTCCATATTGCCCAAACGCCGTAATAGCATATCGGTAAACTTAAAATAATTGAGATTAATGTTACAATGGCAGTTGAAACGATATACAGCTTTCCGACCTCTCCGTTGCTGTATCCGAGAATCTTTGTCATTGAAATTGCCGCTGTGTTTTTACATAGCGGCAGTATTTATCAAATAAATTACTTTTTAATTGTTTCAAAAGCTTCCTGTAAATCAAAGAGTATATCATCAATATGCTCTGTACCAATGGATAGACGGATCGTATAGGGCTTTATTCCCTGTTCAGCAAGCTCTGCTTCATTAAGCTGAGAATGGGTTGTGGTTGCGGGGTGGATAGCCAATGACTTAACGTCTGCAACATTGGCAAGGAGTGAGAATATCTGAAGATTATCTATGAATTTCTTTGCATCCTCTGCTCCGCCTTTAATTTCAAATGTGAAAATTGATCCTCCGCCATTTGGAAAATACTTATCATAAAGCTCTTTATATTTGCTTCCCGGCAAAGACGGGTGATTTACATTTTCCACTTGCGGATGATTAGCAAGAAACTCTACAACCTTCTTGGTGTTCTCTGCATGTCTTTTAACCCTGAGTGACAAGGTTTCAAGACCTTGTAAAAATATGAATGCGTGGAATGGAGATAATGTCGCACCGGTATCACGGAGCAAGATTGCACGAATCTTTGTAACAAATGCAGCTTTTCCCACTGCTTTTGTAAATGAAACACCATGATAGCTTGGATTTGGTTCTGTCAGAGACGGGAATTTTCCGCTTGCTTCCCAATCGAAGTTTCCGCTATCCACGATAACGCCGCCGATTGCTGTGCCGTGTCCTCCGATAAATTTCGTTGCAGAATGGACAACGATATCAGCACCGTATTCAATAGGTCTTACCAAGTAAGGGGTCGCAAAGGTACTGTCAATTACCAACGGAATTTTATGGGCATGGGCAATATCGGCTACCTTTTTTATATCAATGATATTTGAATTCGGATTGCCGAGAGTTTCAATGAAAACAGCCTTTGTATTTTCCTTAATGGCCTTTTCAAATGCGCCCTCTTCATCAGGATCAACAAAGGTGGTTGTAATTCCATACTCAGGAAGTGTATGTGCAAGCAGATTATATGTTCCGCCATAGATAGTATTAGCGGCAACGATGTGGTCACCTGCATGTGCAAGGTTTTGGAATGTATAAGTAATTGCAGCAGCGCCTGAAGCCACAGCCAAAGCGGCAACACCGCCCTCCAATGCGGCAATTCTCTTTTCAAAAATATCCTGAGTAGGATTTGTTAATCTTCCATAGATATTACCTGCGTTGCTCAGATTAAAGCGAGCCTCAGCGTGGTCTGAGTTATGAAAAACATATGATGTGGTTGCATAAATAGGAACAGCTCTTGCGTCTGTTACCGGATCTGCCTCTTCCTGTCCTACATGAAGTGCCAAGGTTTCAAATTTAAGATTTCTATCATATATTTTGCTCATTATTATTACCTCTTTCAAAAAATATTTTATTTTTATTATTTAATATTTATCAATACATTATTTCTTACAGAAATACATTCGCATTCGTTTTGTTAAAGGAACTTGTATTCTTATTTTAATATAAGTCATAATATCACTCCAAGCCTTTTCATATTATTCCTATTAAAATACTATGTTTTACTTTGCTTATAATATCATATTCGGTTTGCTTTGTCAATGTATTTGTACGTTTTTGTATACATGCACAAAAAAACCGCATGATAATCATGCGGTTACGACAAAAATATCCAATTTATTTCTTTTTAAACACTATAAGTTTACTAATGATATAATTCAATATAAGTACTACTATATTAGCTGTGATTTTTGTGATCCAATAATTAAATCCAAGCAGTGAATATCCCAGCCACATCATTCCCATTTCAACAAGCAGTGTAAAAACTCTTCCGCCGTAAAAAGACATTGCTTCTGAAAAAACTGACTTTACACCCTTAGCTTGTGAATCAAAAACCCACACACGGTTTGTAACATAGGCAAAGGTTACTGCACATATCCAAGAGAAGACTGTGCTGGCTGTTGAAACGATATCCTTTGAATCAGTAAGACTTTCAAGTATAACTTTTGAAAAGCCCGCAGTAACAAAGCTAACGGCTGTTGTAAGAACACCGAAAAAAAGATAAAGCAGCATTTCCTTATTTTTAGCTTATATAGGCTGAAGCTTTTTCAATATACTCACAGACATTATTCTGTCGAAAATATCCGGTTTCTTTTGAATTTTGTTTTCGTTTGACATTTTCTACGACCTTTCATATTTTTAATCTTTTTTATTATACCTTATGCATTAAAAAAGTTCAAGTGATTGTTGATTTTTTTTTATAAATATGGTATCATGTTTCCTATAATGATCGGCATTGAATTAATAACAAAAAATATTTTATTGGAGGATTGCTGATAAATGATATTTTTTATAGCTGTCTGTCTTGTTATTTCTGCTATCTGTTCTGCAACCGAAACGGCGTTTTCATCGGTAAATCGTATAAGATTGAAGAATTTTGCTTCCGGCGGCAACAAAAGTGCAGAAAAAGCCTTAAAAATTATAGATAATTTTGATAAAGCACTTACTACAATTCTGGTGGGAAATAATGTTGTAAACATTGCTTCATCTTCTATGGCGACTGTTCTTTTCACTGAAAAATTCGGAAGCGGAAGCGTAGGGCTTGCCACACTTGTTATGACTGTTTTGGTACTTATTTTCGGAGAGATCATTCCGAAAAATCTTGCAAAGGAGAACTCGGAGACTTTTTCTGTTTTTATGGCTGCTCCTCTTTCGGCGGCTATGTTCATACTAACTCCTATAACCACAATCTTTATGGGTATAAATTCATTGGCAACAAAAATCGTTGGACATAAAAACAGCCAGCCTTCGGTTACAGAAGAAGAGCTTAAATATTATTGAGGAAATTGAAGACGAGGGAGTTCTTGAAGAACAGGAATCAGATCTTGTGAAATCTGCTCTTGAATTTGATGAAATAACCGTAAGTGAGATTCTGGTGCCTCGGGTCAATATTATCGGAATTGAGTTGAATACACCTATTGAGGAGGTCAGAAGGATTTTTATTGAAACAGGATTTTCAAGACTTCCTGTATATGATAAAACGATTGATACAATCATAGGGATTCTCCATAAATCAGATTTTTATGAGCTTTATTTAAATAAAGACCGGGATATTAAAGCTCTTCTTAAAAAACCGGTATTTATTTCAGAAAATAAAAGGATTTCAGAAGTTCTTCGTGAAATACAGAAATCAAAGGTTCACATGGCTGTTGTTGTTGACCAATACGGCGGAACAGACGGAATATGCACTCTCGAAGATATTATTGAAGAGCTTGTGGGTGAGATTTATGATGAGAGTGACAAGGAGGATACATCTTTTATAAAAATAAGTGATCATCGTTTTGAAATATCGCCTGATTTATCGGTAAGCGATTTTCTTGAACGTTTGAATTTACCCGAAAACACCATTGAAACTGAAAGGAATTCTATGGGCGGTTGGATAATGGATATACTTGACAGAATCCCTGAACCTAATGAATTTTTATCCTATGGTCCATTTAATATAACTGTTATTATGGAAGATGAGCAAAAAATTGAAAAAGTGAAAATACGGATAAAAGACGAAGTTACTGAGACACAAGAATAAGAAGGGAAGCGGCTTATATGCCAAAGGAAATAAAGAAACAAATAATTGATAAAAAAGAAAAAACAAACCGCATATCGGCAATTACGGCAATGTCAGCATCAATTTTAATGTGGGGATTTATTATTTTACTGCTCCCTAAAATAGTGAAAACCGAAAGCGCTGTAATGACATTGATTTTTACTGTAGGATATGTTCTGTTTTTTGCGTCATGTATTGCACATTGTGTAACATCTTACGGCTTTTTTAAGGCAACGGATAATTTCACAGGTATATTTCATGGTCTTATATCTCTTGTTAGTACCTTGTTTTGTATTTTCAACTTAAGATTTATACTTGTTATGCTGTTTTCAGCATTTGGTAAGGATGAAACTGCCAAACAGTTTATCGGAAGTAAAACCATGACAGAGTTTTTAGGAACTCAAGCATCAAATTGGACTTGTTTCGTTTTTGCCTTAATAATAATGATCATTATTGGCATATTGGGAATCATAAGGCTTGTATCTGCTGATAGAAAGTAATAGTATTAAATATTTTAAATATAAAAAAGGCAGCCACGTTGACTGCCTTTTTCTTATACGATAAGCTCTTTATAAGCTTCAAAATAAAAATCAGATTCTTTTTTCATATCTTCCCAATCTGCTATGTAATGCTTATCAAGACAAGCTACAGCAGTGAATCCCCCTGCCTTAGCGCCTCTTATTCCCTCAATTATATCTTCAAAAACAGCACATTCATTGGATTTTAATCCCATTCCCTTGCAAGCATATTCATAGACATCAGGGAATCCTTTTCCTCTCTTCACATCATTTGTTGATGCAAAGAAATCAAAAAGCTCATAAACTTGATTGTTTTTTAAAACTGCCTCAAAAAGTTCTTTAGATGCCGCTGTTGCCAATGCAAGTTTTACCCCGTTTTCTTTCAAGAAGTTAAGGAAGTCTTTTGCGCCTTTCTTGAGAGAAATATGGTGGGCATATTCATCATATGCCATTTCATGCCACTCAGCAGCGATATCCTCAATTTTTTCATTTAAATTAAAAAGGTTATTAGTATACTCTGCTGCCGCAGTAAAGTTCATAGTGGAAACAGCTTTAAAATAATTTTCAGGTACATTTAATCCACGTTTTGCAAGAAATTTTATATCTATATCGCTCCAGACATGTGATGAAGTTATCAATGTTCCGTCTAAATCAAATATTATGCCCTTGAATTTTGAAAATCTCATACATTTTACCTTCCTTAGAAGAAATCCGACTGTTCTGTTTTAAAGCCTTCTCCGAAAACCTCTCCTGCACTTGTTACAAGCATAAAAGCTTTGTCGTCAATTTCAAGAACGGCGTTCTTTACTGAGGGAAGCCTTTGCTTTTTCATGGCACATAACAAAATATCTTTTTCCGTTCCCTGATATCCAGAAACGCCTTTAAGAATTGTACAGCCTACTCCTACTTTATTAAGAAGGCTGTCAAGTATATCTTGACTTTTTCCGCTGATTACAAAAACCATTCTTGCTGTATCCGAGCCATATAGCACCATGTCAAGCACTCTTGAAAAAATCGTCAGTGCTATAAGTGAATATAGTGCAGTGTCGGCATTTCTGAAAACAATTCCAGAGATAATAGCTATTATGCTGTCGATAATTAGAATGACAACGCTTAGTTTTAAATAAGGCTTTTTTATTTTTATAAGTCTTGTTATGATATCTGTTCCTCCGGTTGTGGAGCCTGCACGAAACACTATTCCACAGCCAAGTCCCATTACAGCTCCTCCGGCTAAAGCAGCAAGAATTTTATTTTCAGTAACTGGAGAGAAAAATGCACATGCATCCGTGGTGATGCCTGAAACAATTATAGCTGCGACTGTGGTAAACAAAAAACGCCATCCCCATTTAACTATTGCTATAATAAGAAGCGGAAGATTTATAAGCATTGTCAGGCTTCCCACACCTAAAGGTATGAAGTAATTTAGTATGATAGAAATACCACCTACTCCTCCCGGTGCAAGGTGGTTAGGAGCTAAAAAAAGTCCAATGGATATACCATAAATAAAAGCTCCGATGCACATAGTTAAAAATCTTTTTTGCGGCGAGCCTTTAAAAAATTTGTCTGACTGCATAAAAATCCTCCTTGAAATTGTTATTTCAAGAATTATTTTTTGCATTGTGGATAAAAATATACCTTACATAAACTCGTCAAGCAAGCCAGCAGCTAAACCCACAAGCTCAACACATGGTCGCTTTTTATAATATTCACTTGTTCTTTCAGCGGGAACAGATTTGCTTGTTCCTGTTAAACCCAACATATCACGGCAGATAATTGAGTCAAAGTTATTTTCTTCTTTAAATCTTTCTGCAAATTTTTGAACCTTTGCATATAAAAATTTTTTTGCTTCAAAATCTTTTGAATTTTCTGTACCGTATTTCATTCCCAAAACCATAAACGCTCCCGAACAAGCACCGCAAACTTCTCTGAGCCTACCCATTCCTCCTCCGAAAGACTGTGAAATCTTCATGGCTGTATTAAAATCAAGTCCTAACTCCTCAGCCCATACCCCAAGCACTGACTGAGAGCAGTTATATCCGTTTTTAAAAAGCTCTTTAGCTTTTCCTGCTTTTTCAAAATTCAAAATAAAAACCTCCCTTAGTAAAATTAAAATCTTGTATTTATTTTATCATATTCTATTGAAAATGTCTATATGACGTGGTATAATATATATAATTCTAAAGGAATTATATGTATTTGGAATGTATATTTTTTATGAAATTATTAACAATAATTTCATAAAAAATAAAGTTGACAAATGTACACTTCTGTGGTATACTTTAATCACAATAAGAGAAAAGATTAAAATATATCAAGGTGAAAACCACCTTTAGAAAATTAAATTGAGGAGGACAAAATTATGTCAAAGTTTGTATGTTCAGTATGCGGTTATATTTATGAAGGCGAAGCAGCTCCTGAGTTTTGCCCACAGTGTAAGGCTCCTGCTTCAAAGTTTTCAAAGCTTGAGGAAACAGCTTCAATAGTTTGGGCTGACGAGCATAAAGTAGGCGTTGCTCAGGGCCTTGATGAAGAAGTTGTTGCAGGTCTTAAGGAAAACTTCAACGGAGAATGCTCAGAGGTTGGTATGTATCTTGCTATGGCAAGAGTTGCTTATAGAGAAGGATATCCTGAAGTAGGTCTTTATTATGAAAAGGCTGCTTGGGAGGAAGCAGAGCACGCTGCTAAGTTCGCAGAACTTCTCGGTGAAGTTGTTACACCATCAACAAAGAAAAACCTTGAGCTTAGATTTATGGCTGAAAACGGCGCTTGTGAAGGAAAGCTTGCTTTGGCTAAGAAAGCTAAGGAGCTTGGTTATGACGCTGTTCATGATACAGTTCATGAAATGGCTAAGGACGAAGCAAGACATGGCTGTGGCTTCAAAGGTCTTTATGACAGATATTTTGGCTAATGCTTAAAAATTTTTTCGGCAGAGAGCGTTGGCTCTCTGCCTTTTTTATTAGAAAGGACAGGTGTTTAATATGGCAAATTTAAAAGGTACAAAAACTGAGGCAAATCTCATGGCTGCATTTGCAGGTGAATCACAGGCAAGAAACAAATATACATATTATGCAAGCAAGGCTAAAAAAGACGGATATGTTCAGATTGCCGCACTTTTTGAAGAAACAGCAAACAATGAAAAAGAACATGCAAAGATTTGGTTCAAACTGCTTCATGGCGGTATGCCTTCAACTGTTGAGAACTTAAAGGATGCCGCTGAAGGAGAAAACTACGAGTGGACAGATATGTATGCAGGATTCGCTAAAACAGCAAGGGAAGAGGGCTTTGACGAAATTGCTGATCTTTTTGAGGGCGTTGCTGCTATTGAAAAAGAGCATGAAGAACGTTACAGAAAGCTTCTTGCTAACATTGAAGGCGATTTGGTATTCTCAAAGGACGGAGATGTTATTTGGGAATGCAGAAACTGCGGACATATTGTAATCGGCAAAAAAGCTCCCGATGTATGCCCTGTTTGTGCTCATCCTCAATCATACTTCCAAGTTAAGGCGAACAATTATTAAATCTAAAAGCAGGCTTCTTGCCTGCTTTTTAATTTGTAAAACTTTTATGAAGTGCAGTAAATTGCATTGACTTAGAGTCAAGTTTAAGATATATAATAAATAGGGTTATCTCTTTTTAATATAACTTAGGCAAGGATGTCCCCCGCCTCTTTAGGCGGCGGGGGACATATTGTTAACAGTAGGAGATACAATCTCCTACTGTTAACCCCATTGCAAAGCAATGCACTTGCCACGTTGAATGACGGGGCAAGCCCCTTATTGAATATATCAGGAGATGTTTTTATGACATATACAATTTCAGAGGTTGCTGAAAAAATGGGAGTTTCCGCCCATACATTGAGATTTTATGACAAAGAAGGACTTCTGCCGAATGTTGACAGAGTAAATGGCAGAAGGGTTTTCAAAGATGAAGATTTTGCTTGGCTCAGAGTGCTTAACTGTCTGAAAAATACCGGTATGCCTTTAAAAGAAATTCAGAGGTATTTAGATCTTTGCAAGCTTGGTGACGACAGCCTTGAAGATCGACTTCAGCTTATGCTTGACCAAAAGAAATCCATTTAAGATCAAATTAAGTTTCTTGAATTTAATATGAAACAGCTTGAATATAAGATTTGGTATTATGAAAAAGCTATTGAGGCTAGCACCGAGAAGATTCATGAAGGGCATTCATGTAATCCTAACTTTGAGCCTGATATAATACCGGAAAAATAAATTACACATAAAAACCGTTCACAGTTTTTAATCTATGAACGGTTTTTTTATTACAAGACAAACCTATATTAATTTTATTACATCTTCTGCTATCAAGTCTGCGGTGAGATGATTTTCTTTTAATATATCACTTACATTATATCTGTCAAGGAATTGCTTTTTGAAACCGAAGTTAAGCACTTTCATTTGTGAACTTCCATAGAAACGTGAAATTTTCTCTCCGAAGCCGCCGTCAAGTATACCGTCCTCAAGGGTGATAACTATATCATGGTCAGCTTTAAGCTGTTCCAAAAGCTCGTCATCAGTTCCGCTTATATAATAAGGATTTATAACTGTTGGCTGAACTCCCGTCGCTTGCTGAATTCTTTCAGCTGCCTTAACTCCAAGATTATAGAACGAACCAAGACCGATAATTGCTATCTTTTGACCCTTTTGCATAACCTCATATTTGTTAAGCTTAGAAAAGTCCTTGTCAACAACCTTTCCGTCTGAAATATATTCGCCCTCAGGAACTCTAATAGCAACAGGATATTCATTTTGCTCAACAGACCAGTCAAGCATAGCAAGGTATTCTTCTTTTGTAGTTGGGGCAAGATACACTAAGTTAGGAATATTAGAGATCATCGGTATATCATATATTCCTAAGTGCGTAACATCATTCATGCCATAAATGGACCCTGAAAAAACGGGGATCGTAACAGCATTGTTATTTACGCACAAGTCCTGTGAAAGCTGGTCATATGTTCTTTGCATAAATGTACTGTATACTCCGTAAACAGGTTTTCCGCCGTTTGCGGCAATGCCAGAAGCCATTGCAACGGCATGCTCTTCAGCGATACCAACATCAATAAACTGTGATCCTGCTTTCTTACGTTTTTCTTCAGTAAATCCCATGATTGCAGGAGTAGCTGAAGTTATGGCACAAACAGATTTGTCTTGTTTCATTTTTCTCAGCAAGTAATCAGCAGTTATGCTTGAATAATTTTCACTATCGGAAGAATAAAGAGGTTTTCCTGTTTCGGGGTCAAAAGGCATGCACCAATGCCAAGTTTCTTTATTTTCCTCTGCCAGAGCATAACCTTTACCCTTTTGAGTTACAATATGCACTGCCACAGGGTGATTTATATTCTTTACTTTTTCAAAAGCGCTGATAAGTGATGGAATATCATTTCCGTCTTTTACAAATAGATAATCAAGACCCATTGCCTTAAAAAGGTTGCATTCAGCTTTTCCGTCTGTTTCTCTTAAAAGCTTAAGGTTTTTATAAAGTCCGCCGTGATTTTCTGCAATAGACATATCATTATCATTTACGACAACAATGAAATTGCTGTTTTGTTCACCAGCGAAATCAAGTCCTTCAAGGGCTTCGCCGCCGCTGAGAGAACCGTCACCGATAATTGCAATAATGTTTTCTTTTCCGCCTTTTAAATCTCTTGCTTTAGCAAGGCCACAGGCAAGGCTTATTGATGTTGAAGTATGACCCACTGTAAAGAAGTCATGTTCGCTTTCATCAGGATTGGTGTAGCCTGACACATCGTCGTAATGCTCTTCATACAAGAAAGCGTCTTTTCTGCCGGTAAGCATTTTGTGGCAATAGCTTTGATGTGACACATCAAAAACAAACTTATCAACAGGGGAATTAAAGACATAGTGCAAAGCGATTGTAGCTTCAACCATACCGAAATTAGGACCAAAGTGGCCGCCGTGCTTGCTTAATTTTCCTAAAAAAGCAGTTCTCATTTCTGTGGCAAGCGCCTCAAGCTGGCTGTCATCAAGTGTTTTCAAATCCACCGGACCATTTATATTTTCCAAATACATAGATATCCTCCTAACATAAATTTGACTGTGGCTATATTATAACAGTTAGAGTTAACTCTATGTCAATAGTTATATTCAACTGTTAACATAATATTTATAATTTGCATTAATAAAGTAAAGAAAACTATCGCATTTTACATAAAAACAGCCGCAAGTATTTCCTTGCGGCTGTTTTTATGTTGGTGAGAAAATTGATATTCACAAATCAATATCTACATTGTAATCAGTATCAATCAAAATATAATGCACATTGTATTTTTGACACATTTCCAGATTATAAAGGTTATCTCTAATCAACAATTCTATTGTACAATCAGAATCGTCTAAACGAGTTTCAATTTCACTTGCATATTTTTTTATATCCGAAAAACAGTGTTCAATATACTGCTTTGTCATAATAAGACAGACATACTTTATTTCTTTAAGATATATTTCATCAAAGTCTTTTTCCCAGTCAAAAGGAATATAACACCCTTCAACCGTAAGATTTTGGTGGTTTTCTATAGCGGTTTTAATCATTTCCCTGACTATAGGCCAAAGATAATCTGCTAATTCTCCATCGTCATTAGGCGTTAATTTAGTATGTCCGCTTCTAATAAGTCCCATCTTCAAATGGTCAATAGATAAATAAGGATATTTATATTTCTCTAATATTCTTTGGGCTAATATAGTTTTTCCTGTATGGGAAGCCCCGGCAATTAAAACAATCATTCATTGTCCTTTCAAGATATATGTTCTGTATCAGTCTGATAGACCCTGATTCAGTGTACTAACTAAATCATACCACATCTCAGTCTGGTTTTCAAGCATTTTGTATTGAAACTGAAAAGATGAAAATATTCCTGACACAGCGGATACAAAAAATCCCGTTACCACAAAATGATAACGGGAT
>OIAK01000776.1_pt1 | contig 12899 bp, 11 predicted proteins | sample 1580741 | NCBI WGS metagenome assembly OIAK01 (sample SAMEA3882521, study PRJEB24775) | human gut metagenome | biome: human-associated habitat; feature: intestine environment; material: feces | place: Netherlands | collected 2009/2010
GTGTTTTTATGGAAGTTAAAAAAATGGAATCTCTAAAGGAGCTTTACAAAATCGGCAGAGGTCCGTCAAGCTCGCACACTATGGGGCCCGAAAAGGCGTGCAAGATTTTTAAAGAGCACAATCCGAAAGCCGACCGTTTTGAAGCAATTCTCTATGGCTCACTCTCAAAAACGGGAGTCGGTCACGGCACGGACAAGGTTATCAAAGTCACATTTGACCCTACCCCTTGCGATGTTGTTTTCAACAATGAAGATCTTGAGCTTCCGCATCCCAACACAATGGACCTGATCGCCTATAAGGACGGCGTTGAAATTAAAAAAATCCGTGTTCTCAGCGTCGGAGGCGGAAAAATTGAAATTGTCGGTTACAAAAATGTCGATCCGCCGAAAATTTACGGGCTGTCAGCCTTTTCCGAGATTGCCGAGCATTGCAGAAAAAATCACATGAAGCTTTGGCAGTATGTCGAGGAGGTTGAGGGAATCGAAATTAGAGATTATCTCATGAAAATCTGGAATCAGATGAAGTTGAGTATCCATATCGGTCTTGAAACCGAGGGAGTTCTCCCGGGCGGACTGAACGTCAAGAGAAAGGCGAAAAAGCTCTATTCTCATCAGCATATCGACGAGAGCGCTCAAACCAAGGAAAACCGCGTTGTTTCCGCCTATGCTTTCGCCGTAAGCGAGCAAAATGCGGACGGAGAGGTCATTGTAACAGCCCCGACCTGCGGCTCGGCAGGTGTTATGCCGTCGGTGTTGTATTATCAGCAGATGAAAAGGGGCTATACCGACCTTGAGATAGTCCGTGCACTTGAAACGGGCGGAATAATCGGTAATCTGGTAAAGACCAACGCTTCAATTTCGGGAAGTGAATGCGGCTGTCAGGCGGAGATAGGAACGGCGTGTGCAATGGCTTCTGCCGCACTCGGCGAGCTTTTCTCTCTTGAAATGGATAAAATAGAGTATGCCGCTGAAATTGCAATTGAGCACCACCTCGGACTGACCTGTGATCCGATTTGCGGACTGGTTCAGATCCCGTGCATTGAGCGCAATGCCGTTGCGGCAATGAGGGCAATAAATGCTGTCAGCCTCGCAAGCTTTTTGAGCGACACAAGAAAGATTTCCGTCGATGAGGTCATCGAGGTCATGAGAATGACGGGCAAGGATATCCCCGGACGCTACAGAGAAACCGCCGAAGGCGGACTGGCAACATTAAACATTAAATAAATTTTGTATATTTGTCTGCCGTAAATATTGCATTTATTTTTGCGGCGTGATAAAATAGAAAGTACCATATAAGCGGCTGAGAATTCGGCCGACAGAGAGAGGAGAAGCATTATGGCATTAAGTGAAAAGTTTAAGATTGGAACAAAGACCCCGAACCTCTATCTCAGCGGCTACAAGGGTCATTTTGTGGCAGGAAGAAGCCACTTGAATTATTATATAGACATCACCTCGCAGAAATCATGTCTTTCCGAGGCGAAGGCAGTTGCAAAGGCAATTGCCCCGAGCTACAAGCTCCACATGGAGATTGACACGATCCTTTGCCTTGACGGCACAGAGGTTATCGGCACGTGCCTTGCAAGTGAGCTGACAAAGAACGACCTTGCAAGTATCAACGCAAACAGAGCGATTAACATTCTTGCCCCCGAGTACACGGCAAGCAACCAGCTCATGTTCCGTGACAACATTGTTCAGATGATTCAGGGCAAGCAGGTTCTTATTTTGGCCGCTTCGGTCGTTACCGGTAGCACGGCTCAGAGTGCATTTGAGGCAATCCGTTATTATGCGGGTACACCGGTCGGAATCGCTTCTATTTTCGCAACAATGAAAGAGTGTGAAAACTTCCCCGTTGTATCGGTATTCGATCCTCACGACCTGCCCGAATATGAGAGCCATTCAGCTATGGAATGTCCTCTTTGCAAGAAGGGCGAGCGCATTGACGCACTCATCAACAGCTTTGGCTGCTCGATGCTTTAATTAAAACAATATAATAACCTCCGTCTGTAAGTGTAAGCCTACAGGCGGAGGTTTCGGTTTTATTTAAAGAAACTGTCCATCGTAACGCCGAGAATTTCGCATATTTTTTGCAGCGTATTCGCAAGCGGCAGTCCTATTCCGTTTTCATATTTTGAAACAGACGAACGATCCATTTCAAGCATATCTGCAAGCTGTTGCTGCGTAAGTCCGCTGTTTTTTCTTGCTTTCTTAAAATTTTCGGAAAAGCTCTTTTGTAAACTCCAATAAAATAAAAAGTGCAGCCGAAGCCACGCACGAAAAATACACGGCTTGATTGTTGCGACACAAACTCAAATTCACAAAAAAGACGAATGCGGAAAAGCCGGTATTTTTACACAAAAATATTATATCATCTTTATAATAAAAATCCAGTATTTTTTATTTTGTTCAACAATTTCACGAAATAACAATTGCATTGATCCATTCTTCCGAAAAAAATCAAGCCTGCTTTGTCAATCAAGGCAGGCTTGTACTGTTTTATTTAAGAACTATGTCGCCGTTCTCAACGTCAACCGTGATTGACGTTACGGGAGTGTCGATATTGTCGATGATCTTCTCGGCAATCTTATCCTCGACCTTGCGGCGAATATTATTTCTGAGGTCTCTCGCTCCCCTCGTTCCGCCGACAGATTCCTTTGCAAGCTCTGCAACGGCTTCATCGGTATAGGTGAACGTTATGCCCTTATCCCTGAGCGGCTCCCTGAACTCGTCAAGCATGAGTACGGCAATCTTTTTGAACGCATCTTCGTCAAGGTCATTGAACACTACAATTTCATCGACTCTGCCGAGAAATTCGGGTCTGAGGAACTCTCTGAGTGCCTTTAGCGCCTTTTCCTTATTGACATCGCCCTGCGTTTTTCCAAAGCCGAGAGCGCCTTCAGAGCGACTGCTGCCCGCATTGGAGGTAATGCAGATAACGGTGTTGGAGAAATCCACGGTGCGGCCCTGGGCATCGTTGATCTTGCCCTCGTCCAGGATCTGCAGCAGGATGTTCATCACATCGGGGTGGGCCTTTTCGATTTCATCAAACAGGACCACGCTGTAAGGATGGCGGCGCACTTTTTCGGTCAGCTGGCCGGCTTCATCATAGCCGACATAGCCCGGCGGCGAACCGATAATTCTCGAAACGCTGTGCTTCTCCATAAACTCGGACATATCAAGCCTGATAAGAGTCTCAGGCGTGTCAAAAAGTTCGTTTGCAAGCTGCTTTACAAGCTCGGTTTTTCCGACACCCGTCGGTCCGACAAAGATAAACGATGCCGGCCTTCTTCTCGGGCTGACGCATATTCTTCCGCGTCTGACGGCTTTCGAAACAACGTCAACCGCCTCGTCCTGACCGATTACCTTTGCCTTGAGCTTCTTGTCGAGATCGGCAAGTCGGCGAAGGTCGCTTTCAACTATCTTCTGCGCCGGAATGCCTGTCCAAAGCTGAATTACCCTTGCAAGATCCTCCTCTGTAACCGGAGAATTTTCAACCAGCGGGATAAGCTGATTTATTCTTGTCTCGCACTGCATTATATCCTGCTTTACCTTGGCAATCGCCTCGTAATCCGGCTCCTCCGCCTCCATGAGATCCTGCTCACGAATTATAAGATCCGCCTTTTCATTGAGCTTATTTTCATATTCGCTGATGTTCTTGTTTCTCAGGTTTGCACAGGTGCAGGCTTCATCAAGCAGGTCAATAGCCTTGTCCGGCAAAAATCTGTCATTGATAAATCTCTCCGAGAGCGTAACTGCGCTGTGAACGAGAGTATCGCTTATCTGAACCTTATGGTAATTTTCGTAATAATCTTTTATGCCGAGAAGCATTTTATAGGTGTCCTCAATCGACGGCTCCTCAACCTTAACGGGCTGCAAGCGTCTTTCGAGGGCGGCATCCTTCTCAATATACTTTCTGTATTCCGTAAAGGTCGTTGCGCCGATAATCTGAACCTCGCCCCTTGAAAGAGCAGGTTTGAGAATATTTGCGGCATTCATTGAACCTTCGGAGTCTCCGCCCGTACCGACAAGGTTATGCACCTCATCAATAAAGAGAATAATGTTGCCCTCAGCCTTAACCTCTTCAACAAGACCCTTTACTCTGCCCTCAAACTGACCTCTGAACTGCGTACCGGCAACAAGCGAGGTGAGGTCGAGAAGCTGAATTTCCTTATTGGCAAGCTTTGCCGGAACCTCACCGTTGGCAATTCTGAGAGCCAAGCCCTCAGCAATAGCGGTTTTACCGACTCCCGGCTCACCTATAAGACAGGGATTGTTCTTTGATCGGCGGCAAAGAATTTGAATCGTTCTGTAAATTTCGTTGTCTCTGCCGATTATTCTGTCAATTTTTCCCTCTTTTGCTTTTCTTGTAAGGTTGGTGCAATAAAGCGGAAGATATTTGCGCTTTTTCGACTTCTTTTCGCCTTTATTCTTGCCTTTGCTTTTTTCTTTAACTTCCGTATCGGGAACATCGGTGAAATCGTCCTGCTCGTCCTTATTCATAAAGCCCTGCATGAACGGAAAGGTCGGCGTTCCGCCCGGCTCGAAGCCCTCGCCCTCGTCGCCCATGCCCATCATGGCGCCGAACTGCTCGCTCATTGCTTCGTAGTCGTCCTCCGTTATTCCCATGTTTTCCATCATTTGCTTTATCGGACCCGTAGATTCCATGGCACATTTCAGGCAAAGCCCCTCCTGATGGGAGCTTTTGTCGCCGTCCATTCTTGTCATGAATATAACAGCAGGTCTGATGCCGCATTTGCTGCACATTATTTGCTTCATATTTATCTCCTGTTATTTTTTGCTGAATTTTTCTTTGAACTGCTTAAACACTCCGGGAAGATAGCTGACAAATGCCACAACCGTCAGCAATGCCGAAATCGCAACGAGCACGATGAGCATTGTATCGGGAATTGTCCAAAGGCTGTTGAAGGCTCCTACATCTGGAGCGAAAGCAAACAGCGCTATCATTACGAAGTAAAATACGCAGGTCGCAACCTTGCCGTAAATCTCAGCCGCACTCGGCTTGAGACCTATGGCTATCATAATTCCTCCGAAGAGGACCATTACAAACTCTTTTATAATAAAAACAAGGAATATCCAACTGAATGTTTTGATAAGCGAATCCGTGCTGGAGCTGAACCTGATGTAAAGAAGAACGGCAATTGTTATCTGAGTCAGCTTATCCGCCACGGGATCAAGCACCTTGCCGAGTTCGCTTATTTGATTAAAGCGGCGTGCTATCTTGCCGTCAAGACAATCGGAAAGTCCGGAAAGAGCAAGCACAAACACCGCCCATATAATATTGTTCGGGATAGAATCATTGAGAAAAAGATATGCAAAGACAGGAACCATAATGATTCTTGCAAATGAAAGCCAGTTCGGAATTGTGTTCCAATTTTTAAAAAGATCCTTAATCATTTTTATATACCCCCGTAGGAATTATTGAAAGTTTTTATATTCTCGGCAATCTTATCGTTTGAAATAACCGCCTGCACGATGACCGAAGAATCTATCGCATTTACATATTTCGCATTATACACCACATGGGAGGATATTTGCAAGCCCACGCTCAAAACTATTACAGCCATAACACCGCAGCCGAAGCCGAGAAGAGCGCCCAGAAATCTGTTTGCCTTTTTAAGTATCGGCAGCTTTTTCAGTGAATCCAAAAGATGAATTATCCATGTGAACAAGAGTCTGACCGCTATGTAAATAAGCACAAATACAATAAGCTTTGCAAGGTATCTCTCCGTGCTGCCGAAAAGACTTGTGTTGCTGTATATCCAGTCCGTCACGGTGCCGCAGAAAATTCTCGCCGCCAAAAGCGCAACGATAAACGAACCGAATTTAAATATCGTCTGAACAAGTCCCTGTCGGTAATATCTTACCGTCATCAGCACAATTACTGCCGCAAGAATTATATCAACTATATGCTCCTGCATTATTTGCTTACCTGCCTTTCGTCCGTGGTTCCTCTCGTTTTATAACTTTTTATATTCACGCCGGTCAGAATATATGTCCTGCCGCCGTCAACCGTCACTCTTTTAGGCTCGCCCGTGAAATAAATCGTTCCGACCTGCTTGCCTCGATTGTTAAACGTTTTGACCTCGCTGTCAAAAAGAACAGCGACGTATTTTCCGTCCGTATCAACGCTTCTTATTTCCTTATCGAAATCAACGGTAAACCTCTCCTTGTTGCTGCTGTTGTAAAAACTGAGCGTTGAAAGCGATGAGCTGCCGTATTTTGAAAGAGCAAGAACCGACGAGCCGTCCTGACTCACGCAATAATTGTGAAGCTTATCGGAATTGAACTTCAGGTCGTCCTGCCTGTTCGTATTGTTTTTGATGTACGATTTAAGGTTATCGCCCACGGCAACAATGTTGTTGCCCTTGATATAATTCACCTTCAAAAGCGTTGTTCCGCCGTAATCAAAGCATGCGGTATATTCGTCCGCCTTGCTGAGGTTGAAAACATAAAGTTTTGAAGATATCTCACCGTTCAAAGCCTTAATTGCGGCAACTGCGGCATATTTTCCGTTCGGCGAAAGGTCTGTATCCGTGATCCTCTCGTCGCTGAAATTCCATGAGAATTTTTCTTTGCCGTTTTTGTCATAAACCGTCAGCACGGACTGGGCGTCCTTACCGTAGGTCGCAACCGCATAATTGCCCTTTGAACCTATCGCCGCCGCCATGATATTTTTATCAAGCGACTTTTCGATTACTGTATCCGAGCCTCGCTGAACTCTGAATTTGCCCGAATCAAGGTCAAAAACAATCATTTTTGAGCCTTTGCTTTTCATCACCGGGTTTGAATATGTGTGACTTTTCGGCATAATCTCCTTTGCCGAGGAGGTCAGCGAAATTGTTTTATCGTCAAGCAAAAGATTTAGATTTGAATTGTTTACCGTAATATTTTTAACCTTGCCGGCACTGATTTCATAGGGATATCCGTCGCCCGAGCCGAGACTCATAAAATAAGTTTTAACATCGGCCGTAAAGGTCGATACCGTCATATTGCCGAGCTTCTGAGCTGCCGTCATAACAATAAGAATTACAACGGCAACAGCTAAAACGATTGTCAGAATTTTCTTTGAACGATCCGTAATTCTAAGCTTGATTTTTTTTGATTTTCCCGAGCTTTTCAAACTTCTGCCTCCCCATAGCTTACATAATCAAGAAAAAGTCCGCACGCAGGGGCGGTTCTGCCCGCCTTTTCTCTGTCCCTACTTTCTATTATAGCTGTCAGTGTGTCTTTTTCAATTCTTTTTTCTGAAATTTCTATTAACGAGCCGACCATTATCCTCGCCATGTTGTAAAGAAAACCGTTGCCCTCAACGTAAAAATCGACCTCATCGCCGTTCCTTACAACGCCGCAATCATAAATCGTGCGAACCGTGTCCTCAACGCTGCTGCCCGAGGAGCAAAAACCGGCAAAATCGTGCGTTCCGATATATTGCTTTGCCTGTTCATTTAAAATATCGGCGTCAAGCTTTGATTTATAATGCCATGCATAGTTCTTGAGAAACGGATTTTTCGCCTGCGAATTCCATATCCTGTAAAGATATCTCTTGCTTTTGCAATCGTACCTCGGGTGAAAATCAAGCGGCACTTCCTTACAGGATTTGACAGCCACACAGTCGGGCAATACGGCATTGAGCGCACCGGTCAAGCGGCAGCATTCAATGGAGCTCTCCGTCCTCAGCGTACAGCAAAAATCGTTCGCATGAACGCCGGCATCAGTGCGACTGCAACCCGTTATGCTTTCACGCACGCCGAGAATTTTTTCAACGGCGTCCTGCAAGCATTCCTGGACGGTTATTCCGTTCGGCTGAACCTGCCAGCCGTGAAAGTCCGTGCCGTCATACATCAGGCGAAGCGCAAGGTTTCTCATTTAACAAGCACCGCCTTGAAATAATAATTCAGTACAATAATTCCCGCGAAATAAACGAGCGCTGCGCCGAGCCACACAAAGTCCGTTGCTCTGAGCTTCATTTGTTTCATTCTCGTTCTTCCCGGACCGCCCGTATAGCAGCGGCAGTCCATTGCGTCGGCAAGCTCGTATGCACGTCTTATCGACGAGACAAAAAGAGGAACAATAATCGGCACAAGCGCCTTGACCCTTTGCATAAAGCTGCCGTTATCAAGGTCGGCTCCCCTCGCCTTCTGAGCGTTTGTGATTCTGTCTATCTCGTCAATGAGAGTCGGGATAAAGCGCAGAGCCAGCGTCATCATCATTGCGAGCGTTGACACGGGCACTTTTATGAGCTTGAGCGGAGCAAAAAGCTTTTCAAGGGAATCCGTCAGAACGGTCGGCGTTGTCGTGTAGGTCAAAAGCGAGCTGATAACAACAAGACAGACAATTCTTATCGCCATAAACAGAGCGGTAAAAAGTCCGTTTGTCGTGATGTGGATAAAATGCCAGTTCACAAGCTCCGTGCCGCCTCTAATATAGAAAATGTTCAATATCGACGTGAACAGAACTATAACGACGATCGGCTTGAGACTTTTTGCGACCATCTTCACGGGAACCTTTGAAATTATATTAACCGTCAACGTGAAAAGCACCATAAGACCGAGCGCCTCAAAGCTTTTGCACATAAAAATCGAAACAATGAACAAAACCGTCAGTATAATTTTCATTCTTGCGTCCATGCGATGAATCGGCGATTCAACGTTGTAATACTGACCTATAGTAATGTCTTTTAACACCGTTTGCACCTCCTGTGCAGGGAAAATAATAGCGGTTTACCTCGTCAAAACCTCAACGGCACGGTCAACGGTATAGACCGAGCCAAAATCATGTCCGTTGTTTTTGAGTATTTCAAATACCTTTGAAATCTGCGGAATGTTAAGTCCTATTTCTCTGAGTCTTTCGGCGTGAGAATAGACCTCGTCAACCGTTCCGTACATTTCAAGCCTTGCGTTGTTCATGACGGCAACCTTGGTTGCTATCTTCGCAATGTCCTCCATGCTGTGTGAAACAAGCAGAACGGTGCTTCCCGTTTTTTCACGGTAATTCTTTATCATATCAAGTATTGTGTCTCTGCCTATCGGGTCGAGACCGGCAGTCGGCTCGTCAAGAATAAGAACCTTCGGCTGCATTGCGATAACTCCCGCTATTGCGGCTCGTCTTTTTTCACCGCCCGAAAGGTCAAACGGTGATTTTTCGAGCAATTCCTTTTTAAGTCCGACATATGCCGCCGCCGAAACGACTCTTTTCGCTATCTCCTCATCGGGAAGCTTCATATTTTTCGGACCGAATGAAATATCTTTATACACGGTCTCCTCAAAGAGCTGATATTCGGGATACTGGAAGCAAAGACCGACCTTGAAGCGAGCTTCTCTTGTCGCCTTTTTATCCGACCAAATGTCAATGCCGTCAACAACTACCTTACCGCTGTTTGGCTTGAGAATTCCGTTAAAATGCTGAACGAGGGTGCTTTTACCTGAACCCGTGTGGCCTATAACCCCGACCAGCTCGCCCTCTTCAATATCAAGATTTATATTGTCGATAGCCTTTGATTCACTCGGCATTCCCTCATTGTAGAGATGAGTAACGCCCTGCATTGAAAGTATCGGCATCACTTTCTCACCTCCAAAACCTTGAGAATAGCCTCGGCACATTCATCTTCATCGAGTATATCTTCCGGAAGTTTGAATCCTTTTTTCCTGAGCCTGTAGGCAAGCTCTGTAGCCTGCGGCACGTCAAGTCCCAGCTTTTTCATTCTTTCAACGTTCCTGAAAACCTCTTTCGGAGTACCGTCCATTGCAGTTCTGCCGCCGTCCATAACGATTACTCTGTCCGCCTTAACCGCCTCGTCCATATAATGAGTGATGAGTATAACGGTGATTCCGAACTCCCTGTTGAGCTTCATAACCGTGTCCATGACCTCTTTCCTGCCCTGTGGGTCAAGCATGGCCGTAGGCTCGTCCATGACGATACACTTGGTGTTCATTGCAATAACGCCGGCAATAGCGACTCTCTGCTTCTGTCCGCCGGAAAGACGGTGAGGCTCACGCTTGCGGAATTCATACATTCTCCGAAGGCTCAACTCCGAGATTTTCGGGGCCGAACGCAACGTCGTCCTCAACGATCGTCGCAACGATCTGATTGTCCGGGTTCTGAAAAACCATGCCGACGGTTTTGCGAATATCAACCGTCTTTTCCTCGTCCGACGTGTCCATGCCCTCGACCGTGACCTTACCCTTGTTCGGAACAAGTATGCCGTTAATCAGCTTTGCAACCGTTGATTTGCCGCAGCCGTTATGACCGAGCACGGCAAGAAACTGCCCCTCGGGCACTTCAAGACTAAAATCGTTAACCGCGTTAACGACCCCCTCGTCCTCCAGCTCGTAGGCAAACGAAACGTTATCGAATTTTATAATGGTATCGCTCATAGTCAGTGTTTCTCCGAATTACTTTTTCCAAATTGCAGATGCGCCGCATGGGAGAACCATGCCTGTCTGCGTCACAGGCAAGCCTATCTCGCTGCCCGTCACCTTTCCGCCGAATTTCGGCACGACAAGCGCACCCAGAATATACTGCATAACAGCCGGCGAAAGTCCCGTTGTATATGAATTTATAAGCATCATTATCGGGTCGTCAGAAAGCACCTCGGTGCAAAGCTCAACAAAGCCGTAAACCTCATCCTCAAGCTTCCAGACTTCGCCGCCGGGTCCTCTGCCGTATGACGGAGGATCCATGATGATAATATCATATTTATTGCCCCTGCGTATTTCACGCTGAACAAATTTTATACAGTCGTCAACTATCCATCTTACGGGTCTGTCGGCTACATGGGAAGCGGCGGCATTTTCCTTTGCCCAGTTAACCATGCCCTTTGAGGCGTCAACATGGACAACCTGCGCCCCTGCTTTAAGGCAAGCTACGGTTGCGCCGCCCGTGTAGGAAAACAGGTTGAGCACCTTTACGGGTCTGCCTGCATTTCTGATAAGCTCAGCCGTATAATCCCAATTGACTGCCTGCTCGGGGAAAATTCCCGTGTGCTTGAAGCCCATGGTTTTGACGTTAAGACCAAGCTCTTTATAATCAATACGCCAAGCGTCGGGAGTTTTTCTTAAAATCTCCCAGTGGCCTCCGCCCGTTGAAGAGCGGAGATATCTGGCATTGGCTTTTTTCCACATGGGATGCTTCTTGGGAGTTTTCCAAATGACCTGCGGATCGGGACGAATAAGGATAACATCACCCCAACGTTCAAGCCTTTCTCCGTCGGAGCAATCCAGCAATTCATAATCCTTCCAGCCGTCGGCAACTCTCATTCTGACATCCTCCGTTTATATAAGTCTCTCTTTAACTACCTGTGCAATTTCCTCGGCAAGGGTCTGAATCATGTCCTTATCCCTGCCCTCGAGCATAACTCTGACAAGCGGTTCGGTGCCCGAAACACGAACAAGCACTCTGCCCGACTCACCAAGCTCCTTTTCTGCGCTTGCAATAGCCTTCTTGATTTCCTCATCCTTGTCGTAGCGAGCCTTGCCCATCTGGGAAACTCTTACGTTGATAAGAACCTGCGGAAAAACTTCCATCTCGGCGGCAAGCTCGGAGAGCTTTTTGCCCGTTCTCTTCATAACTGCAAGCAATTGGAGAGCAGTAAGCTGTCCGTCACCCGTTGAAGCGAAGTCAAAGAAAATAACGTGACCCGACTGTTCGCCGCCTATCTTAAAGTTATTCTCTCTCATATTTTCAAGAACGTATCTGTCACCGACTTTTGTAATCTCGCTCTTGATGCCGTTCTTCTTGCAGAATTCAAAGAAGCCCATGTTGCTCATAACCGTAACAACGGCTGTATCATCGGTGAGGACTCCTCTGTTTTTCATATCCTTGGCGCAAATCGCAATAATCTTATCGCCGTCAACAACCTCGCCGTTCTCGTCAACAGCCAACATTCTGTCGGCATCACCGTCAAAAGCGAAGCCTACGTCGCAGCCGTATTCCTTAACATATCTCTGAAGTCCGTCAAGATGAGTCGAACCGCACTCACGGTTGATATTGATGCCGTTCGGCATTGACGACTTGATGTGGCAGTCAACCCCAAGCTCGGTAAAAAGATCGGGAGCCGTTACGCTTGCCGCACCGTTTGCGCAGTCAAGAGCAACCTTGTAGCCCGAAAAATCAATATCCTCAACCGTGGAAATAAGATGACGTGTGTAATCAAACGTCGGCATCTCGGAGCTTCTGATACGTCCGATATCAGCGCCTATCTTAACAGGCGGCTGAGTTACGCCGTCAAGGATAATCGCTTCAATTTTCTCCTCCAGTTCATCGGGAAGCTTATAGCCGTCCGCCTGAAAGATTTTGATGCCGTTGTATTCGCACGGGTTATGCGAAGCGGTGATCATGACCGCTGCATCATACTCATATTTTTTAACAAGGAATGCAACCGCAGGCGTGGGAAGCACGCCGAGCTGCATAACATCTGCACCGACCGAGCAAAGGCCTGCAGTGATCGCAGAGCAAAGCATATTTGATGAAATTCTTGTGTCCATTCCGATCATAACTCTCGGACGCTTTTTGTTCTCGTCAATAAGAACCATCGCAGCCGCACGGCCGATCTGCATGGCAAGCTCGCATGTAAGCTCCGAGTTTGCAACTCCTCTTGCACCGTCTGTTCCGAATAATCTGCCCATGATGCTTAAAATACCTTTCTTCTTTTTTTCAAACACAACAATCTATTTTTATAAATCACATTTTGGAGAAAAAGTCTGCTTTTATAAAAAATAGAGCAAATTCTCTATCCCTATAAGAACGCTTTGTGGGCTTTGCGTCCTGCAAAGCCTTTGGGCGTTCTATCTCGGCATCCTTGCCGAAACCCCAAACCCCTTCCCCGTGGTGAAGGGCTGTGTATGCTTTGTTGGCTCTGCATCGTGCAGAGCCTTTGGGCATACA
>OIAK01000793.1_pt1 | contig 12695 bp, 11 predicted proteins | sample 1580741 | NCBI WGS metagenome assembly OIAK01 (sample SAMEA3882521, study PRJEB24775) | human gut metagenome | biome: human-associated habitat; feature: intestine environment; material: feces | place: Netherlands | collected 2009/2010
CGGGCGGTATATCATAAACTGTCCTGCCGTACTGTTCGCACATTGTGCATTCGCCGGGAGTTGCGGGCGAAAGCATATCCGATGCGGTGACGAGGTTATTCTCCTTGCGTATGCCGGCATTTTCGAAAAATCCGTCATAAAGGGTGCTTTGCTCATCGTTACGGTACAGATTGACAATATTGTACTTGCATATCATCATTTCATCGTTTGTTATATGAGAGCCGACACCGAACTGCGATATTCCGTCATTGAGAAGTATTTTTCCGACTATATCCAGCACATCTCTTATCATAGCGGAGGTGCAATCGTCAAGATAATAAATATCCTTGTGGAAAGTGATGATATTTCCGTTTTCGTCCTTAGGCTCGGCGGTTTGGGGAGTGGGAAGTTCCAGAATAAAGAACAGCCTCTCGTTTTCGTGCAGTTTTATGAAATCCTCAAGCAACGGCAGAGTTTTTTGTGCCGATACGTTTGCGGTGAAGAATTTTCCGTCCGTTTTATAACCTTCGCTGAGCTTATCGGCAAAGGAAATCGAAAAGCCTTTTCTCATAGTAAGCATAATTTATACCTCTTATTTTCTTCCTGCCAAATACATTAAAGCCGTCATTGCAAGCCCGAACGCAAGTCCGGATGCTCCGAACGCACAGAGCCACCCACTGTCAACTATCACTTGTAACGCCTCAACGGCATTGCTCCCGACAAACATTTCAAACAGGAACAAAACAATCATCATACCGAGCGCCAAGAAAACGCCGAAAATCAGTCCCATCAGCATTCCGACAGGAAGGAATGACAAAAGATTCTTATCAACGTCAGCCGCTTTACATTCCTTTCGTGTAAGCTTTTTCAGCTCTGCTCTCTTTACAGCTATTGCGGCGGCTTGTGAAATATCCTCGTTTCCTGCACAGCACGAAAAACTGTTTGAAATATGATAACCGCCATTGCGGAACATACTTGAATAAATATCAGCATTACTATAGTCAAAGCCGTCTTTCATCACAATAGTTCCGCTTCTGAATATAATTACCGTCTCTCCGTCGGAGCACATTTCATCGCAGTGTACCATATAAAGAACATTCTTTTCATTACCGACAAAATATGCCGTATCATGACTTTGGAAGATGTACGCCTTTAAGTTCACCCGTTTTTCTGAAATCGGGATAAACGCCCTCATAGCCTGCTTTATAAAGCGTATCGGTGATATTTTTTCTTATCCGAATGTTTTCGGGTTCAAGTCCGATTATTTCCGATATAGTGGGATAATCCTTGCAAAGCCCCCAAAAAATCATATACAGTTCACGCCAGAGCGGTTCATATTTCACATCATCAAGACCACTGAAACGTTTATTTGAAATTCCTGTTTTAGCACGTCTGACATTCTTTAAGATGATTGCGGTAAACTCATTCAAGCCGTACTTTTCGGCATAAGCTGTAAGAACCGGCAATTCAGGTTTCGCTTTAGAGCTGTCTGCAATTTCCATAAGTTCAAGCACAAGCGGTAGGTAATTACGCTCGGCTTCGCTGATAAAAGTTTCATCAAAGCTGTATCTGTCATATATATTAGCCGCCATACAAACTACTATATCCCATACGCCATCGGAGTTATATGTTTTCCTGCACGGCATCATTTCCGCATTTGCCTGGTCAAACTTCAGTTCAAAATCTTCATCACCTCGTTCTTCGCTCCATACTGAGAAATGAATCACATTTTCATTTTCATCAATGCACATCTCATAGACAAGCACATAGCTGTCTTCAGGTATTGTATATTCGGTTTTAACTTTGTCAAGGCAAACCTTTAAAATGAAAACTTCCATATCAAAGAGAACAACCGCATTGTTTTCTTCCGTTCCGGTCAGATATATATTGCAATAGAATAACGAATCGTCATTGAATTTGCTGAATATTTTTTGTGTGAGCTTATCAATATTATTCATAACTGCCTCCCGTATTATTTTGTACTTACATTCTACCATAACTGCGCCGACAGTGCAACCTCAAACGCAAAAACACCGCAGTGGAAACACTGCGGTGAATGTTAATGTGGGAAGCTCCTGAATAAAGAACAGCCTCTCGTTTTTGCCATATTAACCTGCTTACTTCTTCTTTATAACCGTTCCCTGTCTTGTTTCCTCGACGGTGTAGCCCATTGCGGTTATCTTATCTCTAAGCTCATCGGCAAGTGCGAAGTTCTTATCCTTTCTTGCCTGCTTTCTCTGCTCGGCAAGCTCAAGAATTTCGGCAGGAAGCTCCTCGGCTGTATCGGTGGGCTTTTCGTTTACTGCCTTTGCCTTTTCGATAAGCGACAGTGAAAGCACCTTGTCGAAGTCGGCGATAAGCGCCAGCTTTGTTGCGGGTGTTGTGTCAGCCTTTAATACATCATACAGCGCAGTGATTGCAAGCGATGTGTTTATATCGTTGTCCATAGCGGCGGTGAAGCCCTCACGGAGCTTATCGTAAGCCGCCTTGTCAACCTCGCCCTGCTCCGCCTTTAAAAGCTGTGCTATCTTAGCGACCAGCTTTTCGTATGCGCCCTTTGCGTTGTCAAGATTTTCATAAGAGAATACGAGCGACTTTCTGTAGTGCGACAGCAGGCAGAAGAAACGGTATATCACGGGGTCGTAGCCCTTGCTTTCAAGCAGGGATACCGTAAGGAATTCGCCCTTTGACTTGCTCATCTTGCCGCTGTTTGTATTGAGGTGGTGAACGTGGAACCAGTAGTTGCACCACTTATGACCGAGATAAGCCTCACTCTGTGCTATCTCGTTTGTGTGGTGGGGGAATGCATTGTCGATGCCGCCGCAGTGGATGTCAAGATATTCACCGAGATGCTTCATACTTATGCAGCTGCACTCGATATGCCAGCCGGGGTAGCCTACTCCCCACGGGCTGTCCCACTTGAGTTCCTGATCGTCAAACTTTGACTTTGTGAACCACAGAACGAAGTCTGCCTTGTTTCTCTTGTTGCCGTCCTCCTCAACGCCTTCGCGAACGCCAACCGCAAGATCCTCCTCCTTGAAATCGTTGAAAACATAATACTTTTCGAGTTTGGAGGTATCAAAATAGATATTTCCGCCTGCTTCGTAAGCGTAGCCCTTTTCGATAAGAGAAGAAATTACCTTGATGAAATCTGCGATACAGTGAGTTGCAGGCTCTACAACGTCGGGACGCTTGATGTTCAGCTTCGTGCAGTCCTCGAAGAAAGCGTCTGTGTAATACTTTGCTATCTCCATAACCGTCTTATGCTCACGCTTTGCACCCTTCAGCATCTTGTCATCGCCTGTGTCGCCGTCGCTTGTCAGATGTCCCACGTCAGTAATATTCATTACACGCTTAACGTCATATCCCGAAAAACGCAGATACTTCTCAAGAACATCCTCCATAATATAGCTTCTGAGGTTTCCTATATGAGCGTAGTGATAAACTGTCGGGCCGCAGGTATACATTGCCACCTTTCCTGCTTCATTGGGTATAAATTCCTCTTTTTTTCTTGTAAGAGTGTTGTATATATCCATTTTTACTTGCTCCTCTCTTTATTTTTTCTCTTTGTTAAGCTCATCAACCTGTTTTTCAAGCTTTTCCAGCCTTATTCTGTATAAGCAAAGCTCCTGTGCAACAGGGTCAGGAATATGAACCTGGTCAAGATCGCACACCTTTCTCCCGTTCTGTTTCACAATTCTCGCCGGAACGCCCACTGCTGTACAGTTAGGCGGTACCTCTTCAAGCACCACTGCATTTGCGGCAATTTTTGCTCCGTCGCCCACTTTAAAAGGCCCGAGAATTTTTGCACCGCTTCCCACCATTACATTATTGCCAAGGGTCGGATGACGTTTTCCATGCTCTTTACCCGTTCCGCCCAAAGTACATCCTTGATAAATAAGGCAATAGTCACCGATTTCAGCGGTTTCTCCGATTACGACTCCGCTTCCGTGGTCGATTAACAAGCCCTTTCCGATTTTTGCACCCGGATGAATTTCAATTCCTGTTATACACCTTGAAAATTGCGAAATAGCTCTTGCAATAATTTTATGATTCTGTTCATAAAACCAGTGTGCAATTCTATGCATAATAACTGCATGCACTCCCGAATAGGTCAGAATTATTTCTACTGTACTATGAGCGGCGGGGTCACGCTCTTTAATCGATTCAATATCATGTTTAATGTTATCAATAAATGACATTTTTATCCCTCTTTCAATAGTTTTTACCTATAAAAAAACAAAACCTCCCAAAGCCTTAAAGGGCTTCAGGAGGCAGTATTTCACTACGGTTCCACTCCGATTTTCCGAACTGTTTGCTCGGCTCATTACCTTTAACGCAGGTTAGTCGGGACAAAAATACTCATCCTTAATTACCGGACTTTCCTAATGCCCTGCTGGCAGCCGCACTTCTCATTTTCCGCCTTAAAGCCTCTCACCAATCAGCTTCTCTCTGAAAAGACTAAGAAAATGTTACTCTTGCTGTTAAGCATTTAAGATTTAAATTTTATTGTATCACTTATTATATTCATTTGCAATCTTAATGTTGACAAAATTATTTGCTTGAGTCAATATATTTCCAATACCCTTTAAGGTAAACTCCGCCGGAAATCAGCGTAAGAACAACTGATATCCATATTAAAGCCTCATTTATAAGGAATATCGGTGTATTCCAATTAAGGTTCGGACTACCCTTTGCGTCAGGGAAAATAATCTGCAAAAGCATAATTGCCACAAGTGCGATCATAGTAAAAGCAGTTTTAAGCTTTCCCCAAATGCCTGCCGCAACTACAACTCCTTCATTAGCAACCACAAGTCTTAACCCTGTAACCATAAACTCACGTCCGAGAATAAGCACAACTGCTATCGGGTCGATCCATCTTTCAAAGGCAAAGCATATAAGCGCAGTCATGACAAGAAGCTTATCCGCAAGGGGATCGAGAAATTTTCCGAATGTAGTAACAAGATTATTTCTCCTTGCTATTTTTCCGTCAAACCAGTCAGTAACAGAAGCTGCTGCAAATATTATCAAAGCCCAAACTATATGATATGGAATTTGAAAACACAATAATGTGATGAGAAAAAACGGAATCAGGGCAACTCTTAAAACAGTAAGCTTATTTGGTAAATTCATAGTCAATCTCCTTAATCCACTCTTGTTCCGATTAAATCGTAGTCAAGCGTGTCGTCTATATGCACCGTGACATAATCGCCCTCGGTGGGACGTTTTTCACTGGTGAAAAATATTTTTCCGTCAATTTCAGGGGCATCCATTGCACTTCTTCCGTAATAGCACTCGGCATATCTGTCAAAGCCCTCAGCAACGACCTCTATATCTTTTCCCAAAAGCTTTTCATTAAATCTGTCGGAAATAAACATCTGCTCCTGCATGATAATATCAGCTCTATGCTCTTTCACATCTTCATCAAGCTGACCGTCAAGCTTAGCCGCAGGAGTTCCCTCTTCTGCTGAATATGCAAAACAGCCCAAGCGTTCAAACTTAACTTCCTTAACAAAGTCAACAAGCTCTTCAAACTGCTCTTCCGTTTCTCCCGGAAAGCCCGCAATTAAAGTTGTTCTTATAATTATATCGGGAATTTCCCTGCGTATTTTAGCGATCAAGTCGGTAAGTATTTTTCTGTCGCCGTGGCGGTTCATTCTTTTAAGCACCTGTCCGCTGCAATGCTGCAAAGGTATATCCAGATATTTCACAAGCTTTTCTTCATCTCTGATAGTTTCAATAAGCTCATCGGTAATTCTTTCAGGATAAGCATAAAGAGTTCTTATCCATTTAAGTCCGTCTATTTTACAAAGCTCACGCAGCAGCTTCGGAAGCATAGACTTGCCATACAAGTCCTCGCCGTATCTTGTAGTATCCTGTGCAATTACGACGATTTCGGTAACGCCATTGTCTGCAAGCCACTTTGCTTCGGTTAATATATCCTCTATTTTACGGCTTCTGAATTTTCCTCTTATGGACGGAATAGCGCAATATGTACAACAGTTATCACAACCCTCGGCGATTTTAAGATATGCATAAAAAGGCTGTGTTGAAATAATTCTTCCGCCCTCAAGAGACAACTTATTCTTTTCATCAAAATCACAGACGCTCTTTCCGTCGCAAAGCACATCTCTTATAATATCGCACAATTTTTCATTAGAGCCGATTCCGATAACGGCGTCAAGCTCAGGAATTTCTTTAAGAACCTCGTCTTTATAACGCTCGGCAAGACAGCCTGTGCATATAACAGCCTTTATTCTTCCCTCTTTTTTCAAAGTACAAAACTCAAGAATCGTATCAATAGCTTCCTGCTTTGCAGATTCAATAAATCCGCAGGTATTAACGACAACCACATCTGACAGTCCTGCGTCAGCCACTATTTCAAAGCCTTGTTTTTTCAAATCAAACAGCATATGCTCAGCGTCGACCTGATTCTTCGGACAGCCTAACGACACCATTCCCACTCTTGTAGACATTTATAAATAACTCCAATCAAAGCAACTAAAATATAGATTTATTATCTCATGTTTACAATGAATTGTCAAGTGTTTTATAAATATTACTGTCAATCAATAAAAAAGGCTGCTTCAAAATCTTTAAAGCAGCCACTAACGATCAATATTCCTCTTCGTTCATATAATCCTCCAAGGCGGCATTAACGTCCTTATAGCTATAGCCGTTGCGCACGAGAGCATTTTTAACCTTTTTAATGCCGTCCTCATCCTCAAGACGTCTTGCATACTTACTTTCGATCAGGTCTTTCAGCCGTTCCTGAGTTGTATCCTCATATTCGGAAAGAATCTCATTGGCGAGTTCTTTGGAAATACCTTTCTGACGCATTTCCTGCACAGCTTTATAATATCCGCACCGTTTTACTTCCATAAGCCTTTGGGCAAGGTTTTCGGCATAACGTCTATCGTCAACAATGCCCACCTCAACCAAGGAATCGATGACATCATAACAAATATCCTCGTCATAATTCTTTTCCAGCTTTTTAAAAAGCTCAATATAAGAATGGTCACGATAGTCCATGAGATACAAAGCCCGTTCTCTTGCACGTCGAAACTCGTTTGCATAGACAATCTGATTCCAAGCCGATTCGGGGATGCTCACTCCGCCTTTTATATTATACTGAGCGATGATTTCAGAATTCATAAACGCAGGCTCGCCCTCGTCAAAATTCACCTGATATGTGCTGCCCTTAAATTTCTCTACTGAAATTATATTAAGCATTTATTAATCACCAAGGCTATTGATATCAACAGGAGCGAATTCCTCAAAGTCATCATCAGCCGACACTGTTACGTCAGGCATAACAGCTTCACTTTCCTGAACCTCCGGCTTCTTTTCGGCAGACTTCGCAGCCTTTTCTTCAAGCTTAGCGTCCTTTTTATTTTTCTTCGAGGTCATGACAAGGTCTTTTTCTTTATCCTTAATAAGCTGTTCAATTTCAGCCATGATCTCAGGATTATTTTTAAGGAATTCCTTAGAATTGTCACGACCCTGACCCAGCTTCATTTCATTATAGCTATACCATGCTCCGCCCTTTTTAACGATATTAAGCTCTGCTGCAAGGTCGAGCACCTCACCTGTTCTTGAGATACCCTGACCGTACATAATATCAAATTCGCACTCTTTAAACGGAGGTGCGACCTTATTCTTTACGACTTTGCATTTTGTTCTGTTACCGATAACCTCAGAACCATTCTTAATCTGTTCGCCTCTTCTTACCTCAATTCTCACTGTACTGTAGAATTTCAAAGCACGTCCGCCCGGAGTTGTTTCAGGATTTCCATAGATAACACCGATTTTCTCACGGACCTGATTGATAAATATTGCAGCACAATTTGATTTTGAAATAACCGATGTCAGCTTTCTCATAGCCTGTGACATAAGTCTTGCAAGCTGTCCCACATGAGTATCGCCCATTACGCCGTCAATTTCAGCCTTTGTTACCATAGCGGCAACGGAGTCGATTACGATACAGTCGATAGCTCCCGATCTTGCCAGAGCCTCGGCAATTTCCAGAGCCTGTTCGCCGCTGTCTGGCTGTGATACCAGAAGGCTTTCAATATCAACGCCTAATTTTTCGGCATACACAGGGTCAAGGGCATGTTCAACGTCGATAAACGCAACCTCGCCGCCCATTTTCTGTGTTTCTGCAATACAATGAAGGGCGACGGTGGTTTTACCTGATGACTCAGGTCCATAAATTTCAATAATACGTCCTCTTGGAATTCCGCCTATTCCCAATGCCAGGTCCAGAGTCATTGAGCCGGTTGGGATAGCGGCAACATCCATAGTTTTAGACTGACCAAGACGCATGATAGCTCCTGCTCCGAACTGTTTTTCAATAACGCCTATTGCAGTTTCAAGAGCCTTTTTCTTCTCGTCCTTATCTACGATTCTTACAACGGTTTTGGTTTCTTTCTTCTTTTTGTCGATAGCCATAACGCTTATCCTCCTAATTTAAAAATACAAAGATTTCATCTTCATATACATACTAACACACTTTCTGTCCAAAAGTCTGTACTGTTAAACGCTCATTACGTCTGTACACAGTTTTGTATTTTCCAATTTCTGTCCGAATACACAGCGGTTAACACCCATTAAATCCGGTCTTGTTCTGACATTTTTAAAGCCATGCTGAATAAGGATCCGCATAACCTCGTCCTCTTGATTTATACCGATTTCAAACAAAAGCATTCCGCCGTCTTTGATTTTATCTTTATAGATTCTTGTAATATCACGGTAATAGTCAAGGCCGTCCTCGCCGCCAAACAAAGCGCTCTCAGGTTCAAAAGTCACCTCACGCTGTAGAGTTTTCATTTCATCTGCTGTAACATACGGCGGATTACAGACAATTAAATCTGACATAGGCACAGCATTTATAACCTTAGCATCAAACACATCACCGTGTATAACATCAGCCTTTGAATGATTCAACTGAACATTTTGCTTTAAGTAGCTTAATGCTTTGTCAGACTTTTCAACGCAGACGACTTTATCACAGCTCAGATTCTTTTCAAGAGCAATTCCAATACAGCCGCTTCCCGAACACAAATCAGTAACAATCAAGTTTTCTGATTTGCCAAGCTTTTTTACAGCGACATCCACCAAAGTTTCGGTATCTTGTCTTGGAATCAAAACTCCCTCGCCCACTTTAAAGGGCAGACCGTAAAACTCCCACTCTCCGAGAATATACTGCAACGGCTCTCCATTAAGACGTTTTTCGCATAGCTTTTCAAAGGCTTTCTTAATTTCGACATCTGCGACGCTTTTCAGCTTGTCTGCGTATACAGGATTACGGCAATCTATGCACAACGCTTTACCCAACATTTCATTAATTTCAAACTCTGCATTTTCTATTTTTGAGAATTGAAGTTTTTCAAGCCATAAGTTTTTCAGTTCTTTATATGTACAGCTTACCAACGGTCATCTTCCTTATTTTCAGGAATTACTGCTTTAAGAGCAGCAATCGCACATTCTATTTCTTCGCCGTCAGGTTCTCTTGTTGTAATGCGCTGAATAGCAAGTCCCGGAGCGGAAATAATTCTTGTTACGACATTATCATATTTTCCTGCAAGTCTTATAAGCTCATAGGCAATTCCCATAATTAAAGGCAAAACTGCAATTTTACAAAGCATTCTTATAAAAACGCTGCTCCAAGGCAAATGGAGGACAGTATTCACAAAGATACTGATAAAAAGCACAAGAAAGATAAAGCTTGTTCCGCATCTTGGATGAAAGCGTGAGTGCTTCTTTACATTTTCCACAGTCAGCTCCTCGCCATGCTCATAACAGGTTATGGTTTTATGCTCAGCACCGTGATATTCATAGGTTCTTCTTATATCCTTCATTAAAGCCGTCAGGGCTGTATATCCAATAAAAATAGCGATTTTCAGCAATCCCTCAATAACATTTCTTGCAAAACCGTTCAGCGGAATAATATAATTTACACCCTTTGATATCCAAGACGGGACCATCATAAACAGAACAACTGCAAGAGCTACTCCGATAACAATTGAAATTCCCGAAATAACCGGCAAGATTTTATCGCCGAGTTTTTCATCAAGCCACTTCTCGAACCTTGTCAGCTCCTCGTCATCATCGTCTATAATCTGTTTTTCAGCCGATCTTGAGATACATTTATATCCGTCGATCATAGAAACGATAAAATTAAACACGCCTCTTACAAAAGGAATTTTTCTATACCACGGTACGTTTTTTCCGCCTTTTATCGGCCATATTTCCATATCAATTTCGCCGTCAGGAAGTCTGCAAGCCATTGCCGCTTTATCGATACCTCTCATCATAACGCCTTCAATAACTGCCTGTCCGCCTATTTTTGATTTAAACTGTTCACAGCTTTCGCCGCAATTTTTACTGCTCATCGATATTAGTCCTTTCCTCAAGTGAATCGGAGGAAATCAGCTCAACATTCACAGTTTCGTGATTGTCCGGTTCTTTCTTCTGTTCTATACACGGCAAGGTAATCAAAACTGTTGTGCCTATGCCCTCTTCACTATTCACAACGAGAGTTCCGTTATGTCGTGAAATGATCTCATCAGCAACGGCAAGTCCGATTCCTGAGCCTCGTCTTGTTTGATTTGCTTTAAAAAACTTTGTTTTAACCTTTGGCAGGTCATCTTTAGAAATACCGATTCCCGTATCTGAAACAGAAATACATATCTCGTTATTCTGCTCATAGGCTTCCACAGATACGGTATCGCCTTTATCAGAATATTTAATTGCGTTATCTACTATATTTATAAAAACCTGTCTGAGTCTGTTTTTATCTCCGTTAACAAACGGCAGCATTACCGGTTCATAATAATTAAGGGTAATTCCCAATGCTCTCGCACGTTCCTGATAAATCAGGACAGTTTCAGTCAATTCTGCCAATATATCAATGATATCCATAGTGAGGGTCAGGCGGTTATCCTGTATTCTTGAGAAATCAAGAAGCTCCTCAACCATTTGTGACAATCTTTCAGTTTCAGAAGTAATAACTCTCATACCCTTGATAAAGGTTTCTCTATCATCAATTGTGGTAAGAGTTTCGCTCCATCCCTTTATTGCGGTCAAAGGCGTTCTCAGCTCGTGAGAAATTGAAGATATAAACTCATTTTTAATTGACTCGGTATTTGAAAGCTCCTCAGCCATATAGTTTATTGAATCGCAAAGCTCGCCAAGCTCGTCGTCACTGGTTTTCTCTATACGCTCGGTAAAATCGCCCTTAGCAAATTTTCTTGTGATCTGTCCGATTCGGATAATCGGATATACGATTGATCTTATAAAAAATCTGCCTGAGAAAAATATTATCATGATTATACAAATTACAACCGCCGTAATTATGATTGTCATGATCCATATTTGTTTATCAATATTTTTCATTGACGTTACCATTCTGAGGGCGTCATATTCACTGCCCTTCAGGGATATAACTGAAGTAACAGCAATGACCTTTTCTCCTGTCGGGAGGTCAAAAATCTGTGATGCAGTTCCATTGCTTGTTTTTTTCGCTTCAATATAATCCGAGAGATCAGATTCTCTGTCGGGAGAAAATCCGGAAGATGTAATATCAATTCTTCCGTTGGTTTTTATCGCCATAAGCTCAATTTTATCCTTTTCGGCATAGCCCTCAACCAATGCACGGATTTCTGTATTATGATTTGCTTCGCCGTCGTCGGAGGTTCTCATGACCGAGCTTGTAATAACGTTCATTTTCGATGTTACATACTGTTTGGCGGAGCTGTAATAATAATTTCTTATTACGGCGATAAGCAAAATCTCTATAATGACAAGCACCACAGAAATGACGCTTAAGCTGCTCCAGAGCCAATGCTTAGTAATGCTATGCTTACCGAATTTATTATATTTGCTCACCTGAAAGCCCCTTTGCAATTATTTATTCTGTCCGTTTTTCTGTCCTGAAGTCCACTTATATCCGAATCCCCATATAGTCAGAAGATATTTAGGATTTGATGGCTCGTCCTCAATTTTCATTCTGATTCGTCTGATATTTACATCAACAATTTTATCGTCGCCGTAATAGCCGTCGCCCCAGATATGGTTAAGGATAGTATTTCTATCAAGCGCTGTATTCTGATTTTTCAGAAAATACTCCATAATCTGATATTCCACCTGAGTAAGCTCCAGAGGAACGTCATTTTTATAGACTATTCTGCTTTTCAAATTAAGGGTAAAAGGTCCTGATGTAATGGAAGTAACCTCTTCCGGTTTTGAATAGGACATATCAACACGTCTGCAAACAGCGTCAACTCTTGCTATCAGCTCAGAAATCGAAAAAGGCTTTGTGATATAGTCGTCTGCACCCATTGAAAGTCCGAGAATTTTGTCACTGTCCTCGGATTTCGCCGAAAGCACGATTATCGGGATATTCTTTTTGTCGCGGATACGCATCATTGCGGAAAGTCCGTCAAGCTTCGGCATCATGACATCAATGATGATGAGCTGGACATCGTTTGAAATAATGGTATCTATCGCCTCAATCCCATTGTAAGCCCTGAGTATGTGGTAGCCCTCTTTTTCGAGGAGCATAGCGATAGCGTTTACAATGTCGTGGTCGTCATCGACCACGAGAATAGATGCGTTTTCCATATTTTCACCTCCCTTGATTTTTATTATAAATGGGAAATCTTATTAATCGGATGAGAAGTTTCTTAAAAAAATCTTAAGGCGCAGGTTCTATT
>OIAK01000798.1_pt1 | contig 12618 bp, 9 predicted proteins | sample 1580741 | NCBI WGS metagenome assembly OIAK01 (sample SAMEA3882521, study PRJEB24775) | human gut metagenome | biome: human-associated habitat; feature: intestine environment; material: feces | place: Netherlands | collected 2009/2010
AGGAGTGTTTTCCTTTTGTCCGTTTCAGACTGAACACGGCTTATCAGCCCTTGATTTTCCATTCTTTCCAGCATCGTAGTAAGAGATGTTATCGCTAATCCGCATTTAGTCGAGAGTGACCTGATTGAGATACCATCCTCCTGCCACAGCACATAAAGAATACGTCCCTGGGCTCCATTAAACGCATCAATATTCTTTTCACTGAGAATCTTCTCGAAAATCCGGTCTCCAAGCTGTTTTATTTTGGTGACAAGAAATCCTCCATTCATTTCCATACAAAAGCTCCTATATAGTAGTTTATTAAAAACATACTATATAGGAGTTTTATTGTCAAGAGTTTATATGTCTTAATAGGGAAATTTCGTTTTTTCAATTCTCCAAACTGGAATTTATTATTCTCCTATGGAGGCACCGCTATCGTCTTTAAGGCCACAAATCGCAACTATACCATTATTTTTATAACTTACAACGAGAGTAGTGTCATTCCCAAGTTTCCAACATGCAGTGCTGTTTTCACTGCTATCAGGCTTCCCCCATACCTCTCTAAGCTGGTCAATATGGTACCCCGGCAAAAGGCTATTAACATCGGCTTCACTCATTTCTGCGCAACGCCAGCGAGGGGCACGGCATCATCAAGATGGGCAACAGTGTATTACCATTCACCAATCTGGAGCCCAAGGATAGTGATGTCTATCAGCTCATCACAACGAAACCGGGAGGAAGGAAGAAGCAAGAATGATTTTGCATAAAGAAAAGGCGGGCCGAAGCCCGACTTAGAATTAGTGGCAGTTTAGTGCTGCCAGATATTGTTTTCCAAATCACGCAGACGCGCTTTGTAGTCGTTAATAAGCGCCTGCGTGTTTTCTGTATCCGGAAAGCTGACAATATAGCCGTCCTCGGATTCGTGAAAGCCGACAATGCCCGCCAGCCCTGCCATCTCCGCAACCTTGACCAAGGTGTGGTAATCATACTCGCTGTTGTCTATGTGTAAAATCATGAGGTTCTCCTAACTGCTGTTATATGTTGCGGATTTGTTCTACAAACTGGAATTTGACACTTTGTATTTATCGAGAATACTCTTGAAACCATTTTGCAAAGCGTGATTTATTGAAAATAATGAATTTATATAGTTCTCCATTTTTCATATTAACTGTTGCAATTGGAAAGACTATCCACTTCCAAGAGATTTCTTTTATTTCCTGCATCGGCAAAACTAAATTTCTGTATTTTTTGTCAACTGTAAGCTTGTTTGTCTTGTAAGTAAGCGACTGACTATCGAGGTACAGACCTCCTCCAAGTATGCCATTGTGACACAAACTGCAAACAAAAGATTTCATAGAAACATCCCTCCATTAAATTCCGATTTACCTTATTATACCACACCCCGCCGCTGCGTGTCTATTTCCCGCCGTGCCCGCATACCCTGTACCAAACCACAACAGGGGAGGGGCTTGCCATGCGGCGGGATGCAGACAGAGAGGAACGAAACGCAAGATTGCTGGCGGGCGTGGTGCTGGCGGCTATGTTGGTGCTGCTGTCCGGCATCATCCATCTGCTGTACCACCGGGAGTACGCCGAGACTGACACCCCCAACGACTGCTTTGCGGTGTCGGCGGCGACGGGGGAGACGGCGCTGCCCAAAATCGTCTGCCTGACCTTTGACGACGGCCCCAGCAAAAACACCCGGCCAATTCTGGAAATTCTCGATAAGGAGCAGGTCCCGGCCACCTTCTTTGTCTGCGCGCAGGACGCCAACGAAAAATATCTGCCCCTTGTGGCGGACATCGCGGCGGCGGGGCATCAGATCGCGCTGCACAGCGCGACGCATCAATACTCCAAAATTTATGCGAGCACCGACGCATTCTGGCAGGACATCAGAACGCTGCGCCAGGCGTTGGAGCCGTATGTGGATGTGGCGGCCATCGACTGGCTGCGTTTCCCCGGCGGCAGCACAAACACGGTCAGCCACCGCTACGGCGGAAACGGCATCATGAAAACCCTGAAAGCCCAGGCCGAGGACAAGGGCTACCACTGGATCGACTGGAACGTCTGCGCCGAGGACGCCACCGCCAGCCACCCGGATGCCGCGCAGATTTTACGCAACATTCGCCGCGATGCCGATGGTCAGGACACCTGTGTCGTCCTGCTGCATGATACAAAAGCAACAGGTCAGACCGTCAAGGCCCTGCCCGATATGATCGCCTATTTCCGGGAGCAGGGCTACAATTTTTGTACGGTTGCACAGATGGATGCCTTGCAATGTGAAACAAAATAGGGTATAATGTACAAGAATCGAAAAGCGGTGGGAGGCGGAACGATGCGCAAAACGGAAAGCCAGAAGATAGCCCTCTGCGGTATGCTGGGGGCACTTTCGGTGGTGCTTTTGCTGCTGGGCAGTGCACTGCAGATCGGCACCTATGCCGCGCCGATGCTGGCGGCGTTCCTGCTCATCCCGGTGCTGGAGGAATACGGCACGCGCTACGCGCTGACCCTCTACGTCTGCGTGGCAATTTTGGCCGTGCTCTTTGTGCCGGAGACCGAACTGGCGCTGTTTTACGTGCTGGTCATGGGGTATTACCCCGTGCTGCGCGTCAAGCTGAACGGCGTAAAAAGCACGCTGCTGCGCTGGGTTCTGAAGTTCGCGGTGTTCAACGCGGGCACGGTGCTGGTGTATCTTTTGCTGTTTGCGCTGCTCGGGCCTGCCGTGCTGGACGAGCTGCTGGCCGACGGCATCGGGATGCTGGCAGCACTGCTGGCCGCGGGCAACCTGTCGTTCTGGCTGTGTGACCGCGCACTGGCGGCACTGACGCGGTATTACCACGTCATACTCAAGCCAAAGCTGAAAAAGAAGTTTTAATTCGGGGAGGAAAACAATATGTGGTACGATGAGGCAGTAGTTTATCAGATCTACCCGCTGGGGCTTTGCGGCGCACCGCTGCAAAACGACGGTGACCAGGCGCAGGCGGGCGAGCACCGCATTCTGCGGGTGCTGGACTGGGTGGAGCACATCAAGCGCCTGGGCGCGACCTGCGTGCTGTTCAACCCGCTGTTCGAGAGCGACGCCCACGGCTATGACACACGCGACTACAATAAGGTGGACTGCCGCCTGGGCACAAACGACGACCTCAGGCAGGTCTGCGCGGCGCTGCACGCGGCGGGCATAAAAATCCTGTTTGACGGCGTGTTCAACCATGTGGGCCGTGGCTTCTGGGCGTTCAAGGACGTGCAGGAGAAGCGCTGGGACAGCCCGTACAAGGACTGGTTCCACATCAGCTTTGACGGCAACACCAACTACAACGACGGCTTCTGGTATGAAGCGTGGGAGGGCTGCAACGAACTGGTCAAGCTGAATCTGCAGAACCCGGCGGTGAAAAACTACCTGTTTGACGTTGTGCGCGGCTGGGTGCGGGACTACGACATTGACGGCCTGCGTTTGGATGTTGCCTACTGCCTCGACCTCGGCTTTCTGGCCGAGCTGCGCGGGCTGGCCGACAGCATCAAGCCGGAGTTCGCACTGGTGGGTGAGACGCTGCACGGCGACTACAACCGCTGGATGAACGACCACGCCTGCCACAGCGTAACGAACTACGAGTGCTACAAGGGCCTGTATTCAAGCTTCAACACAGGCAACATGCACGAGATCAGCTACAGCCTGAACCGCCAGTTCGGCTCCGAGCAGTGGTGCCTGTACACGGGCAAGCATCTGCTGAACTTTGTGGATAACCACGATGTAACGCGCATTGCGACAATTTTGACGGACAAGGGCTGCCTACGCCCCATCTATGGTCTGCTGTTCGGTATGCCCGGTGTGCCGTCGGTCTACTACGGCAGTGAATGGGGCATGGAGGGCGACAAGCGCAACGGAGACCCGACGCTGCGCCCGGCGGTGGAGAAGCCCGAGGAGAACGACCTGACCGCTTGGATCGCGGCGCTGGCCCACGCCCACACGGGCAGCAAGGCGCTGTGCCGGGGCAGCTACCGCAATGTGCTGGTCCAGCCTAAGCAGCTGATTTTTGAGCGCTACGCCGACGGTGAGCGGGTACTGGTGGCCATCAACGCGGACGGCAATCCGTTTGACGCCCACTTTGATGCGGGCTGCGGCCGCGCGGTGGACCTCATCACAGGCGCCGACCACGACTTTGGCGGCGGCAGCACGCTGGAGCCGTACAGCTGCCACTTCTGGAAATGTGAGCGATAATACGATATAAAAAGGCACCTGTCCGTGTGGGCAGGTGCCTTTTTGTGCTATGCTGTATGTTGTAGGGGCGGCGTCCTCGACGTCCCGCAGGGCAGTATGTGGGGCGGCCTGCCCTCAGGCCGCCGCAGCGCGGTGAGGGTGCCCCGCCCTACAATGTATGGGTTAAAGGGGCAGCCCCTGTAAACTCTGCGGGCCGGGCATGCCCGGCCCTTACGGGGCGGCCCATGTATGGGTTAAGGTTTTAAAGTTTCTTTGCCTACTTTCTTTTCAAAGAAAGTAGGTCACAGGTTCGTATATCCCATCAGCTTTTCATCCACGACGGCGGCGGTGTCGCGGCCCTCGCGCAGCGCCCAGACGACAAGGCTCTGGCCGCGGCGCATATCGCCGCAGGCGAACACCTTCGGGTCGGCAGTGGCGTACTTCACATCGGCCACGGTGCCGCGCTTCGTGCGCTCGACGCCGAACGCATCGGCCACATAGGGCTCGCAGCCCGTAAAGCCTGCCGCGATCAGCACCAGGTCGCAGTCCACGGTGAACTCCTCGCCGGTGGGCACCATCTGGCGGCGTCCGTCCACGACCTCGCTTTTCAGCTTGGAGATCAGCGCGCCGCAGACCTGCCCGGCCTCGTTCTTGTAGAACTCCTTGACCGTCGTCTGGTAGACGCGGGGGTCAAAGCCGAATTTGGCGATGGCCTCCTGCTGGCCGTAGTCGGTTTTCAGCACGCGGGGCCACTCGGGCCAGTCGTTGCCGGGGGCACGGGTTGCGGGCGGGCAGGGCATCATTTCCAGCTGCATGACGCTCTCGCAGCCCTGGCGGATGGCCGTGCCGACGCAGTCGTTGCCGGTGTCGCCGCCGCCGATGACCAGCACGCGCTTGCCCGCGGCGGAAACCGCCTTTCCGTCCGCAAAGTTGGAATCCAGCAGACTGCGGGTCACGCTGGTCAGGTAATCCACCGCAAAGAAGATGCCCTGCGCGTCGCGGCCCGGGGCCTGGATGTCGCGGGCCTGCTTCGCGCCGCAGCACAGCACCACGGCGTCATAGCGGGCCTTCAGCTCCTCGGCGCTGACCGTATTGCCGACGTCGGCGTTAAAAACAAACTCAATGCCCTCGTCCTGCAAAATTTTCACGCGGCGGTCAATGACCCACTTTTCCAGCTTCATGTTGGGGATGCCGTACATCAGCAGGCCGCCTGCGCGGTCCTCGCGCTCATAGATGGTCACGCGATGGCCGCGCTTGTTGAGCAGGTCGGCCACGGACAGGCCCGCGGGACCTGCGCCGATGACCGCCACGGTCTTGCCCGTGCGGGCCGGGGGCGGCACGGCATGAATGGCGCCGCTCTCGTAACCGTATTCCACGATGGCACGCTCGTTTTCCTTGACCGTGACCGGGTCACCCGTGACGTTGCCGCAGGTGCAGGCCGCCTCGCACAGGGCGGGGCAGACCCGGCTCGTGAACTCCGGGTATCGGTTCGTGGCGATCAGCCGGTGCACGGCCAGATCCCACTTGCCCTGATAGACCAGGTCGTTCCACTCGGGGATCAGGTTGTTCAGCGGGCAGCCGCTGAACATGCCGCCCAGCTGAACGCCGCTCTGGCAGAAGGGGACGCCGCAGTCCATGCAGCGTGCGCCCTGGGCCTGCTGCTCGTCGGTGTGCAGCGGGACGTGAAACTCGTTAAAATTTCGGATGCGCTCCTCGGGCGGCAGCTCTAAACTGGTCTGCCGCGTAATTTCCATAAATCCTGTCGGTTTGCCCATGGTACTCTGCCTCCCTTACTTTGCGCTTTTCATGGCGTAGAACGCCTCGATCTGGGCCTGCTCGCTGTCCTCGCCCTTTTCCTCCATCTGGGCGATCAGGCGCAGCATCTTGTCGTAGTCGTGGGGCAGGACCTTCTTGAACTTGGGCAGATACTCGCCGAAGTTGTCAAGGATTTCCTTGCCGCGCGGCGACCCGGTCAGCTCCACATGCTCACGGATCAGGTCTTTCAACAGCGATACATCGTACTTGTGTTCCACAGGCTCCAGACTGACCATGTCCTTGTTGACGCGCTGGTAGAAGTCCCAATCCTCGTCCAGCACATAGGCGATGCCGCCGCTCATGCCGGCTGCAAAGTTCTTGCCGGTCTTGCCAAGCACGACCACCGTGCCGCCGGTCATGTACTCGCAGCCATGGTCGCCCACGCCCTCCACAACGGCAGTTGCGCCGGAGTTGCGCACGCAGAAGCGCTCACCGGCCACGCCGTTGATGAAGGCCGTGCCGCCCGTTGCACCGTACAGTGCCACGTTGCCGATGACGATGTTCTCGCTGCGGTCAAAGGCGGCGTCCTTCGGCGGGTAGACGACGAGCTTGCCGCCGGACAGACCCTTGCCGATGTAGTCATTCGCGTCGCCGACCAGCTCGAGCGTCAGACCCTTGGGGATGAATGCGCCGAAGCTCTGGCCGCCGTAGCCGTGGCAGACGACATGGAACGTGTCGTCGGGCAGCGTGTTGCCGAACCTGGCGGTGATCTCGCTGCCAATGATCGTGCCGAACGCGCGGTCCGTGTTGCCGACGTCCAGCGTGACGGTGGTGGGCTTCGGCTCGGCGGAGTCGAAGCTCTTTTTGAACTTCTTCATCAGGACGCGCATGTCGGGCGTCTTTTCCAGCTGGAAGTTGTAGACGTCCTTCGCGTTGAAGTGTACGTTGGAGTTCTCGACCAGCGGGTTCTGCAAAAGCGCGGTCAGGTCCATCTCACCGGCGCGGGAGCCTGCGGGCGCGGCCTTGACCTTGAGCAGGTCGGTGCGGCCCACCAGCTCATCGACGGTGCGCACACCGAGCTTTGCCATGTACTCGCGCAGGTCTTCGGCCATGAAGCGCATGAAGTTCATGATGTACTCGGGCTTGCCCTTAAACCGCTTGCGCAGCTCGGGGTTCTGGGTGCAGATGCCCATGGGGCAGGTGTCGAGGTTGCAGACGCGCATCATGACGCAGCCCATGGCCACCAGCGGCCCGGTGCCGAAGCCGAATTCCTCGGCGCCCAGCAGGGCGGCAATGGCAACGTCGCGGCCGCTCATCAGCTTGCTGTCCGCCTCGATGCGGACGCGGCTGCGCAGACCGTTCATGATCAGGCACTGGTGTGCCTCGGCAATGCCCAGCTCCCACGGCAGACCTGCGTTGTGGATGGAGTTGCGGGGGGCTGCGCCCGTGCCGCCGTCAAAGCCGGAGATCAGGATGACCTCCGCACCGGCCTTGGCAACGCCCGCGGCAATCGTGCCGACACCGGCCTCGCTGACGAGCTTGACGTTGATGGCTGCCTTGCGGTTGGAGCACTTCAAATCGTAGATCAGCTGCGCCAGGTCCTCGATCGAGTAAATATCGTGGTGGGGCGGGGGAGAGATCAGGCCGACGCCGGTGGTCGAGTTGCGGGTCTTGGCGACCCACGGGTAGACCTTGCCGCCGGGCAGCTGGCCGCCCTCGCCGGGCTTCGCGCCCTGTGCCATCTTGATCTGGATCTCACTGGCGGAGACGAGGTACTTGCTTGTCACGCCGAAGCGGGCAGACGCCACCTGCTTGATGGCGGAGTTGCGCTCGGTGCCGTAGCGGTCCTCGGCCTCGCCGCCCTCGCCGGTGTTGGACTTGCCGCCCAGACGGTTCATGGCGATAGCCATGCACTCGTGGGCCTCCTCGGACAGTGCGCCGTAGCTCATGGCCGCGGTCTTGAAGCGCTTGACGATGGAGTCAACGCTCTCGACCTCGTCGAGGGGCACGCCCTGCTCGGGATAGTTGAAGTCCAGCAGGCTGCGCAGGTGCATCGCGTCGCCGTTCTCATTGGAAGCGGCGGCGGTGTACTGCTTGAAGGTATCGTAATTGCCGGTCCAGCAGGCCTGCTGCAAAAGGTGGATGGTCTGCGGGTTGTAGAGGTGCTGCTCGGCAGCGGGGCCGCCGCGGAATTTGTGCGCACCCAGGCTCGGCAGCTCGCGGTTGATGTCAAGACCCAGCGGGTCGAATGCTTCCTGATGGCGGGCTTCCAGATCATTCTGGATGTCCTGGATCGTGATGCCGCCCACGCGGGAGACGGTGTTCGTAAAGTATTTGTCGATGACCTCTTTCGAGATGCCCAGCGCCTCAAAGATCTGGCTGCCCGCGTAGGACTGGATCGTGGAAATGCCCATCTTGGACGCGATTTTGACAATGCCCGCCAGCACGGCCTTGTTGTAGTCGCTGACAGCGGCGTAGTAGTCCTTGTCGAGAAGGCCGTCGGAAATCAGCTCACCGATAGTCTCCTGCGCCAGATACGGGTTGATGGCAGCTGCGCCGTAGCCCAGCAGCGTAGCGAAGTCGTGTACCAGGCGCGGCTCGCCGCTTTCCAGAATCAGCGCCATGGCGGTGCGCTTGCGGGTGCGGACCAGATACTTGCTGACCGCGCCCACAGCCAGCAGGCTGGGAATGGCGACGTGGTACTCGTCAATGTCGCGGTCCGACAAAATCAGGATGTTCGCGCCGTCGCGGTAGGCGCGGTCCACATCGACAAACAGGCGCTCAATGGCCTTTTCCAGGTCGGTGTTCTTGTAGTAGCAGATGGACAGCGTCACGACCTTGAAGCCGGGCACGTCCATGGCCTTGATCTTGAGCAGGTCGGTCTCGGTCAGGATCGGGTTCTCGATTTTCAGTACCTTGCAGTTGTCGGCGTCCTCCTCCAGAAGATTGCCCTGCGCACCGACGTAGACGGTGGTCGAGGTGACGATCTTCTCGCGCAGCGCGTCGATGGGCGGGTTCGTGACCTGCGCAAACATCTGCTTGAAATACTCGCTCAGATTCGGGCGGGTGTGGCTCAAAACGGCCAGCGGAGTATCGCTGCCCATGGCCCCGGCGGGCTCGCCGCCGTTCTTGGCCATCGGCAGAATGATCGTGGAGACGTCCTCATACCGGTAGCCGAACGCCTTCTGCAGCTGGACAAGCTGTTCTTTCGTGTAGCTGGGCACCTTCTTGTTGGGCACCTTCAGGCTGGACAGCGGGACGAGGTTGCGGTCCAGCCACTCGCCGTATGGCTGGCGGCTGGCGTAGTCGGCCTTCAGCTTTTCGTCGTCCACCAGCTCGCCCCTGACGGTATCCACCAGCAGCATCTTGCCGGGGCGCAGACGGTCCTTGCGCACGACCTCGTCAGCGGGAATGTCGAGCACGCCGACCTCGCTGGAAAGGATCAGGCGGCCATCCTTCGTGATGTAGTAGCGGCTCGGGCGCAGACCGTTGCGGTCCAGCACTGCGCCCATCACGTCGCCGTCGCTGAACAGGATGCTGGCAGGACCGTCCCACGGCTCCAGCATCGTGGCATAGTACTGGTAGAAGTCGCGCTTCTTCGGGTCCATCGACTTGTTGTTGTCCCACGGCTCGGGGATCGTGACCATGACGGCCAGCGGCAGATCCATGCCGTTCATGACCATGAATTCCAGCGTGTTATCCAGCTGGGCAGAGTCAGAGCCGCCCTGGTTGACGATGGGCAGAACCTTCGTCATATCGTCCTTTAAATAGTTGGAGCCGATGGTTTCCTCGCGGGCAAGCATCGTGTCCACGTTGCCGCGGATCGTGTTGATCTCGCCGTTGTGCAGGATGAAGCGGTTGGGGTGGGCACGGTTCCAGCTCGGGGATGTGTTCGTCGAGAAGCGGCTGTGCACCATGCCGATGGCGGATTCATAGTCGGCGTCCTGCAGATCGGGATAGAACAGGCGCAGCTCCTTGACGAGGAACATACCTTTATAGACAATGGTGCGGCTGGACAGGCTGCAAACGTAGGTGTCGGGGCTGGACTGCTCAAACACGCGGCGCGCCACATAGAGGCGGCGGTCAAAGGCAATACCGGCCTCGACGCGCTGCGGCTTGCCTACAAAGCCCTGCCAGATGCTGGGCATGCAGGCAATGGCCTTGTGGCCGAGCACCTCGGGGCAGGTGGGAACCTCGCGCCAGCCTAAGAAGGGCAGACCCTCCTTTTTGCAGACGATCTCAAACAGCTTCTTGGCCTGGTTGCGCTTGAGCTCATCCTGCGGGAAAAAGAACATGCCAATGCCATATTCTCGCTCTGCGCCCAGGGTCAGCCCCTGCTCGGCAGCGGCCTTCTGGAAGAATTTGTCGCTGATCTGCGTCAGAATGCCGACGCCGTCGCCGGTCTTGCCCTCGGCGTCCTTGCCCGCGCGGTGCTCCAGATGCTCCACGATCTGCAGCGCGTCGTCAATGGTTTTGTGGCTCTTGCGCCCCTTGATGTCCACCACAGCGCCGATGCCGCAGTTGTCATGCTCAAACCGGGGGCTGTACAGCCCGGCGGGGGTCTTGCGCTCGGTAAAGTTTTCCATACCTCGTTTGCTCCTTTCCCAATCCCGTTAAACCGCGCAGCGTCGCACATTTGCCGCGCGGGCGGGATAAACAAAAAAGACGCTCCCAACAGGGCACACAGGCCCCTTGTGGGAACGTCTTTGTTCTTGTCTGCATCATACCATAGATGCCGCCGCTTTACAATCACGAAGCAGAAGATTTTACGGAAATTAAGCAAAAAACGTTTAGAAATTTGGTTTAGCAATCGTAAACTTAATAAAATTAAGCGGCGTGGACTTTCTGCCGCCCTACAATCCCCGGAAAGCGTGTGCCGCCATGCGGGGCGTCGGGGACGCCGCCCCCTACAAAGTACGCCGCGCTGTAGGGGCCGGGCATGCCCGGCCCGCGGCCTCCCGGAACCGCCCGTTTACGGTTGACCCGCAGGGGAGGGATTCATCCCTCCCGCGCCGTGTGCCTCCGCCGCCCAAACAAAAACCGCGCAAGGTTCCTCGCCCTGCGCGGTCACTTTGCATACTAAAAAACGTTACGCCGTTTTCTCGCCGTTCTGCTTTTTCAGCTCGACCAGAATCTCGGCCAGCAGCTCCTCCTGCGTGGGGGCGGCGGGGGCAGCAGGCTCCTCCGCCGCGGGCTCCTCATGCTTGCCCATATCCATCAGCTTGTTCATGGCTTTGACGATGCAGAACAGCACGAACGCCATGATCAGGAAGTTGATGACGGCGGTGATGAACGCGCCGTACTTAAAGACCAGCTTGCCGTCGCCAAAGACATCCCACATCATGGCGTCAAAGTTGACCTTGCCCAGAATACCCAAAATCGGGCTGATGAGGTTGTCTGTCAGGGAGGTGACCAGCGTGGAGAACGCACCGCCGATGATAACACCGATGGCCATGTCCATCATGTTGCCCTTCAGGGCGAAAGCTTTGAATTCCTCAAAGAACTTTTTCATAAGTAACCTCCTCAAAACTTAAAATGCCGATGCAGCGTTTTACTTTTTCAGCAGCTTTGCCACGGTCTGGGCCGCGTTGTCCAGATAGTCGCCCGCGAACATCTCGATCATGCCCGCATCGGCCTCCTTGGCCAGCTCGGGGTCGATGGGCATCTTCGCCAGCACCGGCAGCTTGTATTTGTCGGCGATCTCGTCCACATGGCTGTCGCCAAAGACGTTGATGTGCTTGCCGCAGTCGGGGCAGACGGCGTAGCTCATGTTCTCGACCAGGCCGAGGATGGGCACATGCATCATCTGGGCCATCTGGACGGCCTTGCCGACGATCATGCCGACCAGCTCCTGCGGGCTGGACACGATGACGATGCCGTCCACCGGCAGCGTCTGGAACACGGTCAGCGGCACGTCGCCGGTGCCCGGGGGCATGTCAACGAACAGGAAATCAACGTCCCACACGACCTCCTGCCAGAACTGCTTGACCGCGCCCGCAATGACGGGGCCGCGCCAGACAACGGGGGCCTCGGGGTCGTCGAGCAGCAGGTTGATGCTCATGATTTCCACGCCGGTACGGCTGGAAACCGGGTTGATGCTCTCGCCGTCACCGGTGGCCGGGCCCTTCACGCCGAACAGGCGGGGGATGGACGGGCCGGTGATGTCGGCGTCCAGGATGCCGCAGTGGTAGCCGCGGCGGGCCATGGCACAGGCCAGCAGGGCGCTGGTCATGCTCTTGCCCACGCCGCCCTTGCCGGAGACCACGGCAATGACCTTCTTCACGCTGGCGTTGGGGTTCAGCTCTGCCAGCAGGCTCTCGGGCTTGCGATCGGCGCAGTCAGAGCCGCACTCGGAACAATTTCCGTTACAAGAACTCATAATTCTGTTGCTCCTTTTTTCTTAATCGTTTCTATTATAGGCCGGGTGTCGAACTGTGTCAACCGTCAAAGCTTCATTCTTCACGTCTGCACCTGTTCCCACTGCTCCATCAGGTCCATGAGCGCCGCTTCGGCTTCTTCCTTCTCTCCCAGCAGACGGGTCAGCTCCTGATAGTCGGCGGAGGCCGCTTCGATCTTCCGGTCAAAGTCGGCGACGACCTGCTCCTGCTTCTCGATCTCCCGCTCCAGCCGCCGCACCAGCTTGTCCGCGTCTTTGGTTCCGCCCTTTGCCCGCTCCTTTTTCGGCT
>OIAK01000800.1_pt1 | contig 12592 bp, 12 predicted proteins | sample 1580741 | NCBI WGS metagenome assembly OIAK01 (sample SAMEA3882521, study PRJEB24775) | human gut metagenome | biome: human-associated habitat; feature: intestine environment; material: feces | place: Netherlands | collected 2009/2010
CCCATGTTCTGGGCGTAGACCTCGCCCAGCTGGTACGCCCGGATGGGCTTGGACAGGAAAAAGGTCAGCAGCAGTGTGACGCCGCATACACCGGCCATGGTCTTTACATTCTCCCAGCTCATGCCGGAGAAGGATCCGAGAGACCAGTTGTGCAGGTTCACGATGCTGGAATCGTCGGCGAAGGTCACGAGAAAATCCGTCAGCGCCGAGCAGATGTAGCCGATCATCACGCCGCAGACCACCAACAGGCTCATACGCTTGACCCGCTGAGAAATCAGCAGCACGAAGCCCATGGACACCATGGCGCCCACGCCGCTGCGATGAGAATGGCGGAGGAGGTGGTCTTGCCCCGGCTCAGCAGCGCCAGCATGGCCACGCACACCGTCATCTTCGCTCCGGAGGAGATACCCAGCACAAAGGGGCCGGCGATGGGGTTGTGGAAAAAGGTTTGCAGCAGATAGCCGGACAGGGACAGCGCCCCGCCCAGGATCAGCGCCGACAGAAGCCGGGGCAGACGGATCTTCACGATGATCTGGCTCTGGGTAAAGCCCACATCGCCCCCCAGCAGAATGCGCCATATCTCAGACGCGGAAAGAGAAACGCTTCCCGCGAAGATGTTCCAAATCAGAAATGTGAATAAAAGCAGGAGGAGCAGCCAAAAGCCTCCCCAGATGCGAAGTGTTCGGGTCCTCTTCATGCCGCTCCTCCTTATAATGCAATGATGTAAAAAATGCTCACTTCATCCGTGTCAGGAAGTGAAACGCCGTATCCGGCGCGTCGTTCAACGCATGGTTGACGTCCAGAATGAGGTCGCTCAGCTCCAGCGACTCCTGATAGAAGTTTTTGGTCAGGCACCACACATTACCGCTCTTGACGGCCTTGAAGTCGGCCATCAGTGGATCCAGTGCCACCAATTCGTCCAGCGTGTGCAGCTCACCATCGATGATGCTGTTGTAGATCAGTACATCGGCGTCCACTGCACCGTGGTAGAAGGATTCCATCTGAATGTTGATGGTGGACTGGGCGTTGTCCTCCGCCGATTCATCGAAGGAGACATAGTCTCCGCCTGCGATGGTGACGCACTTCGCCACATAGTCCGTGGACTTGCGGACGTTTACAGCGCCGCTGCTGGTGATGTAGAAAAACGCCACAGTCTTGCCGGTGGGCTGCTGCTCCAGTACGTCCGCCACGCTGTCCATCTTCTCATTAAACAGCGCCTCGGCCTCATCCTCCTTGTCCAGCAGCGCCGCGTACAGCTTGATCCACTCCATCCGACCCAAGGGCTGGGTCTCGTAGCTGGATGTCTCCACCAGCACGGGGATGCCCAGCCGCTCCAGTTGCTCCAGCACCGCCGGAGAGTGATAGATCATGGTGTTTTCCACCGCCAGATCACAGCCCTGCGACAGGATCAGCTCATAATCCGGCTCAGAGTACTTGCCGGCGTATACCAGCGCTCCGCTGTCCATGGCGTCCTTGGCACGCTGGATATACCAGTCCGACTGCTTTTTACCGCTGAGGGTGATGCAGTCGATGGCGTTCAGCTTGTCGAAGTAGTCCATGGCGGCGGCGGCTACCAGATAGATCTGATCCAGCGGCTGGTGCAAAACAGTGACGCCGGAGGGTGTTCCGTCAGGCACCGCCGCGCCCTCGGCGACCAGCAGGTACACCCGGTCGTCGTGGATGGTGATGCGCTTGTAGCTGTCTCCGGCGTACTCCACGGTGAACTGCTCGGCGTAGAGCAGGGGCATGGTGCGGTCAAAGACCAACTCGTCCCACGACACGGCGGCGGTTTGTTCGCCTGTTTTGCCGGGGGCGTCAGCCGCGCCGCAGGCGCAGAGGGACAAGACCATCAGCGCCGCCAGCAGTCCGGCGAGAAAACGCCTCACTGGGCGGCCTCCACGGCGGTGGAGGAATCAAAGGTCAGGGTGTACTCGATCTCGTGGGGGGTGCTCATGGCGGTGGTGTCGCCGATCACCGTCAGCGGGGTATCCAGCGCCCGCACGGGGATCTCGAAGGTGGAGCCGCCCTCGGTGGTGAGGACATCGTAACGCTGGCCATCCACCAGCATATAGTCATACTTCTCACTGCTCCACACGATGGTGGCGGTGGCAGCGCCGTTCTCCACCTTCAGGGTGCAGGGAGTCAGCACATGGGACTTACCGGAGCCGCCCTCAAAGCCTACCTCAATGGTGTAAGTGCCGTCGGCCAGCGCAATGGCGGCAGCATCGTTGCCATCATCTCCTTTCAGCACAGGGTTGGAGACGGACACCTTGTGGTCGTACCAAACGCCCTTCTTGCCGATGAGGGCCACGTCGAACTCCGTGTCCAAGGCGGGCACGGGGATATCAAAGCCGTTGACCGTCTCGGTCAGACCATCGGGATAGGTGACGGTATCCTTGGTGGGCTGTAGCAGCACGGCACCGTCCTTCTGTGCGTCCTCCTTCAAGCCGGGGAACAGATTCACGATGCTGGTGGAGGCGAGGCTGACGTGAATGGTCATCTGCCCGTCCTTCACGGTCAGCACGCCCTTGCCGTCGCAGGTCTCGTTGGCGTGGAACATACTGCTGTCGGTGTTGAAATCCGCGGTGTACACGCCGTCCGCCAGCGCGGGCTCGGCGACATCGCCGCCATTGTTGTCATCTGTTTTCTGCTGTCCGCAGCCCGCCAGCAGCGAGGCCGTCATCAGCAGTGCCAGCAGACAGGAAAGAAACTTCTTCATTTTATGTGTCCTCCTTGCTCTGAAAAAGGCTCCGAGGCGATAATATACCGCCCCGGAGCCAAGTCAGTCCTTGTTACGCGATAGCGTCGATGGCAGCCTTGGTGTGTGCCACGTAGAGAGCCTGCACGTCCGCGATACGGCCCAGACCGGAGATCTGGCAGTTCACGGTGAGACCGGCGGCCTCAAACATGGTCTTCCAGGAATCCTCGTCCGCACCGGCCATGTCGTTGTTGGCGTGGTCGCCCGCCACGACCATCAGGGGACGCAGCACCACGGTGGTGTAACCGGCTTCCTTGACAGCTGCGATCACGGCCTCGCAGGAGGTATCCTCGGGCTCGCCCTCCACGGTGCCGATGAACACGTTCTCATAGCCCAGCTTGTCCATCTGGGTGGCCATCTGGCTGTAAGTGACCTTGGCCACATGAGCCGTACCGTGGCCCATCAGCACATAGGCAACACCGGCCTCCTTGGCGGCAGCGGTGGACTCATAGCCGCTCTCCTCGAGGGCAGCAGCCACGACGGCCTTGGCAACGGCTTCCTTGTCGGCGTTGATGACGGCGGCGTCGCTTCCCACCTCACCCAGCATGGGCTCGGCGATCTCAACGGACTCGAACTTGTCACGAACCTTGTCGATGGCGTCGCACATCTCGTCGTACTCAGCACCGTGCATCAGATGGGTGGGCTGCACCACCAGCTGCTTCACGCCGTTGGAGACAGCGCGCTCCAGAGCCTGCTCCATGTTGTCGATCTTCTCGCCGTCACGGGCCTGGATGTGGTTGATGATGATCTGAGCGGTGAAGGCGCGGCGCACGGACCAATCGGGGTTGGCCGCCTGCAGGGCATCCTCGATGCTCTTGATGTCGGCTACGCGGCTGTCGTTGAAGGAGGTGCCGAAGGACACCACCAGCAGCTCCTTCTCGCCGATCTCATCCTGGTTGCGGGGATCGTCCTTGGACGCGTCACCGGTGTCCAGACCGAAATAGTCGGGGCTGGCTTCCTCGCCCTCCACCAGTGCCTTCTGGGCATCGGTCAGGGCGTCCCAAGCGGCCTTGGCGGCCTCGCACTGGGCGTCTGTCTCCTCAGTGCGCTCCTGCACGTAGATGGCGTCGATCAGCGCAGCGACCTTGTCGGCGGCGGCCTGATCAGCCTCGGCGGTGGACACATCGTTGTTGTCCTTGGTGTCATCGGCAACGTCCTTGTTGCCGCAGGCGGTCAGCATGCTCATCAGCATCACTGCCGCCATGAGAAATGCAAGTGCTTTCTTCATGGGGAATCTACCTCTTTCCAAATTATTTGTTCTGAAAGAAATATAAAAGCGGCTGTGTCTCACACAGCCGCCCTCGGTGCTTCTTACTACATATACATCCGCGCGGTGACCCGCAGCGGATCATAAGTTCGTAGGAAAACCAACCCGTTGGCAGCAGGTTTGAGATTCCACACAGAGGCAGGTCTCCTGACTTCGTTCGTCACGGCATTGCCCTTCCCAGTTTCCCAGTGGATTGCAAGGCCGCTCCCGTACACAGTGACTGCATCGTTCCGGATTCGCACCGGATTCCCTTTTCATCTGCTTTTGAGCAGACACCTCTGTGCTACAACTTTATATTTTTCCAGACAGTGGGATTATATCACATTTTGTCGAATTGTCAATCCGTTCTGATGGCGGGGCTGTCTAAAATCTGATGTGGGATTTTCTCGTTTAGGGCTGTTCGGAGAAAAGCGGTCGCTGTAAAGTTTTATGTGGGTTCTCATCAAAAGCGATTTGTGCAGAAAAAGGCACCGGCATCTAACTGAAGATGCCGGTGCCTTTCTTTTGGAATGCAGTGGTAATCAACTAAACAATTCGTCCAGCTTCTGCTGGAGCGTTCCTTCCTTGGCATACGGAAGTGCGTCTAACTGCCGGAAGTTGTGCTTGATGTCCTTCGTATCCTCATTAAAGCCAAGGATGTACGAGAGCGCAATGTGATAGATGATTTCGGTAGGTGCCAGCCCATACACCTACTTCTCAAAAATGTGGCGCAAGCGTTCTTTGGGGTCAGGGAACTGCTTCTTCATCTGCTCGCTCTGATACAGCCTCTTGACGATTTCCGTGATATAAAGGCCAGATTTCATATAGAGGTCAATTATGTTTTTTCCATAGCCTGAAGTCCCAAAAGAAAATGTTTACATACAAAGGGGCAGACTTTATTAAAAGCCAATACACCTTTAATACGCACGCAATACGCATTATCTCCGTAATACGCATTTAATACGGAGATAATGCGTATTGTGTTTTTTGGCCGCGTTCTTCCTTGATACATTATTTTGACATTTCTATATTGACAACCACAATATATTGTGGTATATAAGAATTATCCAGTTCTTTGTGCACCATTTGCAGGTCTGTGATCTGCATCGCACACGTTGTTAAGTTTGTACTGAGGAGCATCACGCTCCCGTTTGAGATTAGGGCCATTGCGCCCTCGTGCTTTAATGACTATGCTGCGAGAATTTTTCTCGCGGCATTTTCCACCTGTACGCCGCTTTGTCGCCGTGCTATGATGTGCCTGTACTTAAGGCATCAAGCATTTAGGTCGAGGCAGAGCAGGCACGGGTGGAAAGCATTATCAACAGCTTTTCGCTCTGATTAAGAACCCGAAGTATGTCAAAATGAACCCTCCCGGAAAAACCGGGCGGTCATCAGAATTGAACAATACTGCAAACGCAGGAAGGATCGTAAGAAGCCGAAACGGCAGGAAGATTCTTCCTGCGTTTTTGCTTACTATTTTGTCGCGGCACTTGCCACCGCCGCGATACCGCAGGAAAAGAAAGAGCGCCGAAATTACTTCGATGCAGATCAGGAAAAAGAATCTTTGTAAAAAGCCGTTGGGACGATACGGCAGGAAAATCGTCAAGGGAGAGGCAAGCTCCCGCCCTGTATGCCGCAGTCAGAGTGCGGCGCCGGTCATACGGGGTATCGCGCACCCCTTGATTCGTCGCCGGACGGATCACAGGACACCGGCGGAGCCTTCCGCAGCCGAGTTCAGCGGCCTGGTGTCCGCCACCGCTCCATTGGAGCAGAGCACATTTGCCCCATGTGGCAGCGTACTGACCTGGCGCAAGTAAAGAGAGACAGACATACAGGCAAGCCGCGAGAAGCACGCCGCACCAAGGCTTCCCGTCTGCGGCAGTCTATTCTTTCTGCGGAGATGCGCCGGAAACGGCTCTCCTTTCCAATGGGTGAAGTGCGCCCAGCTGAACACAATTTTGAATATAAGGAGCTTTCTCTATATGACCACAAAAGGCAGTTACCACACCCTCGTTACCCAGTTGGACAAGCTGGCGCGGCATAACCGGCAGGGCAGCTTCCGCACGAAAGACCGCTACTATGAGGCGGTCAAGCGTTTCTGCACCTACCTCGCCGCCCACTACCATCTGCAAAAGCTGGAGAACATCAGCGGCAAGCATCTGGTAAGCTACGTTCTCTATTTGCAAGAGCAGGGCAAGTCGGCCAGCACCATCAAGACCGACCTCTCCGCCATCCGATTTTTCCACGATAAGATGTCCCATCCTCGTTATACGCTGCCGGATAACGAAGAACTGGGCGTCGCCTTGGAACGCCGCCGCTTTGGGCAGCAGGATCGCACATGGACGAACCCGGAGTTCGGCAAACTGATCGGCCGTGCCATGGCAGAGGAGCGGGAAGACTACATCCTCGCCCTGTATCTGGCCCGCTATGCCGGTCTGCGCATCCACGAGTGCTTCCCCGCATGGACACCGCCGCGGCGGAGCGTGCGCTGCGCGAAAACGCCCTCACCGTAAAGGGCAAGGGCGGTAAGGTGCGTATCGTCCCTATCGAGGACGACCGTATCACAATGATGCTGGAACGACTGCTGGACAAAACGGAACGTGGCCACAAGCTACTGGTGCCGAACGGCGTTCCCACTGACCGGGCCATCAACGGTATGCAGCAGTTCATCCTTCGCCACCGTGATGCTATCTGCGACCCCACCGCACCGGACAGACGCATTACCTTCCATGGGCTGCGGCATACCTACGCCGCCGAAAAGTATACATCTCTTGTCAACGGCAGCATGACGCCCTTGGATGCCCATTTCACCGTGTCCCGTCTGCTGGGACACGAGCGGCCCGACGTGACGAACATCTATCTGGCGTCCGTGAAGGGAGGGACTGCCCGTGGAGAATAAGTACCGCGACCTGCATGACCTCCCCATGACACTGCGGGCGGAGGACTTAATGCCTATCCTCGGCATCGGCCGCAACACCGCCTACGAGCTGATCCGCAGCAGACAGATACGAAGCGTCCGCATTGGTAGGCAGATTCGTATTCCGAGAGATGCCCTGCTGGAGTTCCTGCGGAAGTAAACCTTTTCGTCGCAGAAATAAAACTTGCACAACAGCCGCGCGGGATATATCATGGAGATGGTACATTCCGCGCGGCGGAAAGGAGCGTATATGCCGCGTACAAAAACAGGAAAAGGTGCTGGAGGCGCCGGTTCCATCCGGAAGATCACAACAACAAAGAACGGAAAAACCTACACCTACTGGCAGGGGCGCTACACAGAGGGCTTCGACCCCGGTACAGGCAAGTAGATCCAGCGCAGTATCACCGGAAAGACGCAGAAAGAAGTGGCACAGAAGCTGCGGCAGGTAACGCTGGATATCGACAATGGTGTGTATCATACGCCGTGCAAGCTGACATTGGCCCAATGGCTGGAGATATGGTCAAAGACCTACTTGGGCGGCGTGAAGCCCAGAACGGCACACATCTACAAATCCGATATCAAGCTGCACATTCTGCCAGCGTTGGGTGCGGTGCGGTTGGAGGCGTTGAATGCGCCGATGATACAGGCCTTTTACAACGCTATGGGAGAGCCGTCCAAGCAGAATCCGGAGGGTCTTTCCGCGAAAACGGTGAAGAATGTCCACGGTGTTCTCCACAAAGCGCTTCAACAAGCGGTGCTGATCGGCTATCTGCGGTATAACCCTGCCGATGCCTGCATCCTGCCGCGGATAGAGCGCAAGAAGATCAAACCCTTTGATGACGCGCAGATCACCGCATTTCTGACCGCTATACAGGGAAACCGATTTGAAACGCTGTTCATCCTGACGCTGTTCACCGGTATGCGTGAGGGCGAGGTATTGGGATTGACGTGGGACTGCATCGACTTTCATACAGGTATCATCTCTGTGGAAAAGCAAATGCAGCTGCATCAGGACAAGGGGAGCAAGGGCTATGAGCTTGTTTCTCCAAAGAATGGCCGAAGCCGTACCATCGCCGCGGCACAGACTGTCCTTGCCCGGTTGCAACAGCAGCGCCGATGGCAAATGCAGCAGAAGCTTCTGTTGGGCAGTGACTGGCAAAATCCGGAGGGTCTGGTCTTTACCAACGAGTTCGGGACGCACCTGACAAAGCCGACAGTCTACCGCGAGTACAAGCGCATCGTTGCAGCCATGGGTTGTCCCAATGCCCGTTTCCACGACCTGCGTCACTCCTACGCAGTCGCCGCGATCCGCGCCGGGGACGACATCAAGACCGTGCAGGGCAATCTGGGCCACGCCACAGCGGCCTTTACGTTGGACGTATATGGCCATGTGACTGACCAGATGAAGCGTGAAAGTGCCGACCGCATGGAGCGTTTTATTCGCACAGTTTCCGCCGGTTGACCCAATAAGGCTAAAAATAAGGCTAAAACCTGTTTTCAGGCATGAAAAAACTCCCGAAACACCTGTGTTTCGGGAGCTTTGTTTGGAGGTGACACCCGGATTTGAATTGCCCAAGGCACGTGTTACCACAGCATGATTGTTGCTGATTGTTTCAGTTTCTTCACAAATATCATTACTTTTCGTGCCTGTTTGTGTTATTGGTTCTGGGGCGATTTTTCCCGCTTAAGGGAAACAATAAGGGAAAATTTCTTGCATGTTTTAAAGCAAAAATGGTTCTTCTCCTCCTGCATTTTTTTGATTCTCTGCCAAGATTTCCTTATCATTTTTTGTAATTTTAAAATGCTTTTTTGCAGAATGAGTGCATCCCGCTCGGGGATGCACTCATTCTTACAGGAATACTCCTACTGTCTTCGCCACTAACTTAATGACATTGCCCTTCTTCCTCAGCTTTCTCTACGCGGTGACGCGGGCCGCCAACGCCGTGCCCCAGCTGCGCCGCCGTATCCTGGAGGACGGCACAGTGGCGGAGTTCGACTGGTGCCCACCCTCCTACACCGCCATGAAGCCCGACGGCGTGTACGTCTACTGCACGGTGGAGGGCGACCTGCCCTATGATGCTTTCATCGCCCTGGGTCAGCGCCGCCAGCGGGAGGTGCTGGAGCGGGGCACGCTCACCGAGGACGGTGATGCGCGCAGCTTTTTCTTCGTGTCCAGTCTGCCGTGGCTCCACTACTCCCAGCTGGAGCACCCCATGGTGAGCCCTGACGACAGCAACCCCCGCATCAGCTGGGGCAAGTACGTCACGGCAAATGGCCGCACGACCCTGCCGGTGTCGCTGTTCGTCAACCACGCGCTGGCCGACGGCCTGCATATCTCCCGGTTCTTCCGGAATCTGGAGACGGAGCTGGCGGCGTTGGTGGAAAACTGGTGCGAGGACAACACACCAAAGGCTCCCCTTGTTGCAAGGGGAGCTGTCGGCGAAGCCGACTGAGGGGATAATACGATAATTGACAATCCCTCCGTCAACGCTTCGCGTTGACACCTCCCTTTACACAAGGGAGGCTTTGACAGCGGCAGAAGAAACAAAATCAAAAAATTTATCATAAAAGGAGCGAAATACTATGAGCCATCCCTATCACAGTCTGAATGAGCTGCGGGAAATGTTCCTGAAGTTCTTCGAGACGAAAGGCCATCTGCGCCTGCCCAGCTTTTCGCTGGTGCCCCAGAACGACAAATCCATCCTGCTGATCAACGCCGGCATGACCCCCATGAAGCCCTGGTTCAAGGGCGAGGAGGAGCCCCCCTGCCACCGCGTCTGCACCTGCCAGAAGTGCATCCGCACCGGCGACATCGACAACGTGGGCCACACCGCCCGCCACGGCACCTATTTCGAGATGCTGGGCAACTTCTCCTTCGGTGACTACTTCAAGCACGAAGCCATCGCCTGGTCTTGGGAGTTCCTGACCAGCCCCGAGTGGGTGGGTCTGGAGCCTGACCGTCTGTATCCCTCCGTCTATCTGGACGACGACGAGGCGTGGAACATCTGGCACGACGAGATCGGCATCCCCGCCGAGAAGATCTTCCGCTTCGGCAAGGAGGACAACTTCTGGGAGCACGGCTCCGGCCCCTGCGGCCCCTGCTCTGAGATCTACTATGACCGCGGCCCCGAGTACGGCTGCGGCAAGCCCGGCTGCACCGTGGGCTGCGACTGCGACCGCTATATCGAGGTCTGGAACAACGTGTTCAGCCAGTTCGATAACGACGGTCACAACAACTATACCGAGCTGAAGCAGAAGAACATCGACACCGGTATGGGTCTGGAGCGTCTGGCCTGCGTGTGCCAGAACGTGGACAGCCTGTTTGATGTGGATACCGTCATGAACATCACCAACAAGGTCAGCGAGCTGACCGGCGCCCACTATGGCGAGAGCCACAAGCGCGACGTGTCCCTGCGTGTCATCACCGATCACATCCGCTCCGCCACCTTCATGATCTGCGACGGCATCCTGCCCAGCAACGAGGGCCGCGGCTACGTGCTGCGCCGTCTGCTGCGCCGCGCCGCCCGCCACGGTAAGTTGCTGGGCATCAACGAACCGTTCCTGTATCAGGTGGTGGACACCGTCATCCACGAGAACGAGTGCCAGTACCCCGACCTGCGGGAGAAGCAGACCTATATCACTAAGGTCATCCGCACCGAGGAGGAGAACTTCGCCCGCACCATCGACGGCGGCATGAAGATCTACGGCGACATGCTGTCTGCCCACAAGGCCAAGGGCGAGACCGTGTTCTCCGGTGAGGACGCCTTCAAGCTGTACGACACCTTCGGCTTCCCCATCGACCTGACCGCCGAAATGGCCGCCGAGGAGGGCATGACCATCGACGAGGAGGCCTTCAAGGCTCTGATGACCGAGCAGAAGGAGCGTGCCCGTGAGGCCCGCAAGGCGCTGGGCGATCTGGGCTGGGCCGGTGTGGAGTTCGGCAAGGACATGCCCGCCACCGAGTTCGTGGGCTATGACTACGACGCCATCGACGACGCCCACGTGCTGGCCATCGTGGCCGAGGGTGAGCTGGTGGACGAGATCGTCTCCGGTATGGAGGCCATCGTGGTGCTGGATCAGACGCCTTTCTACGCCGAGATGGGCGGTCAGACCGCCGACCATGGCCGCATTACCGACAGCGACAGCATTGAAAATCCCGACGGCAACTGCGCTCTCCTGTTCCGCGTCAATAACGTCCAGAAGAACAAGGGCGGCAAGTTCATGCACTACGGCAAGCTTCTGAAGGGCTCTTTGAAGGTGGGCGACACCGTGGCCGCCTCCATCGATACCGTCCGCCGCGCCGCCATAGACAAAGAGCTACCGCAATATTCTTTCTGCACTTTTTAGCCGTTTTTAGCGGTTTCCTCTCAATTCTAATTACTTTCCTGACACCTTGTGACCCGCATCCCCCATGTGTTCCACACCTGTCTGTGGCATTTTATGTGGTCAAAGGCAAAGCCTCGCCGGAGCAATTCCGGTGGGGCTTTGCAGTATTCTCAGCGTCCCGCTTTTTTCCTCTCGGTGAGCAACACGAAAACCGTGCCGAGGCCACCTCACGCTGAGGGATACCACAATCAATGAATAGAAGCCCTATACAAGGACTATGTTGACATTTCAACATCTCTGTGTTAAAGTTCTTTTGTTGAAACTTCAACATTTACAGGGGTGGAGGATAGTCATGCAGGAGAGATTTGAAACATTTACAGTTTTAATCAACAGAATCAGCCGCGACATACGGAAAATCAAAAATCAGGAGATGGCCGACTATCACCTCAGAAGCGTCCATGTGTCCTGTCTGTACTACGTTTATTCGCTGGGAAGCGTGACCTCAGCGGAGCTGTGCGAGCATTGTGAGGAGGACAAGGCGACCATTTCCCGCGCGGTGGACTATCTGGAGACCAACGGCTTTCTTCTGCGTGACACCGGCGCCAAACGGTACAAAAGCCCCTTGCTTCTGACGGATAAGGGGCGGAATGCCGGCAAAAGAATTGCAGAGAAAATCGGCGGCATTCTTGAAACGATCAGTCATGCTCTCACGGAGAATGAACGGATTGAATTCTACCGTTGTCTATCCACCATCAGCAGAAGCCTTGAGGCTATCGTCCAAAACAGTGAAGAAAAGGAGATGTGATGCAATTGAAAACAAGGATCATTGTTGATTCCACGGCAGATCTGACCCCCGAGGTCAAGGCGCGGGTCTATACGGTCCCCCTCACCGTTCACTTCGGCCAGGAGGAATACATCGACGGCGTGACCATCGACCACAAGACTTTCTATGAGAAGCTGGTCGAGAGCGATGTGCTGCCCACCACCAGTCAGGCGACGCCGAACGACTTTATTGAGGAGTTTGAAAAGGCAAAACAGGAGGGAGAAGCTGCCGTTGTCATCACCCTCGCGTCGAAGTTTTCCGGCACGTATCAAAGCGCCGTGATCGCGGCGGCGGATTATGAAAACATTTATGTTGTAGATGGTACCAGCGCAGCGATGGGAACAGGGATTCTGGTGGAGCTTGCGTTCCGGCTTTTGGACGCGGGAATGTCCGCAGAGGAAATTGCGCAGGCACTGGAGGAAGAGAAGAAAAAAATCGTTGTTGTGGCGCTGGTGGATACCCTCGAATACCTCAAGCGGGGTGGACGCATTTCAAAGACAGCCGCATTCGCCGGAGGGGTGC
>OIAK01000801.1_pt1 | contig 12591 bp, 3 predicted proteins | sample 1580741 | NCBI WGS metagenome assembly OIAK01 (sample SAMEA3882521, study PRJEB24775) | human gut metagenome | biome: human-associated habitat; feature: intestine environment; material: feces | place: Netherlands | collected 2009/2010
TCCCCGGCCGGGGCTACTGCTTCTCCCCCGACGCGGAAGCGGCTTTGTACGAGATCGATTTGTATTAAACGGAAGCAAAACCAAAAGCCTCCCCTTGCAACAAGGGGGAGCCTTGGAAATGCGTGTTATATACCCATTACCAATAGAATCCCACTTATCACGAGGTACTTCCTTTGAAGAACGAAACCACCCCCGCCCTGCGCCTGACGCCGGTTCGGGAGACAACTGCATCTGTGCCGCTGGCCGTGGCGGAGCGGAGTCTCGCGGCGCTGCCGATCTACGGCGGTCTGCTGGGCACGCTGTGCGCCCTTTTCGGCTGGAGCGCCCTGTGGCCCGCCATGGCGGCAGGCGCGGCGGCGCTGGCATTGGCCGTATGGTGCGCCATGAGCCGTGGCTGGCGGCAGTGGCTTCCTGCGCTGCTGGCGCTGGCTGCCGCCGCGTGGTGCCTGCTGCTTCCCCAGGCGCGGGACAGCGCCGCAGGCCTTTTCAACGGCGTGCTGGCCTATGTCCAGTCACTGACGGGCCGCATCCATCTGCCGCTGGCCTGCGAGGATACCTCCACCCTGTGGGCGGCGCTCCCCGCCTGTATCGTGCTGGGTGCGCTGCTGGGCAGTCTGGCGGTATACGCGCCTGTGGTCAGCGTAGTGCTGGCGGCGGCAGGCGTGGCGCTGGCCGCTGTCAGCGGCAGCGCCGGCGGCGCGTGGTGGCTGGCGCTGCTGTGTCTGGGCGCGGCGCTGCTGTGTCTGGGCAGCCGGAGAAGCTGCCGCCGCTCCCCCGCCGTGTCCTTGTGGACGGCGGCGCTGGCGGTGCTGCTGGCGGCGCTGACCGTGGGCGTCACGGTCATCACGGGGCTGGGCGCGTCGTGGAATACGACATCCGCCGACGAGACCGTCCGCAAGGCGGTTCACGCCCTGCGCTATGAAAACGAAGATCAGGCCATGCCGGAGGGCGATTTCTCCGCCGGTGTGGATTTTTCCGATACTCCCATGCTGGAGGTGACCCTGTCCCGGCCGGAGTCCCTGTATCTGCGGGGCTTCATCGGCCAGCGCTATACCCGCGACGGATGGACGGCGCTGGACGCGGGCGAGCTGTCCCACCAGGCCAACGACGTATATTGGCTGCAAAGCGCCGATTTCTTCTCCCAGACCCAGCTGAGCCAGCTGGCGGCGCTGCTGAAGCTGGACACGCCGCAGATTGACGTGCAGCTCGACGTCTCCGGTGCGTGCCGCCGCTTCGCTCTGCTGCCCTACGAGCTGTCGGACAGCGGCGTGTGCGACCCCTATCAGCTGCGGGACACCCTGCCGGAAGGGGAAAAGCACTACGCCTACACCTCCACCGGCAACCTGACCGCCCGGGCCTATGAGCTGCTGGACGTGCTGAGCCAGCATCTGGAGGATCCCCAATTGAAGAACTATCTGGCACAGGAGACCGTCTATCGCCAGCTGGTCTATGACAACTACCTGACCATTCCGGAGGACACCCAAAAAACGCTGACGGGTTTTCTGGGCAAAGCGCCCGCCTCCATCACCTCCTACGAGGCCAAGAGCCGCATCCGCTCCTGTCTCGCGGAAATGGTGGAGTATGACGAGTCCCCCGTTGCGCTGCCGGAGGACGCCGACCCCGTCAGCAGCTTCCTGCAGGAGACCGGCCGGGGCAGCGCCGTGCAGTACGCCACGACGGCGGTGATGATGCTGCGGTACTACGGCATCCCCGCCCGGTACGTGGAGGGCTATCTCGTCACGCCTGACATGGTGTCCGGCAAGACCGGCGAGACTACCCTGACCCTGACCGCCGACGACGCCCACGCCTGGGCGGAGTACTACGAGGACGGCGTGGGCTGGATCCCCTTTGAAACGGCCACCCCCTACCTGAACGTGATGGCGGAGTCCGACTGGCGCTGGTTCCAGCCGGATAACGACGCCGACCTGACCGGCGCCCAGGCGCAGGACGGCGGCGGAAATCAGAACAGTACGGTGCGCCACAGCACCGTGGAAATACCCGATCAGACCGCCGATCAGTCTCAGGTCATCACCATCTGGAAGGAGCTTTCCTCCACCCTCCGCAGCAGCCTGTCCCGGCTGCATGTGGGCCGGTGGCTGCTGCTCCTGCTGGCGCTGGCGCTGCTGGCGGCCATCCTGTTTGTGGTGCTGCGCCGCCACCGGACGTGCAAACGCCGCGCCGCCGCCTTTGACGGCGCTGACCGCGCCGCCGCCACCGCGGCCCTGTTCGCCTACGCCATGGAGCTGATGTGGCACGGCGGCCTGCCCCGTGAAAACGGCTCGCTGCTTCAGCAGGACAAGGCCGTGTCGGACTGGGCGGGAAAGCCGGTGGACTTCCCGGCGCTGGTCTGGCTGAATGCCGAGGCCCGCTACAGCCCCCACCCCATCACCGAGACCCAGCGCAGCCAGATGCGGTACTTTGCCGACGACACGCTGCGGTGCTTCCGCCGGAAGCTGAAGCCCTGGCAGAAGCTGTATCAGAAATGGATCCTATGCATGTATTAAGGAGGAAAAGCGGAGTGAAAAAACGGATCGTATCGCTTTTCATGGCGCTGGTCATGACCCTGAGCCTGCTGCCCACCACCGCGTGGGCCGTCCAGCCGTCCCCGGCGATCACAGAGCAGACCCTGACGGAACAGACGGCGGAGGAGCCGTCCGCCGCGGAGGAAACCACCCCGGCGGAAGTCCAGCCTGCGGCGGAGAGTGCCGATACGGCGCTGACGGACGACAACAGCTTCCTGCTGTTTGCCGCCACCAATGTGGAGGTGCTCATCGCGCCGGAGCGCGTTCCCTATCAGCCGAACCAGACGGTGCGCGAGGCGCTGTTGGCGCTGCAGAACCGTGAGGAAACGCCCCACACCTTCGACGGGCTGGAAACGGTCAACGGCTTCGTCACCGCCATCGACGGCGTGTCGGCCAACTATTCCCGCAGCGACGACAAGGGCAGCTTTAATCTGGAGCAGCGCGCCGACAGCGTGGGCGCGTTCCTGTTCCTGACCGCCTATGACACGCTGAACGAGGAGACCGCCTCGGCGCTGTGCGCGCTGGGCCGCGCCATGCTGGCGTGGCAGGAGGCGGAAAAGCCCCAGATGCAGAAGTTCGCCCGGCAGGAGTATGACGCCGCCGCCAAGGCGCTGACGGTGAAAAAGACCGCCGACGAGCTGACGGCGCTGTCCACGGCGCTGACGGAGCGGATGGAGGCCTATACGCAGTACGAAAACGCGGAGACCAAGCCGCTGAACGTGCGGTTTCTGGGTCTTACCGGCCAGCTGCTGACGGACTACACCTTCACGGCGGCGGATCCCTACGGCAACGAAAAGACCTTTACCAACGAACACCCCGCGCTGGCGGCGGGCAGCTATACCTTCACCCTGACCTCCGGCCTGAACGGCGCGTCCGGTGTCATGACGGTGGCGGAGGACGGCAGCGTGACCGTGGCGGACGAGACGCTGACGACCCTGCGCGTTCCTCAGGGCGTGGCGTGGATGGCTCAGCCGGTGCTGCGGTCGGTCAACGGCGGCGACGCGGCGGAAAACCGCTACCCAATGGAACAGGACGGAACGGTGGCGCTGGTGCCCGACGCGGTGGGCCCCACCGGCGGGCTGTACCTGTACGGTGTGCCCGGCGCTGATCTGGAGAGCAAGACCTACCAGTGGAACGGCAGCAAGGTTACCCTCTGCGCCATGTATACCGACGTCAACGGCAAGAAGGTCGACAAGAGCCGCAGCTGGGAATCCACCCATCAGGCGCTGGCGGATGTGCTGACCGCCGGTACACAGGGTGCCGACCTGCGTCTGGAGGCCCGCACCGATATGGACGGCTATACCATGTATCAGGCGTGGGAGCTGACGCTGGAGCGCACCCCTACCCTCTACGGTCTCAGCGTGATGGCGGGCGGCGTTGACCAGAAGCTGGACTTCTCCGGCACCACCACGGAATACGCCTGCGTGGTCACCACGGAATCGGTGGTGCTGCGGCCTGCCCGGAACAGCAGCTATACCGTCACGGTGAACGGCGGTCAGCTTGACGGGGACGGCACGTATACCCTTCCGCTGGTGGAAGACAGCGACACCACAGCCACCATCGCCGTCACCATGCCGGAGAGCGGACGAACCACCACCTATACCCTCACCGTCACCAGAAAGGCCGCCGTCCCCCTGACGGTAAAGCACGATGATGACGTGACGGTGCGCATCTTCAACGCCGCCGGTGCGGAGATCGGCGTGGACGCCGACGGCACCTATCCCCTGACCCCCGGCGACAGCAGCTATACCTACATCGCCACAAAGAACGAGTACTACCACGCCAAGGGGATTTTCGCCGCTCCCAAGGAGGGCGACACGTCCCTGACCATCACGGCGGTCACGCCGGAGACGGACGACTACCTGACCAGCCTGAAGCTGGCGGCCAGCGCCGTCGGCACCTCCAGCGTGTATCTGCCCGCGGAACAGTTCCGTGCCGGCACCCACGTCTATGCTTCGCAGATGGACGACCGGAACAACAGCGTATACGTCTGGGCTGTCGCCGTTCAGGACAAGGGCTGCAAGATCCGCGTGCCGCGTACCGATGGCAAGGATACGAACGTGCCCAGCGGGATAACCTCCGGCACATTCGCGTCCAGTCTGGCAAAGACGGGGCCGGAAGCCTTCCGCTTCACCCTCCTCGTCTCCCGGGAGGACAGCGAGAAGAAGGTCACCTTTGAGCAGGACTATCTGGTGGATTTCGCCAGAGTGCTGACACTGGCGGACATGTCGCTGTCGGTGGACGGCATGGAGACGGCGTACTATCCGGTGATCAAGGGCGAGGTCGCCGACTACGACGGCTTCTACTGGAAGCAGTATGACTATCAGACCACCGTCCTCGGCTCCGCCCAGGAGGCGGTGCTGACGGTGACACCCTTCGTCACGGGCTACAGTGTGCAGGTAAACGGCGGCCAGGTCTACGCGCCGAAGGTGGATCCGGAGACCGGGGAAACGGCGGAGACCGTTACCGTCACGTTGCCGCTGGACGAGACGAAAAAGCAGGAGACCTTTACCCTGACCGCCTGCACCGCGGAGGGGCATCAGGCCCGCGCCTATACCCTGACGCTGAAAAAGGGCGCGCCTATTGACACCACCGTCACTATTCAGGATAAGTACACCAAACAAACCATTGACGGCGCGCTGGCCGCCGTGTACGAAATGCGCAGCGGTTCCCGCGTCTGGCCCAATGACGACGGCACGTTCTCGCTGGTGGAGGGCCTGACCTACACCTGCGTGGCCACCTGCTCCGGCTATGTGGGCGACACGCAGGAGATCGCCGCCGGCAAGGCGGAGGAGATCGTCATTTCGCTGGCCGCGGCTCCCGTCTCCAGCCACGGCGCAGGCGTCACCTCCAGCTGGCCCTCCTTCCGGGGCAATGACAACGCCAACGGCGTGGTGAACGCCAAGACCCCCACCTCCAGCGATACCGCCGTGCTCAGCTGGGCCAATAAGCTGGGCGACGGCTACAGCACCTCCGCGCTGGGCTGCCCCATTCTTATCGAGGAGGGCGGCGTGGAGTTCCTGATCGTCTACAGCGGCAGGACGCTGTACAAGGTGGAATCCGTCACCGGCACGGTGGTGGCCACCGGCGCCATGTGCGATACCTCCAGCTTCGCCATCACCTCCGCCACCTACGGCCCCGACTGCGGCATGCTGTTCGTGGCCCTCAGCAGCGGCACGGTGCAGGCCTTTGACGCCGCCACGCTGGATTCCCTGTGGATCTATCAGGACGCGCTGGGCGGCCAGCCCAACTGTCCCCTGACCTACCATGACGGCTATGTGTATACCGGCTTCTGGAATCAGGAGCAGGAGAACGCCAATTTCGTCTGCCTGTCCGCCACCGACGAGGATCCCACCAGCGGCAGCGAGAAAAAGCTGGCCCGCTGGACGTATACCCGTATGGGCGGCTTCTACTGGGCGGGTGCGTATGTCTGCGACGACTATCTGCTGGTGGGCGCCGACGACGGACAGGATCGATCCTCCAGCGCCACCGGCGCGCTGCTGTGCCTTGATCCCTCCACCGGTGAAGAACTGGATCGCTGGGACGGCCTGCGGGGCGACGTGCGCAGCTCCATCGCCAGAGACGGGGACGGACGCTTCTACTTCACCTCCAAGGGCGGGTATCTCTACTCCGCCGCCGTGACGCAGACGGCGGACGGCTGGAAGATCACGGATACGCGCATCTGCGCCCTCAGCAACGGCAGCGGCAGCGAGAAAACACCGGCCATGAGCACCTGCACGCCGGTGCTGTATAACGACCGGGCCTACATTGGCGTGTCCGGTACGTCTCAGTTCGGCGCGTATACCGGCCACAACATCACCGTGGTGGATCTGGATTCCATGAGCGTGCTCTACAGTGTGCCCACCAAGGGCTATCCCCAGACCTCCGGATTGCTGACCACCGCCTATGAATACCCCAGCGTCTACTTCTTCGACAACTTCACCCCCGGCACATTGCGGCTGTTGGAGGATACGGGAACGGCTCCCGGCAAAACCACCACCGAGACCTATCAGGAGGGCGGCAGCACCCGCACGGTGGAGACGGCCTACGCCCTGTTCACCCCCGCCAACGATCAGGCGCAGTACGCCATCTGCTCTCCCATTGCCGACAGCAAGGGCACGGTGTTCTTCAAGAACGACTCCGCCTATCTGATGGCGCTGACCAGCACCGTCGATAAGGTGGAGGTGACGCAGCTGCCGGATAAAATGAGCTACAACGAGGGCGAGGCCTTCGACCCCACCGGCATGGAGCTGACCGTCTATTACACCAACGGCGAGAGCCGCGTTCTGCCGGTCAGCCGCACCATCAACGGCGTCAAGGTGGAATATTTCACCTACAGCGATACCCTCACCGCAGCGGACGACGGCTACTTTGAGCTGACCTACGTGCCCGTCATGTACCAGAGCGGCGCGGACGGCGAGCCTGTGATCCGGGCGGCCAAGACCGACATTCCCATCTCCGTCACCGGCAAGACCTATGACCGGGGCGATATCAACGGCGACGGCGCGGTGGATGTGTACGACCTGCAATACCTGTATGAGTACTGCTGCGACAACAGCACCATCACCGACAGGGCCACCCTCGCCCGGCTGGACGTCAACGGCGACGGCCTGACGAACATCTCGGACGTGGCGGCGCTGTACGACTTCCTGATCAGGGGCAGCTGGCCGGAGAGCGATACCTCCGCAGCCGTCCCTCAGACGATGGCTGCCAGCGGCGGCGGTACGGCCAGACTGCTGGGCAGCGCGTCCAGCGCCGGAGCCGTTGACCGTACCGCCCTGAAGGGCGTGACCGTCTCTCTGTCCTCCGCCCCGGCCAGAGCCGCCGTGAAGGGCGATATCAACGGCGACGGCGCGGTGGACGTGTACGACCTGCAATACCTGTATGAGTACTGCTGCGATAAGAACACCATCACCGACCCCGCCACCCTCGCCCGGCTGGACATCAACGGCGACGGCAAGCAGGATATCGCGGACGCAGCGGCGCTGTATGGTTATCTGGCCGAGGGCCAGTGGCCCGTTCCCCGCCACGCCATTACCGTAAAAAGCACCGCGCCCGAAACGGCGCAGGTGGAGCAGGGCGGGATGTATACCCTGTACATGAGCGATGTGTTCGACACCTGCCCGGACCGCGTTACCTACACGCTGTCCGGCGAGGGACTGAGCGAGCACACCAAGCTGGCCGCGGACGATAAGGGCGATTACCTGTCCTTCACCAACAGCAAGACAGGCGACTATCTCCTGACCATCACCGCCGTGTGCGGCGCCGACAGCGCGGTGCAGGCAGTCTATCACCTGACGGTTACCGTTACAAAGAGCGCCGCCGGAGACCCCGGCCAGTACGACTATGACGAGGAGAATGCCGACAGCGTGACCGTCTACGTCACCGTTTCCAACGACGGCGTACCCATCTACGGTGTCGACGGTACCCCCATAGCCCATCTGGAGGTGGAGGTGCCCTACTTCGATCTGGAGAGTCAGGGGCTTGCGGAGTTCTACCGTTACCACACCGAAAACGGCCAAGGCGGCGGCAGCTATATCGACAATGTGGTGGTGGAGCGGCCTACCGTTCTGCACCTGTATCTGTATCTGCTGGGCGTGTACTGCAAGGGCTATACCCCGGAGGAAGTAACCTCCGGCACGAAAAAGGTGGTCGACGGCCAGAACGACAGATACCGAGAGGTATATGACATTCTGGGAAAGCAGGCGGCCAGCTGGCCCGGCCCGGCGCTGACCATCAGCGGCTCCGCCACCAGCATGTACATGCCGAACTTCTGGGGCCACGATGAAAACCTCATGTACTACCGCAACCACGTATATCCCCTGATGGGGCCAGGTTGGGGCGCCACGGCGGACTACATTCTGCTGAGCAACGGCGATACCATTGACGTGGCACTGTTCAGCGACTGGAACTTCTGGAGCGACGGCGGCGCGTTCACCTGCTTTGACAAGGACGAATACACCGTCAAGGCCGGGGAAACGCTGACCTTCAACACCCGGAAGTACGAAACAAAATCCGTGGCCGACGGTGGCAGCGAGAGCTTCCAGTCTATCGCGGGCATGACGGTCTACCTCTACGACGATCAATGGACGCAGCTGACGGAGATCCCGGCAGCCGGGAGCGGCGATGCTTTCCAGTACGTCATCGACCAGCCCGGTACCTACTACCTGCTGGCTGTCGATCCCAAGGCGGGCAGCGCCGCCGCCCGCCTTGCCCCGGCCACCGCTCGCCTCCGCGTGAGCTGACAGCCATCCAAAACTGCATACCGGACGGCCCGCCCGGCGCACTGCGCCGGAGGCGGAATGGGGTGCAAATCCCCGCGAACAGGTCACTGTGAAACCCAATTTGGGATCAGTCAGATACGCCCAGGGCCGTCCGGAAAAGCTCCTGCCTGCACCGGGACGCTGCCAAGTCGGCGATGACGATTTCGGCGGGAGCTTTCCTCGGAGTGCTTTCTGCCGAAAGGCTTTATATAGAGAAAAATCATAGAAAGGAACCAAAAACACATGAAAACAAGCAAACGGCTGCTTTCTCTGCTGCTGGCGCTGACCATGGTGCTGTCCCTGATGGGCAACCTGTCCGTGGCGGCGTTCGCGGAGGAAGTTACCCCCACTGTCGTCACAACCGACGGCAATGACCAACCCACCGCCCCCGTCACCCCCGACGAGGGCCAGACCACCCCCGCCAACGCGGATAAGAGCGGCGGCGAGACGCCTGCTCCCGCCAACGGCGACGCGAACGCCGAGCCTGTGCCCGCCGAGGGCGAGGTCACGCCCCCCGCTGTGGCTGTTCCCAAGCTGAAGGACGGCGTTTCCCCCACCGCCAGCGCCACCGTCCAGACCGGCACCGCCTATCTGCTCAGCGACCTGCAGGCGGGCAAGATCTTTGACGGCGAGGGCCTCACCTACGAGAACTACTATTATGAGCGCTCCGCCGACAACGGCCAGAGCTGGGGCGCCAAGCAGAAGTTCGAGAAGGCTCTCTTCGGCGGCACCCTGATCCAGCTCACCGAGACTGTGGCGGGCACGTATATCTACCGCTTCTATGCCTCCTTCGACGGCGAGAACTTCTCCACCGATACCTGGACGCTGACCCTGACCGTGGAGGATAACCCCACCATGGAGTTCAGCTTCTTCGTGGGCAAGGACTACACCGGCGGCTATCCCGTCATCAAGCTGTATAACGTCACCAAGGACGCCGACGGCAACGAGGTGCTGGGCGACGAGCTCAAGGATGTGTTCCTGTACAGCAACTTCACCGATACCCTGCCTGAGGGCGAGGAGGAGTATGACCCCGCCATGGGCAAGCTGGACAGCACCAAATATCAGATGTTCTACGCCAAGCTGGCGGCCGGACGCTATGCCTACCGTGCCTTTACCACTGACGGCAAGGCGCTGGGCGGCATGACACTGAACCTGCCCACCGACAAGAACGTGGACGGCGGCGCAGGCGGCGGCAACAAGATCTATCTCCAGTGCAACTCCTTCTATACCAACAGCAAAAAGGCCGACAACACCTATTTCACTGCTGAGGAGTACCATGTCCGCGTGACCTGCCCCATCATGAAGTGCGACGCGGCCATGGGCGACCCCTATATCAAAGATAACTATACGTACTACCCCACCATGCTGTACGCGGCCGGCAACGCCTGCCTGTACAACACTTACGCCTATCCCGATATCGAAGGCTACATTTTCACCCAGAACATCAACCAGACCTTCACTGCCAGCTACAGAGCGGCTACTGCAAAAGTGCTGACCATCAACACCCGCATAGAGCTGACCGTCACCGTTCCCACTGACGCCACCTTCGGCCTGTACTTCCAGTGGAACAACTTCAACACCACGGAAGTGGCTCCCAACGGCAATGAAGAGGACTCCTATGCCGACCGCTGGACGGTGAACGGCGACACCAAGACCGCCACCTACTTCATTTCCAAGAGCAACAGCAACTACACCTGGCGTCTCAGCGACGATACCCATGTGACCCAGGCGGGCTGGCTGGCCAGCCAGAGCGAGAGCGGCAAGCTGATCGTCTCCTTTGCCGAGAGCGCCGCCACGGATCGCGTTTCTCACGATTTCAGCAATCTGGGTACTCAGACCATCAACCGTGACGAGGCCGACCTACAGGTCAATCTGGACCCCAGCGGCTACGAAGCCATTACCGGCACTACCCGTATCCGCGCCTACCGTCACTGGCAGCTCATCAACTCCGACGCGGGCAACATCATGGTGGAGCCTGACTTCCACTGGAACACCCTGATCGGCGATGCTGCGATCAGCCCCGTTAACGGCGGTAACGCCACCGCCAACTGGGCGGACGTTACCCCTGGTACGCAGGATTCCATCATCGCCGTCTACTATGACAGCGTGGACGTGAACCCCAGCAATCACGGCAGCCACGGCGGCCTGTTCCCCGCCACCAGCCCTGAGCGTGTGGGCGTCATCGTGGTGGGCGGTACCGGCGTGACCCACGGCACCGCCGACGCGAAGGTGAAGTACAACATGGCTTCCGGCGTCACCACTACCCGCTCCGAGGATTGGGACTATAACTACGACACATGGTTCTATGAAACCAGTGAGACGAACCCTGCGTTGGACTTCACTGTCAACGCCACCGGCAGCGTGAAGGTGGAATACGCGCTGGCTGCCACCGACAACAGCATGAAGACCACCGTTTCCGGCTTCCAGTCCGTTTCCGCCGACGCTGACGGCAATTACGCCGTTCCTCTGGCTGGCTTCAACACCATCGGCAACGGCAAGGGCGGCACCGTTATCCTCAAGATGACCGACTCCACCGGCGTCAGCTACCGTCTGGTGCGCGTGGCCAAGGTCACGATCACCAGCGAGAATGTCTCCAATCCCGGCGAGCCCATCATGCCCGGCGATCAGGTAAAGCTGAGCTTTGACGGCATGTACCGCGCCGTCAACAAGATCTCCGGCATCTTCAACCCCACCAACTTCAAGCCTACCTATTTCGCCGGTGAGACCAAGTACGAGGGTACGCTGGGCCAGTACCAGAAGATGGACAACGCCACCGTCACCGTCACAATCCCAGAGGATGTGACCTTCGCCGATGGCGCGGCCACCGCGCAGTACACCCTGACCAACGGCTACACCTACGGCTTCATGTACTCTGCCGCCAATCCCTTCGCTTTCCTGTATAGCATGACCGATACCGGCGTGGGCACCAACTTCAACGCTGTGACCGTCAACTATTACATGAACCACTATGCTGACGCGGTGATCACCGTGGCCCGCAAGGTCAATTATGACGTGAACCTGAACATCACCGACGAGAACGGCAGCGCTGTCAGCGATGTGACCGTCACCCTGACCGACAGCAAGGGCAAGGAGGATGTCCGCACCGTCCTGCACCTGCATCCGGCGCTGGCTCCCTACAAGTGCGCTGTCCTGCCCCTGAGCAAGAAGCTGGGCGACAAGGCAATGGAGATCCGCAATGAGCTGAGCAAGTACTTCATGGTCGACTACGACGATACCGGTTCCATCGGCAAGCGTTACCGCCGCCAGGATGCCATCGGCACCCCGCTCTGCATCACGGTAGACCACCAGAGTGCCGAAGACGGTACGGTCACCGTACGTGACCGCGACACCATGCGGCAGGAGCGGGTACACATCGAAGCGATACCGGCCCTCGTGGAGAGTAAGGCCGGTATGCGTGCCCTGCTGGACAAACTCGCATAACACAGCATGGAAAAAACAGCGCTCTTTCCGGGTTCGTTCGACCCGTTCACACTCGGACACCAGGCCATCGTGGAGAACGGTCTGAAAATCTTCGACCGCATCGTGGTCGGTATCGGTTCCAATTCGGAGAAAAACGGACTGCTGACCGTCGAAAACCGCAAACGGCTCATCGAAGACCTGTACGGCGCCGACGACCGGGTGACAGTGGCGGTCTACTCGGAACTCACGGGCGAATTCTGCCGCCAAATCGGGGCGAATTTCCTGCTGCGCGGCATGCGCAATACGGTAGACTACGAATACGAACGGAACATGATGGTAGTCAACCAGATGCTCTTTCCGGAAATCACCACCGTCCTGCTCTTCAC
>OIAK01000802.1_pt1 | contig 12558 bp, 12 predicted proteins | sample 1580741 | NCBI WGS metagenome assembly OIAK01 (sample SAMEA3882521, study PRJEB24775) | human gut metagenome | biome: human-associated habitat; feature: intestine environment; material: feces | place: Netherlands | collected 2009/2010
GGCTCTGACAGTCCACCGGACTGTCATTCACTACCGTGTCGACACTTCGCTACCCTTACAATAAGGGGAGGCTAATAGGTTTATTCCTGAAACAATATTTTTTCAAAGAAAAATCCTCAAAACATCTACCTAATTATTCCTCAACAACCTTGCAAACATCGACCCAGCCGCTGAAGCCCTGAGCATATTTTTCAAGCTCGTCAGGTGTCAGCTCAACTGCGCTGTTCGAGCTGCCGACGGCGGGGAAAACCGTATCAAATCTCTTCAGCGATTCATCAAGATACGTATTAACCCCGTCGTTTATGCCGAACGGGCAAACACCGCCGATTTTGTGGCCTATCATGCTTTCAACCTCATCTGAAGTTAGCATCTTCGCCTTTGTCGAGAAAGTTGCCTTATACTTTTTGTTATCAACCTTGGCGTCACCGGCGGCGATAACAAGTATCGCTTCGTCGCCGACCTTGAACGAGAGACTTTTTGCGATTCGCTGACCCTTAACGCCGAGCGCCTGAGCCGCAAGATCGACCGTTGCGCTTGACACGTCAAACTCTCTCACTCTGTCCTCAATGCCGAAACGGCTGAGGTATGCCTTGCCTTTTTCTATGGACATAATCAGAATATCTCCTTGGACTCAATCTGCTTTGCAGCCATTTCAACGAACTCATCAACGCCCATTGCGCCGATATCGCCCTCGCCGCGCTTACGAACCGAAACGCACTTGCCCTCGATATCCTTGTCGCCCATGAGGAGCATATAAGGAATCTTCTGAAGCTGAGCTTCACGAATCTTGTAGCCTGTCTTTTCGCTTCTTGTATCAACTTCGCAGCGAATGCCCTTGGCTTCGAGCTTCTTTGCGACCTCAAAAGCATAGTCATGATGACGGTCAGCGATCGGGAGGAGCTTAACCTGAACAGGAGCAAGCCAAATCGGGAATGCACCTGCGAAATGCTCGGTGATAACGCCGATGAAACGCTCGATTGAACCGAATACAACACGGTGGATCATGACGGGAGTATGCTTCTCTCCGTCTGAGCCTGTATATTCAAGATTGAATCTGTCCGGAAGCTGGTAGTCAAGCTGAATTGTACCGCACTGCCATGTTCTTCCGAGGCTGTCCTTTATGTGGAAGTCAAGCTTCGGGCCGTAGAAAGCGCCGTCGCCCTCGTTGATTATATAAGTTTTGCCGACGCTTGTAATAGCGTCTGCGAGTGCCTTCGTTGCAATCTCCCAGTCCTCTTCCGAGCCGATATGATCCTCGGGCATTGTTGAAAGCTCGATTTCATACGGAAGACCGAAAAGGGTGTAAACCTCATCAAAGAGCTGTGCGATCCTTACAACCTCGTCACGGATCTGCTCGGGAGCGAGAAGAATATGAGCGTCGTCCTGAGTGAAGCAGCGAACACGGAAAAGTCCGTGAAGTGCGCCCGAAAGCTCGTTTCTGTGAACCTTACCCAGCTCGCCGTAGCGGAGCGGCATTTCCTTATATGAATGCGGCTCAAGCTCATAAACAAGGATACTGCCGGGGCAGTTCATCGGCTTGATTGCGAAATCCTCGCCGTCAATAACCGTTGTGTACATATCGTCATGGTAGTGATCCCAGTGACCCGAGGTCTCCCAAAGCGAACGACGCATGATCTGCGGAGTTGAGATCTCATAGTAGCCCCACTTCTTATGAACGTCACGCCAGTAATTGATAAGAGTGTTGCGAAGAACCATGCCTTTCGGGAGGAAGAACGGCATTCCCGGAGCTTCGTCTCTGAGAGCGAAAAGTCCAAGCTCTCTGCCGAGCTTTCTGTGGTCACGCTTCTTTGCTTCTTCAATAGCCTCAAGGTAAGCGTCAAGGTCGGCCTGCTTTGTGAAAGCGGTTGCATAGATACGCTGGAGCATCTTGTTCTTCTCGCTTCCGCGCCAGTAAGCACCGGTTGCCGAAGTTAGCTTGAACGCCTTGATCCTGCCCGTATCGGGAATATGGGGGCCTGCGCAAAGCTCCGTAAACTCGCCCTGCTTATAGAAGCTGATGTTCTCGCCCTTGTCGGCGTGCTCCTTAACAAGCTCAACCTTGTAGATTTCGCCCTTATCCTCATAATATTTGATAGCCTCGTCCGGAGTCATCTCAAATCTTTCAAGCGGAAGCTTCTCCTTGACGATTTTCTTCATCTCGGCTTCAATCTTTTCAAGATCCTCGGGAAGAAACGGCTTTTCAACGTCAAAGTCATAGTAGAAGCCGTTTGCGATTGACGGACCGATAGCAAGCTTTGCTTCGGGATAAAGTCTTTTAACTGCCTGAGCAAGGATATGTGAAGCTGTATGGCGGAAGGTTCTCTTTGCCTCCTCATCGTCCTCAAAGGTGAGGAACTCAAGCTCGCAGTCGCCCGTGATCGGGGTTCTGAGATCCTGATACTCGCCGTTGATCTTGCAGATACAAACAGCCTTGTAAAGACCCATGCCTATGCTCTTAGCGATTTCCATAGCGGTTGTGCCGTTTTCATACTCCTTAACGACGCCGCCTTTCAATGTTACGTTTGCCATTTTATAATCATTCCTTTCATGTTTTAGGGTTTATAATACATAATACATTTTAAAATGCAGCCCGAAAGTTTTTCGGTAACTTATTTGTTCTCAGTCTCCCCTTGGTTGAATCAAGGGGAGGTGTCGCATGAGCGACGGAGGGGATAAAGAACAACTTGATATGCTTTTATTCCTTATCCCTTCCACCGCAAGCGGTCCCCCTCCCCTTACCATAAGGGGAGGCTGAAAAATTCTCATAAATTCATAGTCAACTCAAAAAATGTTTAAGCCGAAATTTCCTAATAAAAACAAAAAAGCTCCATCCCAAAACAGGGATGAAGCATAGCTCCACGGTTCCACCCGTATTGCAGTCAAGGACTGCCACTCGAATGCCTTAACGCGGCGAACGGCGAACCTTATTTCGGAACGCACTCCGCAGTGGTAACTGAATCGGAATATTGCCGTGCTTTCACCGTGCGCACCGCTCTCTGAAAACATTCGCCTGAAACAGCCTTCTGCATCAACGTTTTTTAATATTGTCTACATTTTATAACGTTTTATTTTTATTGTCAAGTGGGAAATCAAGGATTTACAACAAAAAATTCCGCAAACACATTTATTTCTGTGTCTGCGGACTATTTTGCAAGCTCAATTCCCGTATTCAGCAGGTTTCTTATCAGCATTTCTTTTTCGGGCGGAACATTATCGAGGGCATTGATTACCGAATACCAACGATTGCAATCGGCTTCGCCCTTTACCATATAATCTATGCTTACGCCGAGAATATCGCTGAGCTTAATCAGGTTTTCAACGGAAAGACCTGCGATTCCTCTTTCAACCTCACTGAAATGCTTGACAGAAATATTCAGCTCCTCAGCAATTTTTTCCTGAGTAAGCTTAACCGCCTTGCGCTGTTTTTTGATTCTTTGTCCCATTCCCTGCTTGTAATCGTTCATATCATCACCCAACCTATTATGTTTATTTTACCATAACTTTTTCATTCAAAAAACAAAGTAAAATGTGTTGACAAAATAAACCTTTAATATTAATATTGTGATGTTAATTTAAAATAATGCTTATTTTTCTCCTTGCTTGCGGCCGAGCAAATAGCCCAAACTCACGTCGTAGAAATCGGCAAGCTTGATTAGCGTTGAAGCTGTAAGCTCAATTATGCCCGTTTCATATTGTGAATATGTGTTTTGCAAAAACATTCAGCATTGCGGCAAGGTCTTTTTGCTTGAGGTCTCTGTCCTATCTCAAATTCCGTATGTTCTCATAAATCATAATATCACCTCGGGCAATATCTATGTAATATCTTTTAACACAGATAATAATTATTTTTTAAAACGAAAAAGTAAATTTGCTTTTCTGTTCTTTTTGAAAGGGAAAGTTTTTATATTAGTCATTAGGGAAGAGGTGAATTTGTTTATTATTCTCGCATCAGGTCAATTAAAACATTTTAAGGAGGAAATTTCGTAATGAAAAAAATTGTGTCAATTTTATTAGTAATGCTCTTGCTGATTTCATCTGTTCCGATGATGGCGAGTGCAGCAAACCAAAAAGAGAAAGAATCAAATGATAATTTTTCAACTGCCAACTCAATTTCTATCAACACAACAATTAGTGGCAACTTGTCTTCATATTCAGATGTCGACTATTACAAATTTACAATACCCGATACTGGCTATGTAAATATCGACTTTAACCATGATTATGTCGATGATGCATATAACGAATATTGGTATATCGGTTTATTTGATTCATCTAATAAAAATATGATGGGCAGAAACAGCTATGGAAATATAACTAATAATCCTGCTCCAAATATCGGTCTACCTGCCGGAACATATTATATTAAAATATGTCATGCTTTCAAGCACTCTGATTTAAATTATAATTTTAAAATTAACTATATTGAATCATCATCTTGGGAAACTGAGTTTAACGATAGTCTTACAACCGCCGATCCTATTTCAGTAAATTCTACAACATTCGGCTCTATCATGTCTTCATCTGATTCAGATTATTACAAATTTATTTTAAGTTCTAATGATAATATAAAGATCCTATTTAATCATGAAGATGTTGGCGATGCTTACAATGATTATTGGTATTTAAGACTATATGATTCTTCAAACGAAAAAATATATCAAAAGAGCTATTATGGAGATAAAATCATTAATGAGTCAGAAAAAATCTCATTATCTTCGGGAACATATTATATAAGAGTAAGCACCGGCTTCAAGTATTCCGATTTAGACTATAATTTTAAAATTAAATCATCTAAGCAACAAACAGAGCAATTTGTCGTCACCTACAATACCAACGGCGGAAGTGTTTCTCCGTCAAGTGCCAAAGTAACGGCAGGCGGTTCGGTCACTCTGCCGACTCCGACAAAAACCGGATATATATGTCTTGGTTGGTCTACAAGCAGTTCCGCAACTATGGCAACCTATTCATGCGGCGCAACATACAAACCGACTCAAAACATAACCCTTTATGCTGTTTGGAAGAAAAATGCACCGACAATGTGCACCCTCACTTACAATGCTAACGGAGGTAGCGTTTCTCCGTCAAGCGCAACATTTGAAATGGGCAAAACGGTAACGCTGCCGACACCGACAAGAAGCGGCTACACCTGTCTCGGCTGGTCGACAAACAAATCGGCAACTTCGGCAGAATATGAGTGCGGAAAATCGTATACTATTCTCGGCAGTGCAACCCTTTACGCAGTATGGCAGAAAAATTCCACGGATAAAGCGCAAGTTTATGGAGTAACTCTTCAAGACAACATTTCCGTTGATTACAAAGGTACTGCAAAAATTATACCCACAATCGACAGGGATCGCAACGCGAAATATTCCGTAAAATGGGAAAGCTCAAACAGCTCTGTTGTCAGCGTGGATAACGACGGAAACATACACGGACTTAAAAAGGGCAATGCAAAAGTTACCTGCACTGTTACCGATTCATATGGAAACACCTATTCCGATTCCTGCAATGTTAACGTCAAATATTCAGGTGTTCAATGGGTTATTATTATCGTCCTCTTCGGTTGGATTTGGTACATCTAAATAATATTTCGGCCGTTCCGAGAGGGGCGGCTGTTTTTTCATAAAACGCTTTGATATCACCCTCCCGAATGAAGCATTGCACCGCTTGCGTTTTGAAAAAATATTTTTCCCGAAATTCAAAAAATGTGTTGACATACCATGCTGACGGTGCTACAATAAGGCTGACGGTTAGCGGCGGCTAACTAACATATTTATGAGTGGTTATTATAAACCGTTATTTATTATTATTTATTATAATTCAAGGAAACTTGCAGACAGCTTACGTGTTGTCTGTTAAATAAAAGCTTATAGTTAGCATAAGCTAACAGGATGTGAGGGATTTATGGCTATTGTTGAATTTAAAAATGTCAGCCGTGTTTATCAAAGCGGCGATCATCAGCAGAAAGCATTAGATAACGTCAGCATGAAGCTTGACGAAGGTAAATTTGTTGTTGTACTCGGTCCGAGCGGTGCGGGAAAAAGCACATTGCTCAATCTTTTGGGCGGCCTCGACAGCCCGACAGACGGTAAAATTTTTGTTGAGGGCAAAGATATCTCCACCCTTTCGGACAACGAGCTTGCCGAATACAGAGCGGAAAAGGTCGGCTTTGTATTTCAGTTTTACAACCTTGTCCCTACGTTGACTGTTCACGAAAACGTTGCACTCGTCAAGGAGATTGCACCAAATTCGCTTTCGGCAACAAAGATGATTGAAGAAGTCGGTCTTTCCGACCATTTGAAGAATTTTCCGTCTGAGCTTTCCGGCGGTGAACAGCAAAGGGTTTCCATTGCCCGTGCTCTTGCGAAGAATCCGAAAATTCTTCTTTGTGACGAACCGACGGGTGCGCTCGACTCGGAAACGGGTGTTATGGTACTCAAGCTGCTTCTTAAAATGGCTCGTGACTACGGTAAAACAATTGTAATAGTTACCCACAACCAAAACATTGCTAAAATGGCCGATGTGGTTGTTCGGGTTAAAAACGGAAAAATCGTTTCGCAGGAGGAACAAAAAAACCCCGCCTCTGCCGACAGTATCGACTGGTAAAGGGGTGACAATATGTTATTCAAAAAACTATGGAGAACGATGGGTCTTTACCGTGCACAATTCATCTCGATGATTATTATGATTGCTATAGGCACGGGAATCTTTGTCGGCTTCAATATGGAATGGTACAGCATTGAGGGTAACACCTCGTCCTTCTTTGAGAAAACAGGCTATGCCGATTTCAGGATAATCTCCGAAAAAGGCTATTCCGCCGCCGACCTGAAGAAAATATCCGATATTGACGGAGTTGACAATGCAGGACGCTATGTCAGCATTGCCGCCGACGTTAAGGAGAGAAAAGATGACGCCGTTGCGCTCACGGTAACAACGAACGAAAAGGTTTCGGGAGTGCTTATAACGGACGGCGAAAAATATGATGCAAAAAGCACAGACGGCATATGGCTTTCCGACAAATATGCCGAGGCAAACGACCTCAAGATCGGTGACAGCATAACTCTTGCTTACAAAGGCATTGAGATGAAAGGCGTTATAAAAGGTCTTGTCAAAGCAGGCGAACAGCTTATATGCGTTCGTGATTCGAGCCAGCTTATGCCCGACTACAACACGTTCGGCTTTGCCTATGTCTCACCTGTTATGTACGAAAAAACAATCGGCAAAGACTATTATCCGCAGATAAACGTTGTTTCATCAATGTCTAAAAAAGACTTTACGGAAAAAGCGGACGACGCTCTCGGCAATACTGCCATGATTCTTACCAAGGACGAGTCCGCTTCATATTCCAATGCTCACGGTGAGGTCGAAGAAGGACAGACAATGGGTTCGATTTTACCGACATTGTTCCTGCTTATTGCCGTTCTGACAATGGTTACGACGATGCACCGTCTGACCGCAAAAGAGAAAACGCAAATCGGCACACTCAAGGCGCTCGGCTTCAAGAACAAGCGCATTCTCAGGCACTACACTTCATATGCGTTTATGATAGGAATTATCGGCACGGCAATCGGAGCGGGTCTCGGGTTTTTTATCGCATGGTATATTATGAACCCCGACGGAATGATGGGTACATACTTTGATATGCCCGAATGGAAGCTCTATATTCCGAGCTTCTGCTACTACATTCTTGCGGCAATAATTGTTGTTCTTACCCTTATCGGATTTCTTTCGGTCAGAAAGATGCTCAAAGGCACTGCGGCGGATGCGCTCAGGCCGTATTCGCCGAGGAAAATGAAGCCGATGATTATCGAAAGAACAAAGCTTTTCCATAAGCTTTCATTCGGCACACGGTGGAATCTGCGTGACATTGTTCGTCATAAATCCCGTTCGGCAATGAGCCTTCTCGGAATTGTCGGCTGCACACTGCTCATTATGGCATCGTTCGGCATGAGAGATACAATGAATTCTTTCCTTGATACCTACTATGACGGCGCAATGAAGTATTCGTCAAGAATCTATTTTGCAGAAAATGCAACGAACGAGCAGAAAAACAGGCTCGCCGAAAAATACGATGCCGACCTCAGCGCATCTGTCAGCGTTCAGGCGGAGGAGAAAACAGTTTCGGTCGATGTTTATAAAATCGAACATGAGCTCGTTGCTTTCCCCGGCGACGATATGGATTATGTAAAGCTTCCCGACGACGGTGCACTGATCTGTGAAAGACTTGCAGATCAATTCGACGTCAAAGAGGGCGATGAGCTTACGTTCAGCCCGTTCGGCACGGACAATGAATATACCGTAAAGATAAGCAAAATAATGAGAAGTGTTTCTGAAAGCATTGCGATAAGCTCCGATTATGCAAAGGAAATCAAGCTTCCTTTCGCTTTTGATTCTGCTTACACAAAGACGCAGAAATCCGATATTTCCTCAGATACCGGTATAAAGAGTATCCAGTCAAAGCAAATGATAATGGATTCGTTTGAAACCTTCATTGATATATTTAACACAATGATTATTATTCTCGTTCTCGGTGCGCTTGTTCTCGGCATCGTTGTTCTTTACAACCTCGGCGTTATGAGTTATACGGAGCGTTACCGTGAGATGGCAACTCTCAAGGTTGTCGGATTTAAAGACAAAAAAATCGGTCAGCTTCTTATAGGTCAAAACCTCTGGCTCTCCGTTTTCGGCGTAATTCTCGGTATACCTGCCGGAATCGGTGCGCTCGATTATCTGCTGAAAGCGCTCGCCGGTGAATATGAAATGAAAATGCAGGTCAGCGTATTATCTGTCGCAATCAGCATTGCGCTAACGGTCGGCATGTCGCTTCTGGTTAGTCTCATGGTTTCACGAAAAAACAAAAAAATCGACATGGTCGAGGCTCTTAAAGGTGCGGAATGAGCGAAGTCAAAGAGATTTTGCTCTCCGTTGCAATAATCGGCATAGCTTTTGCTTGCACAACCAAGGTAAAAGCGCTGCTATATAACATAGCAAACAGAAAGGATGATACGAATGTTGAAGATCACAATGGAAATTGACGGCATGATGTGCGGAATGTGTGAAAGCCATATAAATGATGCTATACGCCGTGAATTCAAGGTCAAGAAAGTTACTTCCTCCCACACAAAGAGGCAAACGGTCATCTTAACGGAAAAGCCGCTCGATGAAGATAAGCTTCGCAAGGTGATTGATGAAACCGGCTACAAGGTCATGTCAATTGAAACAGCCGAAGAAGAGAAAGGGGGAGGACTGTTCGGTTTTTTCAAGAAATAAGCTTTTATATCAAAAACCGCTGTGGATTTTACACGGCGGCTTTTCCTTAAACCTTAAGAATTAATTAATTTTTCGGAAAAATCATTGTGTTTTCTTCTCTTTTATCTTATAATTTACGCAGAATAGGAGAGGAGCAATCCAAAAGATGATAAATATTATAGCCTGCGACGATGATGCGGACATCGTTCGCGCTTTAAAAATATATCTTTCCTCTGAGGGCTATAACGTTTTTGAAGCACATAACGGAAAAGACGTTCTGCGTTTACTTGCCGAAAATGATGTTCAGCTTGTGCTCATGGACGTTATGATGCCGCAGATGGACGGCATTGAAGCCACAGCCGAGATAAGAAAAAAATATAATGTTCCCGTCATTCTCATAACTGCCAAAAGCGAAGACTATGACAAAATTCTCGGCCTCAACGTCGGTGCCGACGATTATATAACCAAGCCGTTTAATCCTGTCGAGGTCGTTGCAAGGTCAAAATCACAACTTCGGCGGTATCTTGAACTCGGCAAGGCTCCGGCCGGTCAGTCGCTTCGCAACGGCGGAATTTTTATTGACGATATTTCCAAAAAGGTTGTCGTTGACGGTGAAGAGGTCAACTTCACACCGACGGAATACTCCATTCTCAAGCTTTTTATGGAAAATCTTGACTGCGTTTTATCGCCCAAGGAGATTTATGAAAAAGTATGGCATGACGGCGTTTTCGGAAGCGAAAGTACAGTTATTGTACATATCCGTCACATAAGAGAAAAGATAGAAATTGACCCTGCCGACCCTCATTATATTGTCGCTGTCTGGGGTCACGGCTATAAGATGCAAGGAAGGGGTCACTGATGAAAATAAAGCTCAAAACCCTTGCGGACAAAATAACGGCAGTAGCGCTCTACCTTATTTGTATGACAATAGTTATTTCCCTGTTTCTTGAAGTCAGCTATATGGCCGATTACGGCTTCTATGATAAATTTCAGCTCACCGAAAGCACAACTACCCGACTGATGAAGGAAAAGGTTAACAAGGAATACTCCAATATTGAGGAATACGTTCTTTTGTCTTTTAAGAATCAAATTAAAAAGCTGCAAAGCAGCGATTCTGATTACGAGCTCTACCGTTCGCTTTGCGAGAAATACAACAAACGTGATAACACAAATCTCATTATTTCCGCAAGAACCAACAACGGTATGTATAAGCTCAACAATTTGCAAAATGGAGAACTGAACGAAGGTGAGATGCTCTCGGACGTTGTCGGTAACAGTCCCGACAAAAAAATTCAGACATGCTTTGGAACGAGCCGCACCACAAGTTTCTTTGACGAGAATTCGGCTACTATCAGACCTGTCACAATTCATATTTACATAAGATCGGATCTTTCCGCCGACGATACATTCAGGCTTACATCAATCATTATTCGCACGGCAAACAATCTTAAATACTTCATTATCATTGCGATGTTCATCGCACTTATTACAGGAATGGCAACTGTCGCAGTGCTGATGGTTAACGTTAACTACACCCCGGGACATATGAGATTTATCGACAGAATTCCGTTTGATCTGTTCTCGATTTTGACCGTTGCTATGAACGGCTTCGTCATCTCGATGATCGTGCTTATGTCCGCTGACAAAACCCGTGAGGATGACATAGTTCTTTGGAATGCCTCATGCGCAATTCTTGCCTTTGTCGTTTTCTGCATAATGCTTATTTACTTCCTTTCGCTGGCAGTCAGAATAAAGGCAGGTCATGTTTTCCAAAATACCCTTATTTATAAAATAATCGAACGCATCAGAAAAGGCAATTCGGACGGTGAAAAATCCGGCTATTTCAAAATGCCCTTTGTCGGAAAGCTGATAATAACCGTCGGCTTCGTTCTGGCTCTCGACCTTGGGCTGATTATCTTCAATTATTTCCGCTTCAAGTCAAAAGGTCTTGCCTATAATTTCCCTGTTTTTGCGTTAATTCAGGTTACAATGGCTCTCGTTGTCGGAACTCTCCTCTTTTTCATTGCAATAAACTTCAACCGTTTAAGAGAGAGCGGAAACCGACTTGCAAACGGAGACTATGGCGAAGATCTTGATTCAAGAGTCATGTTCGGCGATTTCAAGGCAATAAACGACAGCTTCATTACCCTCAAAGATGACGTTATAAACGCTCTTGAGGAGAAAAACAAGAACGAAAAAATGCGAAGCGAGCTTATCGCAAACATTTCTCACGACATTAAAACGCCGCTGACCTCGATAATTAACTATACCGATATCATTCGCTCAGGCAAATGCAGCGAAGCCGAGCTGAATGAATACTACGAGATAATCAACAAGCAATCAAAGCGGCTTACAAATCTTTTGCAGAATCTTATTGACGTTTCGCAGATAACAACCGGCTCGGTCAAGATAACTCTTGACAGTCTTAACCTCGGTATTTTCATTTCGCAGGTGCTCGACGGTGTCGGTTCCAAACTCGAAGAAAAAAACCTTACTCTGGATGAACGTCTTCCTCGAGAGGACATCTACATAACCGCCGACGGGCAAAAGCTTTGGCGCATATTTGAAAATCTTCTGAGCAACGTCTCAAAATATGCGATGCCGAACACAAGAGTATATCTGAATGTTAAAGAGATTGAGGACAACAGAGTAAAAATCGAACTAAAAAACATTTCGGAGAAAAAAATCGAAGCAACGCCGGAGGAGCTTTTGGAGGAATCGGAGGATTTCTTGGTGGAGGACACCGTTTTCTTTTCCTCCTTCTCTTTTGCTTCCTCTTCATCGGTTTCCTCTTCGCCGAGCGGGAGGTCGGCTCCTTCGCCCGGGTTGAGCGGCTGCACAGGACCCGAGCAGCGGACCTGCCGAATCATGGAAAGATGGGGCATATTGACATCGACAAATCCCTCCACTCCGTCAGCGTACAGATAAGGCAAGCGGGAAAACTGCTTGAGCTGCACCTTCAGGTAGCGGCAGTCGGTCGAAGGCGCAGCTTCAAACTGCTCGTCAAAGAGAAAGCTGCCGTCCTGGTCGTGCAGGGTGGTTTCTACTCGTTTGACCGGCAGCTCTTCGAAGGAGGCTCCGTCAAATGATTGCAGCAGGTGCAGTCCGTAGGGGATCAGCTCTCCCTGCGGGTAGCAGTCGGCAAAGGGCGTCGGTTCCTCCTCTGGGTTTTCTTCCTCAGAGGTTTCCTCATCCGTATTTTCATTGTAGGAGCCTTCGTCCTGCGAGCCATCGCTTTGCTTTGCAAAGAGGTATTCACTGCCTCCTTCGTCAAAGTACAGCAGATAGCAGCTGCCGTCGTCGATACAG
>OIAK01000819.1_pt1 | contig 12296 bp, 9 predicted proteins | sample 1580741 | NCBI WGS metagenome assembly OIAK01 (sample SAMEA3882521, study PRJEB24775) | human gut metagenome | biome: human-associated habitat; feature: intestine environment; material: feces | place: Netherlands | collected 2009/2010
GACCTCTACGGATGAATTCCAGGCCGCTCCGTCGCTCCAGACATCGTTTCCGCGCCTCGTGCCTGCCCCAAACAATCAAAACAAGCCCTTTTCGCCGCACCCTCAAAGGTCTGTGGGCAAAAAAGGGCAAATATGAGTACTGTTACCATTTTAGTAGCAGGCAAAACCACCCAAAATGACGTCCGAGCGAACCCTACAACCCCCTAAGACAGCCAACCTGACTGGTTTAAGGCGTATTGGAGCCAATTTTAATGAACATACTATAGGTTATGTTTATTATCTTCTTGAATGTAAATGCTATTCACTTAGCAACAGTACTCATATTTGGCATTTATTGCCCACTGCCATATAACTAACACCCTATAGCAGACAAAAACAGGCCGTAGCCCATCGCTGCGGCCTGTTTGGAGTCCAAAAGAGGCGCTAAGCGCTGTAACCCATCGCCTGCAGGACAAACATGACGACCGTGAGCACCGTAATCACGCCGATAGTCGCCCACGTGAGCACGTTCCATACGCGGCCGTTGCGGTTGGCGCCCATAATGTGGCGATCCGCCGCGATAACCACCTGGAATACCAAGACCACGGGCAGCAGCACACCGTTGATGACCTGCGAGGTCATCATAATCTGGAACAAATCGACGCCAGGCATGAGCACCAACACGGCAGAAATGCCGATGATGGCCGTAATGATGCCGCGGTAAACCGGGGCCTCGTCCCAGCTGCGGTCGGCACCGCGCTCCCAGCCAAATGCCTCGCAGATAGCGCTCGACGTAACGCCCGGCAGCACGCAGGCAGCCAAAAAGCTCGCTGCGACCAGGCCTGAGGCGAACAGCACCGTGGACCACTGGCCCGCGATGGGCTCCAGCGCGCGGGCGGCATCGGCAGCATCGCTAATCTGAATACCCGCCGGGAACAACACCGTACCGGTCGTGATGATAATAAAGCCGGCAATGACATCGGCGGCAAGCGAGCCGCTCACGGTATCGATGCGCTGCAGCACGATATCGTCCTCGCCCGCGTTCTTATCGACCACGTTGTTCTGCGCCAAGAAAATCATCCACGGCGCGATGGTGGTACCGATCGTTGCGACCACGAGCGACACGTAGCTGGGGTCATTTTGAATGTTAGGCACGACCAGGTCGACCGCGACCTCACCCCAGTTGGGGCCAGCCATAAACGCGGCGACAATATAGGTCACGAAGACGCAGCTTACCAGCAGCAGAATCTTCTCGATGCGCTGGAAACTACCCGACATGGTAAGCATCCACACCAGCAGCGCCACCAACGGCACCGAGATGCTCGCCGGCACGCCAAAGAGAGCAAGGCCGCTGGCGATACCCGCAAACTCCGAAATGGTCACAGCCGTGTTGGCGATCAACAGCGCCGCCATAGCAAGTACACTCTTGCGCACGCCAAAGCGCTCGCGAATGAGCGATGCCAGGCCCTTGCCCGTGACGCAGCCGCAGCGCGCCGCGGTCTCCTGCGTCACGATGAGCAGCACAGTCATGACGGGAAGCATCCAGAGCATCTTGTAGCCATAGCTGGCGCCCGCGCTGGAATACGTTGCAATGCCGCCGGCGTCATTGCCCGAAAGCGCCGCCAGCAGACCGGGACCCATAGCGCCAAAGATGGCCGCGATGGTCAACTTTTGCTTGGTGCCCGACTTTTGCTTGGTATTTTGCACGCGACCACCTAACCCATGACCGACATGGTGAGCAGCACCGCAGCGGCGCAGTACGCTATGCACGAGATCATGACGGCAATAACGTTCATGGCGGTGCCCGACGTGTTGAGGTCATGCTCGTCACGCCAGAACAGCACCATCAGGTAAATCACGGCGCTCATGTTGCCAACCAGGCAAATGATGGCAGCGATATTAAAGCAGCCGGTAAAGAGCTGCTCCTCAAACATGGGCGCATAGGGAAACGCGGCGGTGCGCACCAGCTGGGCGCACAGATAGGTCACGAGTGACAGAATCAGGCCCATGCCCGTGCTCTGGAAGAAGAACCCCAGATATGGCTTGGGCTCGTCGTCGTGACCGTCGTACTCGAGGAAGTAGTTCTTGACGAACGACACCATGCGCGAGGCAGCAAGCAGCACGAGCGGCATGGCGCACATGGGGAACACCACCAGATGCGCGGAGCCGAGCGCCGTCCCCAGCACCGTTGCCATGATGCACGAGGCAATGCCCCACACGACAACCCAGTACTGGCGATGCACGAACCAGCTGAGCACGTTCGTCGAGTCGTCCGACGCGCTATCGCCCGAGCCGACACCGGCGATCTGCAGGTCCTCCTGATGCTCCTCGGCGATAACGTCCATGGCGTCGTCGAAGGTCACGATGCCCAGGATATGACGGTTCTCGTCGCAGACAGGGATGGCAACCAGGTCGTACTTGGTCATCTCGTCCGTCACGTCTTCCTGGTCCTCGTCGGGCGACACGTAGACCAGGTCGCGATAGGCGAGCTGGCCCAGCGTGGCGTCGCGGTCGGCTACGATCAGCGTGCGCAGCGAAAGCACGCCGGTCAGCATGCCGCTCGGATCCTCGGTATAGACGTAGTAGACGCTCTCGAAGTCCTCGTCGAGCTCGCGAATCGCCTCGATGGCGTCACCGACCGTTGCCGTGGCGGGCAGGGAGACAAACTCCGAGGTCATGATGCGGCCGGCGGTGTTGTCCTCATAGCCCAGCAGGTTACGAATCGCCTTCTCCTCCTTGACGCCCATCAGGCGCAGGAGCTTCTCGGCCTTCTCGTAATCGAGCTCGTCGATCAGATCGGCGGCGTCGTCCGGGTCCATCATGGCCAGCATCGACGATGCGTCGGTGTCGGACAGGCCCTCGAGCATCTCGGTCATAAGCTCGTCGTCATCGAACTCCGAGATGGCCTCGGCGGCCTGGGCAGTATCGAGCTGCGCAAACACCTGCGCACGCAGGCGCGGGTCGAGCTGCTCGATAATGTCGGCGATGTCGGCAGGGTGCAGCTCGCCGAGCGTCTTGTGCGACACCGAGAGTTGAATGTTCTTGGTCGAGCGGTCGAGCAGGTCCATGTAGGACCAAGCGATGATGTCCTCACTGAGCGGCTTGCCCAGGTGCTTCATAAAGCCTTCGACGATATGCTCGAGCGCAGGGCTGATGGCGCGTAGCAGACCGCGGGCACCGACCTCGGCGCCCAGCAGGCGCAGCTGATTTTCGCCCGACATGGAAAACTTGATGTCATTTACGCGCACGACCTTCATGCCCTGCGTGTCGACGATCTGCTTGTTGAGCACGTCGCGGGCGAGCAGGAGTTCGGTCGGCTGCAGGTACGAAAAACGGATTTCGGTGGCCGACGTCTTAAGGTGTACACCCGTCTCGTCGATACGGTCGACCCATTTGCGCCAGCTGATCATAAACGGCGTCTTGCCGGGTCCGCGGAACGCGAGCGACGTCACGTGCGGAAAAACTTCGCCGGTGGCAATGCCAAAATCGTTCACTACGCCGAGCTTTTCGCCATCGACGTCCAAGACCGGCAACTTGAGCATCTCACTCAGATAATTCAATGGTGCTCCCCATCATTATTCCTCCGGACGCGGCCGCGCGTGCGGCGTCCGGGGGCTTCTGGATATGTATACGCATGCGCGGGCGGCACGCCGCTCGGCGCTTACACCCCGTGCATGCGCAGAAAGCACCTGCAAGGGGTCATCGACTGTATGGTCGAGGTTTGGATTTCACCTGTAACCTTTCTCTTGACCCTTGTTATCCGCAGTAACTATAGCATCAGCATCGCGCCGTGGCGCCGAATTTATGCGCTGCACATTGCAGGCATACCAAACGCTGACGCATCCGTGACATAGTCATTGGGTACGTTCTTAAATGACTACCCAATGACTACTCTGTGGTGTCGTCGTCCTCGGCAAGTTGGGGGAACACGGCGTCCTTGGGCATGGTGACCTTCGTCAGCGAGGTGAGCTTTTTGCTCAACGACGTGTCCGTCTTGACCAGGTCGCTGAGCGTCACGATCTTGTAGCCGTCGGCAATGAGGCCGTCGATAATTTGCGGCAGCGCCTCGAGCGTCTGCTCGGCGCATTCGTCTCTATCGGTGAGCAGCACGATATTGCCCGGCGTCACCGAATCGAGCACCGTCGAGACCTGTTCGTCGGCACCGTTGAGCAGCCAGTCGCCCGAATCGATATTCCACGAGACCACGGCGGAGACCAGGTCCATCGCATCAATCCAGTTTTGCTCGTCAAAGGCAGCGTAGGGAGCACGCAGCAGCATCGTCTTCACGCCGGTCGCCGACTTAATCGCGTCGGTGCCTTTCGTGATCTGTTCGCGTACCGCCTCACGGTCCTGACCCTTGAGCGAATCGTCGCTGTAGCTGTTGGATCCGATCTCGCACCCGGCATCGACAATCGCCTTGGCCGTGGCAGGCGAGGCCTCGACCGCATCGCCCGAAAGGAAGAACGTCGCGGTGACGCCCTTTTCCTTGAGCACCCGCAAGATCTGTTTGGTGGCGCCGCTCGGACCCTCGTCAAACGTCAGCGCCACGTACTTTTCGTTGCCCTTGGGCGCCACGCTGGCGCACGCAACGACGCAATCGGTGGCGGGCACAACCTCGCCGCGGTCTTGCGTCTTGCCCGACTGCTCACCAACCCACACCTCGGAGCGGCCCTGGACACCCCACGTCTGCACATACTTGATAGCGCCCGTACCCTCGACCTTGAGCTTGGGCTCGATAACCGTAGCCTGAACCTCGTGCTTCTCGTAGGTGTTACGGCCATCCTTGACCGTCACCTTCTCGCCGCCCTCAAGCTCGCGGCTATCCCATTTGCCCTGCTTCACGCGCTTGCCGTCGACCTTCACCGACAGCTTTTCGCCCCCATGGCGCTTGAGCACGCTGTCATCGACGGCCAGCAGGTCGCCTGCGTCGTAGGTGTCAGTCAACTCCTGGTCGTCGATGAGATTCTGCAGCGTAGAGCCCACGCGCACCGCGGTCTTCTGGCCGTTAAGTTCCACGTCCACACTGCGGTTGACGTAGCCCACGACGGCAGCGATAAACAGCACGAGCGCACAGCCCACGGCAATGAGCGCATAGGGCAGGCGAGACGAACGACGGGGTGTGCGGCTGTTGCCGATGCGAGCGCTGCGGTCGCTAAAGCCGCGGCTATGGTTGAGATACATCGCGCCGGGCTTACGGTGACGCTTGCGCTGACCGCTGGGCAGCTGCCCCAGGTCGCGGCGCGCCGTCGGACGCGCACCCGAACGCCCGTTTAAGTTGGATCCGTTTTGGCGCATGTGCCCTCCCCCATAAACACAGCAAGCCGGAGCAACAGGTCTCCGGCTTGCCTCCCATCATTTGGTACGTCGCTATTTTGTAGCTTTTGACGAGCCTCCGCTCGCCTTTTGGTATTCGTCCTTAAACGCCTTGAACATGCCGCGCGTCTTGCCGAGCTGCTTGCCCAGTGCGCGACTGCCCTTGTCCACGGCAACCGATCCCTTGTCGTCGAGCACCTTGGCGCCCTTTTTGACCTTGTCGCCCACCACGACGCTGGCCTCGGCGGCCTTGGCAGCCGCACCGCCCGAATACCCGAGCGACTTGACCTCGTCCGAAACAATCATCGCGCCGTCCGCATAGCCGCGCAGCATCGTCGGCGGCACCTGCGTGTCACCAACCAAAACACTCGAAGCAGCACCGGCGGTCACATAGAATGCCTGCACGATGCCCGAGCGTGGCTTGAACTCAACGTCCGAGCAATAGCCCACGATGTCGCCCGATTCCGTGCGCACGTCCATACCGACCCAGATGATGCAATCGTCCAGGTTGATGTCGAGGCGCTTGGCAGCGGCGGCATCGTACGTGTCCTTGACGTCATCGACCGCAATGGCGCCCTCGTAGACACCAATGGCGTCGAGCGCTACGAATCGGTCGGGGCGCTCGATCATGCCCGCGATATCAGACTGGCGGACCATAAAGCCGACCACGCGCGTACCGCCCGGGGTAAAGACCGGAAAGTGAATCTTTCCGAGCTTTTTAGGGCTGCGCGGCGTGCCGTTCTTTTTGATGCGCTTGTCCTCGGTAGGCTTGCGATAGATCTTGGCGCCGACAAAATCCCCGGCGCGCATTATGCCTCGGTCGAGGGCTCCGCAGCCTCGGTATCAGCCTCGACGGCGTTCTCGACCACGACGTCGGCGGCGGGCGTCACGTTGCCACCCGAGATGGCATCGTTGAGCTGCTCGCGCAGCTGGTCCATGCGCTCGCGGGCCAGATCGACCTTGGCGCGCAGGTCATCGGTCTTGGCGTCGACCATCGGGCCAAAGTCATTCACCGCAGCACGGGCCTCCTCGGCGCTGTGCTCGTAGGTGTCGCGCATATTGTCCCAGGCGTCGTTGGCGATATCGGCAGCCATGGCGCGGGTCTCGGCGCCCGAGCGCGGGGCCAGAGCAACGCCGACAATAGCGCCGGCAGCGGCACCAAAAAGTGCGCCGGAGACAAAGCTGAAAGTCTTACCCATGATCATTCCTCTCCTGCGGGCACGTCGGTGCCCACCGTTTGAATGCTGTCCATTATACCCGCAGCGCATCACTTGCCGCTCCGCTCATCTGCGTACGGCAAAGGCGCAGGTACGTGATGGTGATAAACGCGTAGGCCTACTCCTGAGGCATAGCCGGCATGGTCACCGTGGCACCCGGGTCCTCGCCGGCGCCGTCCACGAGCGGCAGACCGCCCTCATGCGCAGGTCCTGCCGGAACCGTCGCCGCACCGCCAAAGACGGCAGCGGAGGCCTCGTGGTTCTCGGCAACCGCGCCCTCGGTATCAATCGCCACCTGGGGCTCGTCGTCAAAGTTGGGGACGCCCTGGGGCTCGGTGGGAACGGGCTCGGCGGTCGCATCGGCAACGGGCTCGACGTCGGCGTCGGCGTCGGCAGGAGCGTCGCCCTCGGGCGCATCCTCGGCCACGTCCTCGCCGTTCGCAGCGGCGACGGCCTCGTGAGGATCCTTGCCCTCGGCCTCGGCGCGCATGCCCAGTACCAGGTTGCGCAGGCCCGCGACCGTGCCTTCCACGTCGGGGACAGGCTGGTAGGCGTGCAGGTACGCCCAGTCCATCATAAAGGTGGCCGAAGACAGCGCGCCGATGGCCAGCGCGTCGTCGGGGCACGAAAGCTCAACCTCAAAAACGCGCTCGTCGTGCTCGCTTACGCGCGTGCGGCCGCACGAGATGCTGCCGGCAAGCCCGGTCTCGTTCATGAGCTCGACCGTCACATGCTCAAGCAGATGGCAAAGCTCGGTCTGGCCCATGCAGTCCTGGAACTCGCGACCGGAATCACCCAAGCACAGGTGCTTGGCAATCGCCGGCACCAGGTAATACACGCGCGCCGTGGCCTCGATATCCTCCGAGGTCATGAGCGGCATGCCGGGGTTCACCAGCACATGCGCGCAGATCTTGTCCTCGCTGACGGTGACCTTAAGGATGTTGAACAGGCCTGCCATAACTCTCCCCTACTCTTCCTTGCCCTACTCGTCGCCATCGTGCGGATCCACAGAGCCCGCACCCGACGCCGCCGGCTTCTCTGCCGAAGACTCGGAATCCTTCTTATCGGTTTCGGCCGGAGCAATCACGCGAATGAGCGAGATGCGCTGGCCACGCATCGACTGCACCTTGAACTTGTACCCCGCGACCTCAAACACCTCTCCGATGTCGGGCACCGAGTCGCAAAGCTCCAAAATCCAGCCGGCGATGGTCTCATAATCATCGCTTTCCTCGAGCGGCCAACCAAGCTCAATCGCGTCATCGCACGAAAAACGCCCATCAACGAGCCACTCGCGGCGCGAAAGGCGCGTGAGATACTTGTTGTCGGGGTCGAACTCGTCTTCGATCTCGCCGACGATCTCCTCGACGATGTCCTCGATGGTGATGATGCCGGCCGTGCCGCCGTACTCGTCCACGACCACCACGATCTGGTCGTGCGAGGTCTGCATCTCGGACAGCAGCGGCAGGATGTCCTTGGTGTCGGGCACAAAGGTGGCGTCGCGCAAAAAGCCGGCGATGGGCTGATCGCCCTTGCCGTCGAGCGCGGGCTGAATCAGGTCCTTAATGTGCGCGATGCCCGCGACGTTGTCGGGATCCTCGTGATAGACGGGGATGCGGCTGAAGCCGGTCTGGCGCATGGTGGACAGCACGTCGGCGACCGTCTCGTCGTCCTCGCACATGGTGGTGTCCACGCGCGGCACCATGACCTCGCGAGCCACGGTGTCGCCCAGGTCGAAGATCTCGTGGATCATGCGCTTTTCCTCGTCGAGCAGGTCGTCCTGCTCCGAGACCATGTACTTGATCTCCTCCTCCGAGACGTTCTGGCGGTCGTCGGCGCTCTTGATGCGCAGGATGCGGGCCAGGCCATCGGAGCAGGCGCCGGTCAGCCACACGAGCGGACGAGCAATCTTTTGGAACACGGAAAGCGGGCCCACGACCTGCTTTGACACGCCCTCGGCGTTGGCCAGGCCAATGCGCTTGGGCACGAGCTCGCCAATCACGATGGAGACGAAGGCGACCGCGACGGTGATGATGACCGGCGCCAGGCCGCGCGCGATGGCGGAGAGCGGCGCGATGCCAAAGCTCATGAGCCACGTGGCGAGCGGGTCGGACAGACTCGTCGAGGCGACGGCGGACGAGGCGAAGCCCACGAGCGTGATGGCGACCTGGATGGTGGCGAGCAGCTGGTCGGAGTCAGCAGCCAGCTTAATGGCACGCTCGGCGCGCTTGTCGCCTTCCTCTGCCTCGTGTTCCAGCACGGCGCGCTTGGCCGTGGTGAGCGCCATCTCAGACATAGAGAAGTAGCCGTTGATGAGGGTCAAAACGAGGGTGGTGATAAGGGAGATGGTTATGTCCATCGGGAGTTTCTCGAACCTCCAAGATTCGGGACGTCAGGTCAAAACGTTGATGGCGGATAGGGCAGTTGCACCCGGCGGGCGCAGGCGCGATCGCTAGATTACGAAGAGGACCACCGCCATGAACTGGAAGATGCTGCCGGCGAGCACCCACAGGTGAAACACGCTGTGCAGATAGCGCACGTTTTTGGCGATATAGAACGGCACGCCCGCGGTGTAGCACACGCCGCCGACGGCGAGCAGGGCAAGTGCCACGGGGTTGAGCAGCGCCACAAGTTCGGGCAGTTTAAAGACAACGAGCCAGCCCATCAGCAGGTAGACCAGGCCGCTTACCCAGTGCGGTTGACGCTCGCGCATAAAGCACTCGAGGGCGATGCCGATAATGGCGATGGCCCATACGGCAAAGAACAGCACAGCGCCACCGTCGTTTGCGAGCGTGATGAGGCAAAACGGCGTATAGCTGCCGGCTATGAGCAGGTAGATGCAGCTGTGGTCGATGATGCGAAACACGCGCTTGGCGCGCGCGGGCTGAATCGCGTGGTAGAGCGTGGAGGCTAGGTATTCGAGGATAATGCTGACGCCATAGACAATCGCCGCGGCCATGTGGGCCGGACCCCCACCGCGCAGGGCGGCGAATACGATCAGGAGCACCAGGCCCGCGATACCCAGCAGGCAGCCGACACCATGGGTGACGGAGTTCATGATCTCCTCGCCCACCGTGTAGTGTGGAACGGCCGCGGTCTTGGGTCGCGGCTTAGAACTGTCGCTCGAATCGGACATGCCGGTTACATCCTCCAACGTAAAGAGTTCTCAACACTATATCAAAGCGTCTAGGTACGTGCGAAATTTGCACCATACGTGACCCTTTGTTTACCCATTCTTTGTCTGTTGACGCATCAACGGCGAACGTCCATAATGCGCTTGCATTAAATGTTGATGTATTAACATCTTATAGGAGAATACCGCATGGCTCAAAACGCACGTTCCCATCGAAAGCTCAAGATAGCCGGCATCGTTGCACTGGTGGTTGTCGTTGCGCTGCTCGGATTTGCCGGCAACTTCCTGTTTGACTTCGCGCTGAATCCCCGCGCGCCATACACCATGAAGATGATGCAGGATAGCAAGAACGACAAAGAAGGTGAGCAGCCGGATGCCGAGGATACCGAGGCGCGGGCATGGTTTAAAGAGAACCGCGAGAGCAGGAGCCTCACCGCGGACGACGGGACCGAGCTTGCCGCCTGGTATTTTGCTGCGTCGGAGAGCACGCACGACTACGCCGTCTGCCTGCATGGATATACCAACGAGCCCATCGGTATGGCCCGATACGTCAAGCGATTCCACGACCGCGGCATGAACGTACTCGCGCCCGCCGCGCGCGCCCACGAGCGCTCCGGCGGCGACTATATCGGCATGGGCAGGCCCGAGCGGCTCGATGTCGTCGCATGGATCGAGCAAATCGTTCAGGCTGACCCCGAGGCACGCATCCTGGTCTTTGGCGAGTCGATGGGTGCGGCAACCGCCATGAACGTCGCGGGGGAACCTCTGCCCGCAAACGTGAAATGCATTATCGAGGACTGCGGTTATACGAGTGTTTGGGACGAGTTTTCTCTGCAGCTCAAGAACGTGTTCGGCTTGCCCAGCTTTCCCTTGCTCGATGTAGCAAACTTGGTATGCAACGTGCGCGCGGGCTACGACTTTCATAAGGCGAGCAGCGTGGAGCAACTCAAACACGCGACGGTTCCCATGCTGTTTATCCACGGCGACCAGGACACTTTTGTGCCGTACAGCATGCTCGACCAAAACTACGACGCGTGCGCCAGCAAGGTCAAGCAAAAGCTCACTATCCATGGCGCCACCCACGCCAAGAGCGCGCAGGTCGACCCCGAACTCTACTGGAACACGGTCGACAACTTCCTCGACGAGTATTTTTAGGCAAAAAGCAACGTCTGGGGTTTTGTTGCCAAAAAACGGTTTGTGGTCGGCGGGATTCGATTTTTCGCCGCACTTCCAAAAAGCCGCCCGTGAGCGCTGTGCTCACGGGCGGCTTTTGCTCAACTAACGCTACAAAGGCGCTTATTTTGTCCAATAGCTAGGCGCTACTTGACCTCGATGAGCTCATACTCGCTCGTGCCCAGGCCAATCTTCTCGGCGTGCGCGATGCACACGCGCCAGTCGGTGTCGGGATGCGTGATGCAGAAGGGATCCTTGGCCTGCTCGCCCTCCAGATACTCGTGGTTGTGCTCCATCTTGGCCGCGCTATCGGTGAGCTCGGTGTTGGGCAGCGGCTCGGATGCCATGACGGCATCGGCGCAGGCCTGGTCAATGGCGACCGGGTCGAAGCTCGCGAACATGCCGATATCGTTGACGATAGGCGTGTCGTTTTCGGGATGGCAATCGCAGTTGGGGCTGATGTCCTGCACGAGGCTGATGTGGAAGGTCGGGCGGTCATAGCAGACTGCGGCGGCGTATTCGGCCATCTTGCGGTCCAGCATCTCGTTGGCGCTGTCGCACAGGGCATAGATGGCGTCGAAGTTGCAGGCACCGATGCAGCGGCCGCATCCTTTGCATTTGTCATAGTCAATGACTGCTTTTTTATCCACATAGGAAATTGCATCGCTTCCGCATTCTTTTGCACAGCGGTGGCAGCCACGACAGACATCCGTATTGATTGCCGGTTTTCCGCTTGCATGCTGCTGCATTTTTCCTGCACGGCTTCCGCATCCCATACCGATATTCTTGAGTGCACCACCAAAACCGGTTGTCTCATGTCCCTTGAAATGGGTCAGGCTGATAAAGACATCGGCGTCCATGACGGCGCGGCCGATCTTAGCTTCTTTGATGTATTCGCCTCCGGCCACCGGAACAGCGATGTCATCGGTGCCTTTTAATCCATCACCGATGATGATTGGACATCCAACAGTCAACGGGGTAAATCCGTTTTCCCAGGCGCATTCCAGGTGCTCAAGCGCATTCTTGCGGCTGCCTGGATACATCGTATTGCAGTCTGTTAAAAATGGTTTGCCGCCCAGCTCTTTGATGACATCAACAACGGCTTTGGCATAATTCGGACGCAGATAACTGATATTTCCAAGTTCACCAAAGTGCATCTTGATAGCGACAAATTTACCATCCATATCGATGGAACCGATCCCGGCTTTACGGATCAGTTTTTTTAATTTGGTAGGGAGACCGTCGCCAAATGCAATGGTGTGGAAATCTGTAAAATATACCTTTGCTTTTTCGGTTTTTGACATATGAATACCTCCTGATAGATGGCTTTTTTTGATTTTTTTCTCAGTCGAGAAGACTCCCACCTCTTTAGGTGGCGAGTAATAGCAAATTTGTCTCAGTGGGAGTTAGGTCTCCGACTGAGATAAATGCTCCGCGAGGATGCGCAGTGATTCTGATAGGAATATGTCAGCTTCGCTGACCAG
>OIAK01000824.1_pt1 | contig 12249 bp, 14 predicted proteins | sample 1580741 | NCBI WGS metagenome assembly OIAK01 (sample SAMEA3882521, study PRJEB24775) | human gut metagenome | biome: human-associated habitat; feature: intestine environment; material: feces | place: Netherlands | collected 2009/2010
CATAAGCGATGATATCTTATCCATTTCCTGTGATTTTGCAGAAAGCATGATTATTCCCAATGCCGGAGACTGTGCTCTTAATTTCTTACAGACATCCATTCCGTTTATACCCGGCATCATTATATCAAGCAATGCCACGTCAAAGGCTCCGCCGGATTCCTCATACGCTTTAAGCGCATCCTCTCCGCAATTTACGTCAACTACGTCATAACCGCTTCTTCTAAGGTTAATGACCACAAACTCTCTGATAGAATCCTCGTCTTCACAAACCAAAACTCTTCTCATCATTATATTTACCTCCGCAATTAATCTTTTTACTACTCCACAATATAGAAACTGTTCTGGACCTCGTCAATAGTTAAAACCAACGGCTCGTCACTATCATCAGACAGCTTGACCATATAATCGAGCTGTCCCTTCAAGCTGATAAGCTGGTATCCGTCATAGGAATATTCAGCCATATCCGAGTTGCTTACGACGGCAATTCGCATAAGCTCTGTCATCTCTCCGTTTATATCGCCGTTATATTTATAGAATACCATATCTCCGCTCTGAGTATCCTTTTTCACTGTTACCTGGTCGTTCCAACGGTTAGGATATATCATGACATATCCGTCGGAAACGGAATAATAACCGGAAAATTTCACTGAAAAACCTAATTCCTTATCATATACGCACCATGAGGTCATATATTCCAAGTCCTTTTCCACTGCGTTCTCATAGCCGAGCATAGGTTTAACAGACGGTATTTCGATTTTATTATCTCTATCAATATCCATTGAATAATAACCGGATGGACGGGACCAAAACGGCATAAATTTTTCATTTTCGCTTTCCACAGGATTTTTAAGCTTTCCGTTCTCACAGAGCACGATTTCAGTCTGAAGCTGGTTTTCATTTGTCAGGCAATCTATATAAATTGCCTGTGAATTATCCTCAAGAAGCCCCACTTTTGAATTAACATATGAAGTAACGTTTTGACACATATTAACGCTTTCTTTTTTAACGATCTGATTATTTTCCATTTTTAAAAGCGACGCTTCATATCTTTCGTTCTTATTTTTATCAGCGGCTTTCTTTTGAATAATAACAAGCTCGTTTGCGCCGTCGTCATTAATATCAACGGTTTCAAGTATTGAGCAATTATCCGAGCCGACATTTTTAAACTCGCCGTTTACATAGCGATAAATCTCAAGGGATTTTTCGGCACTGGCGATATTCTGATAAACGACAATAACGTTATTTTCATTGGTATTGCCCATGGGAGAAATAATTACTTTAGAAATCTCTGACCCTGCTCCTGATATTTCCGAAACAGAAACCCACTCGTCCTCCTCGTTTTTATCAAGAATATTTACCCAGAGTCCTTCTTTTTTTCCTGCGCCGTTATATTCATAAAACACCAGGGCTTCCTCGCCGGGTTCATTGTCGATATTATCAATAACATAAGCTGAACGGTTATCTCCGTTTTGGGGATATTTCAAGGTAATATCACTTCCCACGGATTGTATGAGAGCCTCGTGGATCTCGCTTTGCTGTTTTGTAAGCTTTGGAGCGCTGAATAATCCCTCGACTCCGAAATTAACTGCGGAACAGCCCGTCATAGTTATTGTCAAGACAACGGGGATAAATTTTCTCAGCCGAAGCATTTGCCTACTCCTCCTTTCAACATACAGCATATTAATAATATATCAGTCTGTAAAACACATTAAAATCATTTAAATAATCATAGAAATATTATATCATATTTTAATATTTTTTTCAACAGCTACACAAAAAAAGTTAATTAAACAAAAAGCATACCAAAGCAAAAGCTATGGTATGCTGATATAACTATTTATCTATTATTAATTGGAGTATAATCCCTTTCACGGCTCACGGCTTTATATGCAGGACGGATAATACGTTTCCCTGTAACAAGCTCCTCAAAACGATGGGCACACCAGCCCGCCATTCTTGAAACAGCAAAAAGCGGAGTGAACAAGTCATCGGGAATTCCCAGCATTCTATAAACCAAGCCGGAATACATATCCACATTAGCGCACATGACCTTATTATCGCCCTTAACCTCGGCGAAAAGCTCAGGAGTAAGGCGCTCAACAGTTTCAAGCAAATTAAATTCAGCCTCAAACTCTGTACCCTTTGCCAATTTCTTAGCATTATCTTTAAGTATAACTGCACGGGGATCGGAAAGCGTATATACTGCATGACCCATACCGTAAATAAGTCCGGTTTTATCATAAGCTTCTTTTCTAAGTATTTTTCTGAGGTAATCAGCGACCTCGCCCTCGTCGTTCCAGTTAGACACATTTTCTTTAATACAATCGTGCATTCCTGCAACCTTAAGGTTAGCTCCTCCGTGTCTTGGGCCTTTAAGCGAGCCGATTGCTGCGGTATAAGCCGAATAAGGATCTGTGCCGGAGGATGTAAGCACTCTGCAAGAAAAAGTAGAGTTATTTCCGCCGCCATGCTCAGCATGAAGAACAAGCATAAGGTCAAGTAGCTTAGCTTCTTCATCGGTAAATTGTCTGTCATTTCTAAGTGCTGACAAAATCATTTCAGCGGTGGAATGCTCAGGAATCAGAGGATGCATAACCATACTTTCACCGTCAAAAATACGCTTTTTAACCTGATATGCTGAAACCATTATATTAGGAAGCTTTGAGATTATTGAAATAGCTGTTGCCATTTCATATTCGGGACTGCGGTTTTCAGGATTATCGTCATAAGAATAGAGAGCAAGCACAGAACGTCCCATTTTATTCATTATATTTCTTGAAGGTGCTTTAAGTATCATATCCTCAAAGAAGTTCATAGGAAGGGCTCTGTTCTCAGACATGATTGCTTTAAACGCTTCAAGCTCCTGAGCATTAGGAAGCTCGCCCATCAAGAGCAGATATACTGTTTCTTCATATGCAAATCTATTTTCCTTAACTGCATTAGAAACCAAATCGTTGATATTATAACCACGATAAATAAGCTGACCGGGGATGGGTGATTTCTCTCCCTCATTGACAACATATCCATGAACGTTACAGATATTTGTAAGACCTGCTGTAACGCCGGTTCCGTCCGCATTTCTCAACCCTCTTTTTACTGTATATTTATCATATAATTTAGGATTGATAGTATTATTGTTTACAAACTGCTCACACAGAAGGTGTCTTGCTGAATCATTTATCATGATTATCATCTCTCTTTCTTTCTGAAATTTAAACTTATACAACGGCTTACTTTTTTAACAGCACAACGAAATACAGTGCATTAACATTTATCATTCAAACTATGTAAAACGCTGTCTGACAGCAGCATTTTTTATTATTAAACTACAAAAACACAACAATATTTACCGAGGGTATTATATTATTTTACACTAAAAAGCGATTATTGTCAAGCAGGCTCAAAAAAATATTTGACTATTATCAACAATTAAGCAAAAAAATAATACAAGAACGCATATACATCCTTGTATTAATCACCAAATAATTTATTCAGCATATATTAATATCACAAGTCAACATGACTGCACATAATTCCTGAATCGGTAACATCAATAAAAGCATAGCTTTTAGGCTTTCCGTCCCTGGGGCAAGAAGCACTTCCCGGATTAAGGATATGAATCCCGTCCTCATAAGAATAATAACGGCAATGGGTATGACCGAATAAAGCAATTTTTGCATCAATTTCCTTGGCTTTATAATAAAGACGGTTTACTGAATATTTAACTCCGAAGGTATGTCCATGGGTAAACAGAATTTTTACGCCCTTTGCCATAAACAAGTCAGACTGAGGTGCCATTGAACAATAATCACAGTTCCCAGCCGCATTAACTATGGTTTTATCGGGATAAAGCGCTTTGATCAAGCTCTCTTTCACCGTCACCAAGAAATATAAATGCATTGGCATTTTCATTCCGCTTAAATATTTCAGCATGGGCGGCAAAGCTGCCGTGGGTATCGGAATAGACGATAATTCTCAAAGGCCTGTCCCCCTTTCGGCAAAGAAAAATCGAAATGAATAATATTTGTTATTATAACATAAATATTTATAAATAATATTGAGAAAAGGAGAACATTTTATGAGCAATTTAAATCAGATGAATCCTCAGGCTCTTCAGGCGCTTCTTGGCATTGCATCTAAAAAATTAGGTACTACTCCTGAGGTGCTTCAAAAGCAGTTACAGGACGGTACATTTGAAAAGGCTTTAGGAAACATGCCCGGAAATGATGCTGCAAAGCTCAAGCAGGCTCTTGCAAATCCAAAAACTGCTGAGAAGATCCTTTCATCTCCTCAGGCAAAGGCTATATACAAAAAGCTTCAGCAAGGCTGATTTTACATTCAGCCGCTGACGGCTGATGCGGCTGAATTATACATAGATTCTAAAGGTGGGCGGTGATTTCATGGACGATTTAATGAACAAGCTTCAAAACGTACTAAATGACGAAGAAAGCATGAAACAAATCAAAGAGCTTGCAGGAATGCTTGGGGGTGAGCTTAGCGGACAAAATGATGTTGCTGAAGCTCCGCCGTCGGCTCCTGCACCGCCGTCCAACAATCAGGCTCCGGACTTTTCACAGATTCTCTCAAGCCTTGGAGGAATGCTTGGAAATTCCGCTCCGCAGCAGGGAAACTCTGCTCCGCAGTCAGACGCCAATCTATTCGGAAACATTGATATGGGCAAAATTGCTCAGCTTTCCACGGTTATGGCACAGGCAAAAAAGTCTGACAAAAATGTTGATTTGCTTCTCGCATTACGTCCTATGCTAAAAGAAGAAAATCAAATTAAAATTGACAGGCTTATTAAAATATTTAAGATATTCGCCATATATCCGGCTTTGAAAGAAAGCGGCTTGCTGGGAGGTGATTTATTTGGATTACTATAATTCAAAGGATTTCAACTCCATGCAGGAGGAGGCGATCCGCCGTGTTCACGAAATGCAGCAGCGCTCGCAGAATTTAGTAAACGGAGCACCAATTCGGGAAGAATCACCGTCTGAGGAAAATAATGATGCACAAAGCAAAACTGTAAAACAAAATCATCGCAAGCCAATGAACCCCAATCCGCTTAACGGGCTTCTCGGCGGAATACTTGGAGGAAATTCTTCAAAGGGCGGACAAGGGAATAACGAGCTTTTTAACCTTGGCGGAATAAAAATTGACGAAGAGAAAGCTCTTATTGCACTTATGATTTATATTTTATACAAAAACGGGGCAGATGTAAAATTATTATTGGGATTAGGATATTTATTGATTTAGTCTTACATAAGCTGACAAAAACCGTTTCAAGCATGAAACGGTTTTTATGTTATCTTCTTGATTTCAGAAATGCTATATGGTATAATATTTACATATTACATTTAAGGAACGGATTTTATGATAAAAGCATGGGAACATTTTAAGACAATCAACAGACACCGTCACATGGTTATACGCCACTGTGCCCGTGCGGGAATCTTGTGGCAGGGGTTATTTCATGATCTTTCAAAATACTCCCCCACTGAATTTATTTCGGGCGCAAAGTTTTATCTCGGAGACCGTTCACCAAACGAGGGTGAGCGAAGCTCTTACGGTTATTCTAAGGCGTGGATGCATCACAAGGGAAGAAACAAACATCATTTTGAATACTGGACTGATTATGACATTGTTACCAAGAAGATGGCTCCTGTGAAAATGCCGATGAAATATGTCAAGGAAATGTTCTGTGACCGTGTTGCCGCAAGCAAAACTTACAACGGCAAAAACTACACAGACTCTCACCCTTTGGAATATTTTTTACGCTCAAAGGGAAAGCGAATGATTCACCCTGAAACCTCGGAATTTCTTGAAAAATTACTTATAATGCTTTGTAACGAGGGTGAACGAAAGACTTTTGAATATTTACGAAAAACAAATAGATACTAAATATAATCGGGAGGAATTCAAACTATGGAAAAAAGCTTTGGTAAAAAGGGAAATCCTGTTCTTGCGAGAATGAACAGATATGAAGATTCCACTGTTGGTGAAAGGGCGTCTTTCAAAGGAATCGCTGCAAAATCATTTTATTTTCTGGCATTAATAATACTTGGAATTGCCGCATTCTTATATATGCATAATTATTTTGGAACTCAAGGTTATGACGCAGTGGAAATTACAGAGAATTACACGATTTACGCAAATGAAATGATGATTTTCACAGGTGCAACGATAGCTACACTTATTGCAGGGTTAATTGCGGCATTTTCGCCTCGTACCACTCCGGTTGCAGGTTCTATTTATTGTGCAGGAATGGGATATGCGGTAACATTTATTTCATACACATATGCGGCACAGGTCAAGGGTATTGTTATTGAGGCTTTGCTTCTCACGATTTTGCTGATTGCAGTTATGGCAATACTTTATTTCACAGGCATTGTAACGGTGGGCAGACGTTTCAGGACTGTTGTTTACACTGCATTAACGGCGACTCTTATTGCCAGCGTTATATTCATGCTGTTAAGATGGATCTTCCCATCAAGCTCAATTGTGAAATCTCTTATTGCTATTCAATACGGGCCTTTAGGAATAGTATTTGCATTTCTTGGAGTTGCACTTGCTTGTTTGCTCATAATTGATGATTTTGATCACATTGTAACTACTGTAAATTACGGACTTTCTAAAAAATACGAATGGACGGCTTCCTATGGATTAATGATAAGCATTATTTATCTTTATCTCAGGGTCTTGGAACTTATATTCAGATTTTCACGGAGGAATGATTAATTTGTATTGAATATTGAATTGGGACACAGAAAAGCTTGTCCCTTGATACATATATTATAGAGGTGATTATTCTGACTAAAAAAGAAAAGGCTGTTGAAATATGCGGTTTATTAGAGGAAAAATATCCTGACGCATTATGTTCCCTTACATATTCTGCTCCTCACGAGCTAATGATTGCAGGACGTCTTTCGGCACAATGCACTGACGCAAGGGTAAACATAGTAACTAAGGATTTATTTGAGAAATACAAATCAATAAAAGACTTTGCTAATGCTGATATCAGCGACATTGAAGAAATAGTCAAGCCATGTGGTTTATACAAAACCAAGGCTAAATCCATAGTTGAGATGTGCCGGAAGATCATGACTGACTTTGGCGGTGAAATACCGCAGACCATTGAAGAACTTACAACGCTTTCGGGCATTGGCAGAAAGACGGCAAATCTTATTATGGGAGATGTTTTTCACAAGCCTGCTATTGTAACTGACACGCACTGCATAAGGATCTGTGGAAGATTAGGTTTGACGAAAAACACAGAGCCTCACAAGGTTGAACTGGATTTGATCAAAATCATTCCTCCTGAAAAGTCCTCAGACTTTTGTCACAGACTTGTTTTATTCGGACGTGAGGTTTGCAAGGCAAGGGGAGAAAAGTGCGAGACCTGTCCGCTGACGGAGCTTTGTACGGCGTATAAAAAGAAAAACCGTTCAACAAAATCGTGAACGGCTACAAAAATGTTCATAAGTTGTTATTGATTATATAATAATTCTATGTTAGAATTAAAATAACAAGAGGTCGGTAGACGATACGCCTCGGTTTATTACATATCTTTAATATGTAGCTTGCCTAGTCGCAATAGGCAAGCTGCTTTTTCTTTATTTCGCAGATAATTGAATAAAGAACAAAAAGGCGGTCAATATGACCGCCTTTTTTATTATAATGATTGTTTTATATGATTAAATCATTGATTCTTCCCAGCAATCAGGAGCTTTAACTCCGAGAAGTGAAGCTACTGTTGGTGCGACGTTTGCAAGTCCATACTTCGTGCTTTCAGCGTCCTTGATTACATGAGTTTCATTTTTATCATAGATGATGAAAGGAACTCTATTAAGCGAATGAGCAGTTCTTACTGCAACTTCGCCTTTTTTATTCTTTTCAAGCATTTCATCGGCATTGCCGTGGTCTGCTGTTATAAGAACTGTACAATCATACTGGTCTGCCGCTTTAAGAAGTCTTGCAAGTCCCAAGTCAACGGACTCAACTGCAACGATTGTTGCTTCCATAGAACCTGTATGTCCAACCATATCGCCGTTAGGATAGTTACATCTGATGAAATCATATTTCTGTGACTTAATAGCTTCGATAACATCGTCAGTTACTTCAGCGGATTTCATCCAGGGTCTTTCGTCAAATGACACCTTATCGGACGGAATCTCTTTCCATGTTTCAAGCTCATCAGAGAACTTCTCTGACTTATTTCCGTTCCAGAAATAAGTTACATGACCATACTTCTGAGTTTCAGAAACTGCATAAGAATTAAGTCCTGCATTAACGAGAACCTCAGAAAGAGTATTTGTTATTTCAGGTGGATTAACAAGATATTTTTTAGGAAGGTTCAAGTCGCCGTCATACTGGAGCATTCCTGCATAAAGGACATCAGGGTCATAACCGCCCTTATCAAACTTATCAAATCCCTCGATATCAAATGCCATTGACATTTCGATAGCTCTGTCACCACGGAAGTTGAAAAGGATAACACTGTCGCCGTCACAGATTTTTCCCACCGGCTTATCGTCCTTAGCGATAACAAACGGAGGGAGATCCTGGTCGATCGCACCTGTTTCCTCACGGAGGACTGTATATGCTTCACCTGCGGAAGCGAACATTCTTCCCTCGCCCTTAACATGGGTATCCCAGCCAAGCTTAACCATATTCCAGTCAGCCTGATATCTATCCATTGTGATCTTCATTCTTCCGCCGCCGGAAGCGATTTTTGCATCAAAGCTGTCATCATTGAGAGCAGCCATTGTATTTTCCAAATCGTCGATATAAGTCATACCTGATGTTGCAGGTACGTCACGTCCGTCAAGAAGGATATGACATCTTACTGTTTTTACTCCCTCATCTTTAGCCTTAGCAATCATGATTTTAAGATGTGAAATATTTGAATGAACATTTCCGTCTGAAAGCAGGCCTATAAAGTGCAATGCTGTTCCTTTTGTCACACAATTTGCGATAAGCTCTTTCCATGTATCAGAACCGAACATTTTTCCGCTTTCGATAGATTCATTTACAAGCTTAGCGCCCTGAGAATAAATCTGTCCGCAGCCGAGTGCATTATGACCTACTTCGGAGTTACCCATATCGTCATCTGACGGAAGTCCCACAGCGTCACCGTGAGCTTTCAGGGATGTATGAGGATATTCTTTCAATAACATATCAAGTGTAGGAGTGTTAGCTTCTGTTACAGCGTCGCCAAGACCTGTTTTTGAAAAACCAACTCCGTCCATTACAACAAGAACAACCGGTTTTTTTGCCATAGTTTCTATTCCTTTCGATTATCTTAGATTTAACTCTGCTATAAGGGAGTTTCGATTTAAAGAATTCCCCGTATCAGAGAGAATTATGCAATGAGCTTATCCCTCAACAGCAGCCTGAACGATTGTATTGAAGTCTGCTGCCTTCAATGAAGCGCCGCCGATAAGACCGCCGTCAACGTTTTCCTTTGAAAGAAGCTCTGCACAGTTAGCTGCATTCATTGAGCCGCCGTACTGAATTGTAACAGCCTCTGCTGTTTCTTCATCATAGATTTTTGCAAGTGTTGCACGGATAAATGCACAAACCTCTTCAGCCTGTTCAGCTGTAGCTGTTTTTCCTGTACCGATTGCCCATACAGGCTCATAAGCGATAACTGTTTTCTTAACATCATCAGCAGAAACGTCATACAAGTCAAGCTTGATCTGACGAGCGATAACTTCTTCAGTAATATTGCACTCACGCTCCCAGAGAAGCTCTCCAACACAAACGATCGGCTTCAAGCCTGCTGCCAAAGCTGCCTTAGTTCTCTTGTTTACTGTTTCATCTGTTTCAGCGAAATACTGTCTTCTCTCGCTATGACCGATAACTACATACTCAACGCCAAGTTCAACGAGCATATCTGCTGAAATTTCACCTGTGAATGCACCGCTCTTTTCAAAGTGAACGTTTTCTGCACCGATTTTTACATTTGAACCCTCAGTTGCAACAATAGCTGTTTCAAGGTTTGTAAAAGGAACACAAGCGATAACTTCTACATTACCCTCTGCGTTAGCAACCAAGGGCTTAATTGCCTCAAGAAGCTCCTTAGCTTCAGGTCTTGTTTTATTCATTTTCCAGTTTCCGGCGATAATAGCCTTTCTAACACTCTTTTTCATTATAAAAACTCCTTTTTAATTATCATTGATGTACATTAAAAACGGGGCAATGACCTGCCCCGTTGATTGCAGGCATTAAAACCTGTAATTATTTATCTGCAATAACGTCGATACCAGGAAGAACCTTACCCTCGAGATATTCAAGAGAAGCACCGCCGCCTGTTGAGATATGACTCATCTTATCAGCAAAGCCAAGCTGGATTACAGCAGCTGCGGAGTCACCGCCGCCGATAATTGTTGTAGCGTCAGTTTCAGCCAAAGATTTAGCAACCGCAATTGTACCTTTTGCAAGGACAGGGTTTTCAAATACTCCCATTGGTCCGTTCCAAACAACTGTTTTTGCAGACTTAACAGCTTCTGCATAGAGTTCAGCAGTTTTTGTTCCGATATCAAGACCCATTTTATCAGCAGGAATTTCATCTGAAGATACAACCTCAACGTCAATTTCAGCGTCGATTGGGTCAGGGAATGAAGCTGCGATTGTTGTATCAACAGGGAGAAGAAGCTTCTTTCCTGCTTTTTCAGCCTTTTCAATCATTTCCTTGCAATAGTCAACTTTTGTATCGTCAACAAGTGAAGTACCAACTTCCTTACCCTGAGCTTTAAGGAATGTATAAGCCATTCCGCCGCCGATGATAAGAGTATCACACTTTTCGATAAGGTTATTAATAACGTTAAGCTTATCAGCAACCTTTGCACCGCCGAGAATAGCAACGAAAGGTCTGACAGGATCTTCAACTGCATTTCCGAGGAAGTTGATTTCCTTCTGCATAAGGTAGCCTACAGCAGTTTCCTTAACAAACTTTGTCACTCCTGCTGTTGAAGCATGAGCTCTATGTGCAGAACCGAAAGCATCCATTACGAAAACTTCGTTATCAACGAGCTCTGAAAGCTCTTTAGCGAACTCTTCGCCGTTCTTTGTTTCTTCTGCGCCTCTGAATCTTGTATTTTCAAGAACTACGATTTCTCCGTCCTTCATTTCAGCAACTGCTTTTTTAGCATTCTCGCCTACAACTGTATCATCCTTAGCAAAAATAACGTTTGTATCAACGAGTTCTGCAAGTCTTTCAGCAGCAGGAGCTAATGAGAACTTATCCTCAGGACCGTTCTTAGGCTTGCCTAAATGTGAACAGAGAACTACCTTTCCGCCGTCAGCAACCAATTTCTTGATTGTAGGAAGAGCTGCTGTAATTCTGTTGTCGTTTGTAATTTTACCGTCTTTAAGAGGTACGTTAAAGTCAACTCTTACGAGGACTTTTTTACCTTTTACGTTAATGTCGTCAACTGTGACCTTGTTTAAACCTGCCATAAATATTGACATCCTCTCATTAAATATTTTCGGGGTTACCGAATATTCACAATTTACGCTGTTAAAGATTTAACAACTTCAAATACATTATATAATATATCGAAATAAAAATCAAGTGCTTTTCATTACTTTTTTACAGCATTTTTCAATCTTTTATCCAACATATTCTTAATGTTATTCGTCCTCTTCTCCACTGTTCAAAGTAATTCTTTCCATAATTCTTCCCGCAAAGATTGAAATTATTCCTATAACGAGCATTATCCAATAAACCGAAGAACGAGCATTTGTATAAAGCAAGTCATAAGCAACGGCACCCAGCACGAGCAGGACTCCGAGAATTTTAAGAACAGCTGTGATTTTATTTTTCATACTGAAATATCATCTCCGTCTTATTTAGCTTTCTGAGATTTAAAAATTACTCCGGCTACTTTTGGGCCTGCATTTATAGTTATAGCTGCGCCTATCTGGAACATTTCAGCAGGAGGATAGCCCATTTTCTTTGTCATTGCCTGAATCATTTCATCTCTCACTTCTGTATCATTTCCATAAACTACGCAATAGGGTGTTTGAGGGATGATTTCATTTGCACAGCAATCAAGAATCTTGGGAACTATTGCTTTATCGCCTCTAACCTTACACTCAGTAGTAATATTCCAATCCTGTATTCTCATAATAGGGCGGAGTCCCATAACCTCGCCAACAAAGGCTGCGGCTGAGGGTATTCTTCCTGATTTTTTAGCATATTTAAGGGTATACGGTGCGAAGAATATAACAAGATGGTCAAACCAA
>OIAK01000828.1_pt1 | contig 12188 bp, 8 predicted proteins | sample 1580741 | NCBI WGS metagenome assembly OIAK01 (sample SAMEA3882521, study PRJEB24775) | human gut metagenome | biome: human-associated habitat; feature: intestine environment; material: feces | place: Netherlands | collected 2009/2010
GCCCTTTGCAATGTGCTTGCCCTTGAGAATCTCAGCGGCGATACGCATATCGCTTATTCTGCCGTTTGTACATGAGCCTATAACCGCCTGGTCAATCTTTATATCCTCTGTTATTTCATCGACTGTCTTTGTGTTTTCGGGCAGATGAGGGAATGAAACCGTCTGCTTTACGGTTGACAGGTCAATGTCGATAACTCTTGAATATACAGCGTCCTTGTCAGCCTTGAATATATCAAAATCACGGTCTGCTCTTTCCTTCATATATGCCATTGTTATCTCGTCAACTTCAAATATACCATTCTTTGCGCCGGCTTCGATAGCCATATTGGCAATGCAAAGTCTGTCGTCAATCGAAAGGCTCTTCAAGCCCTCGCCGGTAAATTCCATAGACTGATAAAGTGCGCCGTCAACGCCTATCATACCGATTATGTGAAGAATAACGTCCTTGCCGCTTACATATTTATTAAGCTTTCCTGTCAGGTTGAACTTTATAGCGGAGGGAACCTTAAACCACGCCTCGCCTGTTGCCATACCTGCCGCCATATCGGTCGAGCCTACGCCCGTTGAGAATGCGCCGAGTGCGCCGTATGTACAGGTGTGGCTGTCTGCGCCTATGCACAGCTCGCCGGGGCCTATAAGACCTTTTTCGGGAAGAAGTGCGTGCTCGATGCCCATTTCTCCTACATCGTAATAATTTGTAATATCGTACTTTCCAGCGAACTCTCTGCACTGCTTGCACTGAGTAGCCGCCTTGATATCCTTGTTCGGTGTGAAGTGATCCATTACAAGAGAAATCTTATCCTTATTGAATATGCCGCCGAAGCCTGCCTTGTTGAACTCGTTTATCGCAACCGGGCTTGTAATATCGTTACCGAGTACCATATCCAGCTTTGCTCTTATAAGCTGTCCCTCTCTTACGCTTTCAAGTCCTGCGTGCTTTGCCAGTATCTTCTGGCTCATTGTCATGCCCATGTGTTTGTCCTGCCTTTCTTCTGCCGCTCGTTACAAGCTGTGCCTTATGATTTGTTTACGTTAATCACGTTCAAGTGCCGAAATACCCGTTCTTACAATCTCTTTTACTCCGTAGGGCTGGAGAAGTCCTATGAACGAATCTATCTTCTCGGGTTCGCCCGTAAGCTCAAGCATAAGCCTGCTCTCCGCTACGTTTACGACCTTCGCTCTGAAAAGATTTGCAATCTCTATCACAGGCTGACGTGACGCAGGGCCGTTGCCGACCTTCATAATGATATGCTCACGGCATACAGCGTTATGCAGTACCTTGACCTCCGATACATCATAGAGCTTGCGGAGCTGTTTTACCAGCTGTTCCATCACGCCCTCGTCACCGTCTGCAACTATTGTCATACGGGAAATGCCGAGGTTTTCGGTTTCCGCAACGTTAAGACTTATTATATTATATCCTCTGCGGCTGAACAGACCCGTTACTCTGCCGAGTACGCCGATGCCGTTGTTTACGCAGACGGAAATTACGTTTCTCTCTGTCATTTTTCTGCCTCCGTTCAGTCGTCGATTTCTATCTCAAGGATAGGCTCAGTTATGGATTTTCCTGCCGGTACCATAGGAAGAACGTTTATATCCTTGTCTATTCTCGCCTCGATAAGCACGGGGGCTGTCTTTGAAACTTCAAGAGCTTCACGCAGTATCTCCTCGCACTTGTCCTCGCTGTCTATAACAAACGACTTTATGCCAAACGCTTCTCCGAGCTTCATATAATCTGTAGGACGGTCAAGCGTCGTCTGTGAAAATCTCTTGCCGTAGAACAATCTCTGCCACTGGCGAACCATACCGAGAACGTTATTGTTGATAACAAGCTCAACTACAGGTATATTGTGCTTTGACAGCGTTACAAGCTCGTTTAAGTTCATATGGAAGCTTCCGTCGCCTGCAATATTTACAACCGTCTTGTCGGGGTTTCCGCACTTTGCACCGATAGCCGCACCAAGTCCGTAGCCCATAGTGCCAAGACCGCCGCTTGTGATAAGCTGGTGGGGGTGCTTATATGCGTAATACTGAGCCGCCCACATCTGCGACTGACCTACCTCTGTTGCGATAAGCGCCTCGCCGTCTGTCAACTTGTCAAGCGTTTCTATAAGGTGCTGAGGAGTAAGAGTAAGCTCGTCTGTACCTTTCTGCCTGCACTCGTACTGCTTCTCCCACGTCTTTATTTTGCCCATCCAGCCGCTGTGCGACTGCTGAGGAATTAGCTTTATCAGCTTTTTCATAACATCGGTGCTGTCACCGATAACCTGATGATAAACCTTTATGTTCTTGTTTATTTCAGCAGGGTCAATGTCTATATGAAGTACCTTTGCATCGGGAGCGAAGGTCTGCGGATTACCTATTACTCTGTCTGAGAATCTTGTGCCGATGCCGATGAACAGGTCGCAGTTCTTTATTGCCTCTGCCGCTGTCTTTGTTCCGTGCATACCGAGCATACCCATATATCTGCTGTCGGTTTCGTCAAAGCTGCCCTGACCCATAAGCGAAGATGATACGGGAGCGTCAATAAGCTCTGCAAAAGCCTTTAATGTCTTTGCACCGTCCTCGCCGTAGATACCGCCGCCTGTATAAAGGAACGGACGTTCAGCGTTCTTTATCAGCTCCGCCGCCTTTGCTATACAGCCGTCCTGGTGCATAGTAACATTTACCGTATACGGCTTTAAGGGCTTGTTTGCAAAATCCGCCTTCTGCGCCGTTATATCCTTGGGAACATCGACAAGGACAGGACCCTTTCTTCCGCTTCCTGCTATGTAGAAAGCCTCACGCAGTGTATCTGCCAGCTTGTTTACATCCTTTACGATGAAGTTATGTTTTGTTATCGGCATTGTGATGCCTGTTATATCAACTTCCTGGAAGCTGTCAAGGCCTAAAAGCGAACAGGCAACATTACCCGTTATAGCCACCATAGGCACACTGTCCATATAAGCCGTTGCGATACCTGTTACAAGGTTTGTCGCACCCGGACCCGATGTTGCTATAACAACGCCCGTCCTGCCTGTAGAACGTGCGTAGCCGTCAGCCGCATGGCTTGCGCCCTGCTCGTGTGCCGTCAGAACGTGGTGTATTTTGTCGCTGTAATTGTATAAGCTGTCGTAGATGTTCAGAACTGCGCCGCCGGGATAGCCGAAAACGGTGTCAACGCCCTGCTCTATCAGACATTCGCAGATTATATCTGCACCCGTCAGATTTCTCATTTCTTTCATTCCTTTTTCTTTACACTCAGATTATTTATAATAACGGATAAAAAATCCTATCGTTTTATTTTAACACTATACAGCGTTTTTGTCAATGGCGAAACCGCATTATAACATGATTGCGTGTGCCGAAGGCACAGCGGCGGAACGCCGCAGTTTTGCCGAAAGCAAAACCAATCAATGTTAAAATGTTCTCAGGCACTGCGAAGCAGTAAGCACGCAGTTATGCGTGCTAAAATCCGACTTTTCGGATTTTGAGTCTGGGGTTATTATAACACAATAAAAGGACACCGTGAGGTGTCCTTTCGCAATAATCTTAATGTATCTCCACACCGGTGAAGTAATGCTGTAAGATCTGCTTATATGTGTAGCCGTTTTCAGCAAGAGCCTTTGCACCGTACTGTGACAATCCCACGCCGTGACCGTGACCGTAGGTCGTAAAGATGAACTTGTCGCTGTTCTTGTCGTATTTCAGATCAAAAGCCGCACTTTTCAGCGAATAACCGAGTACCGTTTCTCTTATCATTCTGCCGTCTATCGTCTTGCCGTTTGCCTTTGTCATACCGCCGACAGAAATTGATGTTACCCAGCCGTGTTCCCTGTTATCAAGTCTTGAGTTTATCTTGAACCATTTTGACGGGTCGCCTGTGAGCGCTATTCCGAGTGTATTCTGAACAGCATTCTTTATGTAATCCGAAGAATAGCTGTCGGTACTGCCCCAATTAGGGTCGGTCGTCTTGTCAAGAGGACAATCAACGCTTCTGAGATACTGATAATCAACGCCCCATACATTTTCGGCGCTGTTGGTATAGCCGCACGAGGACGCAAAGAACACACTTTGTATCATCTCGCCGTTATAGTAGATTGCTTCGCCCAGCACCTCGTCAACCAGCTTGTATATCCTGTCATATACGTCTGTTTTTAGTGCTGTCGTGGGGCTGACGCCCATTTCGTTGTTCTTTTTGATATAGGTGTATTCCGCTACTGCCTGTGCTTTTACCGCTTCATCGGGGAACTCGTTCCATATCTCACCGACTACCGCCCTCGCAATTATCTCTCTTGCACCTGCCGTGTAATATGTACCGGTCACCTGATCGTATACCGATAACTGCTCCTCACCGCTGTTATCGGGCGTCGGCGTCGGCGCAGATGTTGTTTCAGCCGTTGTGGTTTCCGGTGCGGCAGTTGTTGCCGCTGCGGTGGTTGCGGCAGTTGTTGTTTCGGGGATTATAACGGTATTATCCGCCGCAGGTGCGGGTGTGCGTTTTTTTACCGTAGTTGTAGATGTGGTCGTTTCCGCCTTGGTGGTTGCTGTAGTCTGTGCCTTTACATCGGCAAGTGTAGGTTTTTTGTCGTCTTGCAGCTTAATTGTTGTAGTTTCGGGAGTTTTTTCGGTTTCGGCAGATGTTGTCGCTTCAGGGATAGATACCTCTATCTCTCTTTCATTGTCTGCGCTTACATGAACGACCTGAACTATTCCGAACAGGTAAATGTATACGCAGGATATAACGAGAGCGAGCAGTATCTTTCCTATTGATGCCTTCTGCATTAAATTCCTCCTTTATGTTACAGTTTCCGCTTTCTTTTTATCAGTCGGAGCTTTCCGTCTTGAACGAACTATCCTTCTTGAAGCCTTCTATCCACGCAGGATTCCAGTACCTTCCGCTCCATTCCTTGCCGTAATAGTAAAGCTCTCTTATCGTCCGGCACTGCTTCGTGTCGGGGTTACGCTTGAAGCTTTTTATCTGCTCGTCTGTGAACGAATCCGACTCGCCGTCACGAACCTTTCTCGCAACAACAACGATACGCATATCGTAAAGACCTACCTCGAACTCGCAGGTGGACAGCGTAAGGAACTTATCGCCGTATTTCATATCAACGCCGGTGAAGAATTCGCTCCTGTCAAGGCATTCGGACGTGAAATAATTGAATTCATCCCTGTTTGCAAAATTCAGTAAGGCGGGATAATTGAACACGTCGCCGTATTCCTCCCTCGTATTGATAAGCATTACAGAGAATATCTTGTATTTTGCCTTTTCGTACAGCGTATTGAACTCGATTACAGGATGCTCTTTCAGAAACTCAAGGCTCTTGTCAAGGTCAACTCGTCTGTACTCGGTTATTTCGGCAAAGAAGTTTTCGGTACGCAGGTTATGACCGTAAAGGATCGTATTTGCGGACGTTTCGCCCGTATTCTTGAATTCGTTCTCATAATCCGCAAAAATAGTACCGTTCTTACTGTAATTGCCGTAAAAATCCTTTTCAAGATAGTCGGTATTGTTTTTGCCCTGTACTACAGGATAGTTTACATTTATGCCTTTTATGCTCAGCCAACCGACAAAATCGTTGTTTATCGCATAAAAAGGCGCATATTCGGTGTTTATGGCTTTTTCGGGAAGCTCGGCTATTTCCTCTGCGGTCGGCTCGTGGTTTCCCAGCTGTAATATGCTGCTCTGATACTCGTTTCTCTGCCTTTCAGGCTCGAACATATATTTATCAATAATTATAAGCACTGCCACGCAAAGAGCGACTATCGAAACAAGGAAAACTATCTTTCGGATAATCTCGCCTACGCTGTCGCCTTTCCACGGGATAAGCCCCTTGACAATGGCTAATGCGGCATTTTCCTTTTTCTTTTTCTTATTTTTCTTCTTATCTGTGGTCGATACTACGACCGATTTATAATCAGGCATCTTCTAACCTTCCTTTTGCTGTGATAATTACCATAGGAATACTATGTCAACTGCTCTTCTTCGGCTTATAGCCTTTTAAAAGCGCAGGATCCCAGTTCCTTCCGCCCCACGAACCGCCGTATACGCTGTACCAGTAATCATAATAAAGCGGATCGTAATTGATGATTGTCTTGGATACATCCACCGTAGGATCTTCTCCCTCACGCACTCTCCTTGCAAAAAGCACATATCTTATATTCTTGCTCTTTCCGAAAGGAAAATCGCAGGTTGACAGTGCAATCACCTCATCGCCGTATTTCAGATCGACCTGCGGTGTATATATAAAACTGCGGTCAAGAACCTTTGCATAGTAATCTATAAATTCTTTTTTATTCTTGAAAGTATATGCAGCCGTATAGTAGAATACTTCACCGTCTGCTTTTTCGACATTGACCTGCATCATCGCAAATATCTTATACAGGCCCTTTTCATATATTGTGTCAAACTGTATGACAGGATGCTCGTCATACATCTCTCTGCCGTAGTAGAGAACATCAAACTTGTTTACATCACGGAAAAAAGTTCCGTTTGACATATTGTGACCGTACAGCAGGATATTCGGTGAACGGTAATCACTGCCGATATGTGCACAATAATCCGCCGTAACACACCCCGAAAAGCTGTATTCTTTATTGAAGTCGTGCGTCAGATAGTACATATTCTTATCGTACACTTCTCCGTAATCGATCGGCTTTTTCGGGTCGAACCCTTTGACGTGCATAACAGGATAATCGACATTGGTGCCTTCTATTTTCAGCCAGCCTGCCATATCGTGATTTTTTTCATACATCTCACGGTATTCAGGCAATATTGACGGCTTTTTCTTTTCCGGAACGACCGGCTCTGCAGGTATATCGACATCAAGCTCGCAGGTATAATCCAGCATATTCGGCGGCAAAGGCGGCTGAGTCAGCTTCATTATCAGCATTACTCCGACAGCCGCAAGCCATACCGCACTCGCACCGAGCGCCGCCCACAGCACCTTGCCGCTTATGACCGGCTGTTTTTCCGTTTTTGTTTCACTCTGTTCTTCCAAAGCCACACCGCCTCGCACAGCATCAGGCGACAATATCAATAATCATATCCGTCGCCGTTGTTATAATCATATATTCCGTCACTGTCGTTTATGTCGTCAATAAACGTGTAACCGTCCCTTTCCGCATCTTCCGCTGTATAGCTGAGCAGCTTTCTTCTGTCCCAGTTGCTCTGCGACCAGTCATATCCGCCGCCGATATTATCATATACCCACTGCCAGCGCTTTACATAAGTGTTTACCTTCGCCTTGCTTACATCGACATAGGTGCTTTCGCCCGGACGTACCTTTCTTGCAAATATCGCAAGACGCACATTATCCATATCCGAGCGGAACGGCCAGTAGCAGGTAGAAAGGGTCAGTATATCGTCGCCGTACTCTATATCTACATCTGTGAAAATATCGCTTCTGTCCATAAGATCAATTATAAAATGGTTGAAGTCGTCACGGGAAGTAAAATCGTGCTTGTTATTGTAGTTATAGTACACTTCACCGTATTCCTCATAGATATTGAAAAGCCCTATGCCGAATATCTTCCATTCAGCTTCTTCGTAAAGGGTATTGAACGTTATGGTCGGATGATCCTTGTAGAATTGCATTGACGGCGCATCATAGCTGTCATAAAGCGTTCTCCAGTATTCGCTGAGGCACGAGAAGAATGTGCCGACAGCCATATTGTGACCGTAAAGCACCATATTGCCCGAATTTCCGTCCGGAGAAACCACACAGTTGCAGTCCATCATTACAGAACCGCTCTTGCTCTTTTCCCTGTAGAAATCGTGCGTAAGGTAGAAGTCGTTATCTTTTCCCTTTACGACGGGATAATCGATTGCAGTGCCGTCTATTTTGAGGTAGCCTACCGTATCGGGATTTATTTCAAGCAGCTTCTTGAACGAGGGAAGTATTTCCTTGCTTGCACCGCCGCTGTTTCCGTCGGGAATATATATGTTCGATATTCCCTGACTTCTCCACTGGTCACGGAACATCATAAATACGTCCGAAACAAGCGGTATAGCCGTAGCAAGAAATACAATCAGTGCAATTATAAACACCAGTTTTCTGATGACCGCCGCCGCACTGTCGCCTTTCCACGGGATAATGCCCTTGATAAGCCTTTTCCAAAAACCCGGCTTTTTTGCAGCCACACCGTTGCGGCGTGGATACTTTTCCATATATGTTGTCATTTATGCTCCTTATATTTAACGTGACCGGGCACAGCGTCAGTCTGTCTTATCCGGGAAGGAATAGTTGTCACGCTTTGCGTCTTCCGCATCGTAGCTTAACAGCTTTCTTCTGTCCCATGTGCTTTGGAACCAGTCATATCCTCCGCTTACCTTGTCGTATACCCACTGCCAACGCCTTACATAAGGATTTCCCACAGCCTTTTCCACATCAACGCTGTCGCTTTCACCTTTCCTTATCTTCCTTGCGAATATCGCAAGTCTTACTGTGTCACCACTGCCCTCGTAAGGCCAGCAGCACGTTGAAAGCGTAAGAATATCATCGCCGTATTTTAAATCGACATCGGTGAAAATATCGCTTCTGTCCATTATATTTATGATATAATCGTTGAAATCATCTTCGGAAGTGAAATCGAGCTTCTGATTATATTCATACACTTCTCCTCTTGACTCGGCAACATTGAATAGGCCGAAGCCGAAAACCTTCCACTCCGCCTGCTCGTATAATGTATCGAATCTTATAACGGGATGCTCTTTGTAGAAAGACTTGCTCGGCTCGTCATACGAATCGTACATTGTACGCCAGTATTCGTTCAGCGGTGCAAAGAATGTGCCTACCGCCATATTGTGACCGTACAGCACCAGATTGCCCGAGTGACCGTCAGCCGTCACTTTGTTGCGGTAATCCATCATTACCGTACCGCTGCGGCTTTCGTTCTTATAAAAGTCATGGGTAAGGTAATAGTCGTTGTCGGTTCCCTTTACAACGGGATAATCCACAAGAGTACCGTCTATCTTTATATATCCCACTGTGTCGGGATTTATTTCCAGCAGTTTCTTGAACGAGGGAAGTATATCCTTGTTATTTTCGGGAACATCTGTATCGTCAAGCTGATACATCTTCGAAATATCCTTGCTTACCTGCTCGTCCTTGTACATAGAAAGTATATCCGCAAGAAGCGGTATTGCCGTCGCAAGAAACACAATAAAAGCGACAATAAATACGATTTTTCTTATTATAAGCCCCGCATTGTCGCCTTTCCACGGGATAATGCCTCTTGCAAGGCGATAAAAGAAGTTCGGCTTCTTCTCTATTTTTGCTGTCGCATCAGCGTTTGCTTCTTCGGCTAATTCGGCGCTTTTTTCTTCAAGCGCCTCCTGACCGTCCGACATTTCATCGGCGCCCGAAAGCTCGTCTATCGTGCTTTCATCATCGACCGGTATATGTTCGGCGGCGGTATCGGCTTCATCCGCACTGACTGCGGCCTGCTCGTCTGACATCTCATTTTCGCCCTCTGGCGTAACGCCTACCGAGTTTTCTTCAAGCGCCGCTGCGTTTGCTGCCTTTCTGTCAATATCTGCGATTATCTCATCAACAGACATACCGCCTGTATCATTTTCAAATTTGTTATCGCTTTCCATAACAGTCTCCTTGCTTGTTTGCTTTCTCTTGCTCTGTTTATATATTTTCGGCAACCCACTGCAATGCGGTAAGCACCGTGTTTTTTCTTATATATTCTCTCGCATTTTCGTCTTTTGCAAGCATTGGGTCGGTAAAAGCAAGCCGTGCCTGCGTGTTTCCTGCCACGCTCAGCCCGATATATACAGTACAGACAGGCTTGCCCGGCTCAGCTCCCGTAGGACCTGCTATGCCTGTTACCGATATTCCTATATCGCTTCCTGCCGTCTTTCTTACCCCTTCAGCCATTGCCGCTGCGGTTTCGGCGCTGACCACACCGTATTTATCTATTATTGCGGCAGGTACGCCTATAAACCGCTCCTTTGCGCTTATGGCATAGGTGCAGATGCTCATATCCATTACGGCTGAAGAACCGCTTACGGAAGTTATTGCGGCACTGATAAGACCGCCCGTACAGCTCTCCGCACAGGCTATTTTCTTTCCCTTGCTAACTAATAATTGTACTACATTTCCGGCGGTTTTGTCAATATCGAGCTGAAGCTCTCCGATACGGCTCATAAAGCCACATCTCCTTTTTATCAAGGTTTATTCCTGCAACTTTAAGAAAAAGTTTGTTTTTGAGAAAAGCAATCTATTCTCTATCCCTTTAAGAACGCTTTGTGGGCTTTGCATCGTGCAAAGCCTTTGGGCGTTCTATATCGGCATCCTTGCCGAAAACCCAAACCCCTTCCCCTCGGGAAGGGGCTATATTACTGGGGCTACCGCCCCTAGTCCCTGTTGGGGGCTTCGCCCCTCAACCCCATTCACGACAACTTTAGAGGCTTTTTGACAACCCATTATTCCTGTTCTTCCTTGCTCTCGATTCTGAACAGCTTTACCGTTGTACCCTCTACAGCCTTTTCTATGAGAGGCGCAAAGTCAAACGACTGCTCAGCCTTTATGACCTCGTCAAATACAGGGCGTGTCTTGGGGTGTTTCGGCGTAAATACCGTACAGCAGTCCTCATAAGGCAGGGTCGATGTTTCAAACGTATCTATCTTTCGTGCTATATCTATAATTTCCTTCTTATCCATACCGATAACAGGGCGGAATACCGGATATTCTGCGGCGGCATCGGTACACTGTATAGCCTTTAATGTCTGACTTGCCACCTGTCCCACGCTTTCGCCTGTGACAAGTGCGCCGTACTCGTTTCTTTCGGCAATTATGTTGGCAATTTTCACCATAAGCCTACGCATAATTATTGTGAAAAATTCTTCGGGGCAGTTATCCCTCAGCGCTTCCTGTATCTCCGTAAACGGAACGCAGTAGAATCTGATATCTCCGCAATAGCTTGTCAGCTTTTCGCAGAGCGTTTCAACCTTCATCAGCGCACGCTCGGATGTATACGGAGGGCTTACAAAGTGTATACCGTCTACAATAAGACCACGCTTCGCCATCATATAGCCTGCAACAGGGCTGTCGATACCGCCCGACAGCAAAAGCAGAGCCTTGCCCGAGCTGCCTACAGGCATACCGCCCGCACCGATTATACGCTCGGCACTGACATATGCACCCTTGTCCCTTATCTCGCACATTACGGTAATTTCGGGATTATGAACGTCTACAGACAGGTGAGGATACGCTTCAAGTATAGCGCCGCCAAGCTCCGCCTGTATTTCTGGAGTTTTCATAGGGAACGATTTATCTGAACGCTTTGCGTCAACCTTGAACGTCTTTGCGTTTTTGAGCGCATTTTCAAGATAAGGTACGCCCTGCGACTTTATCTGCTCGAAATCCTTTTCAAACACCGCACAACGCTGTAATGCGCCTATACCGAATATTACCTTCAGCTTTTCGATAACTTCGTCAAGGTCGCATTCGCCCACCGGCTCTATGTATATGGTAGACTGCTTTCTCATGTAATGAAATTTACCGCAGTGACGCAGTCTTCTTCTGATATTCTTTACGAGTATATCCTCAAAAGTGCCTTTGTTAAGTCCTTTCAGTGCTATCTCGCCGTATTTTGCCATTATAAGTTCGTTCATTATATGTTTCCTTTCCTGCGGCTTTTCTTTGTACGTCTGAACCGTGAAATGCCGTTTTCTATTTCATCGCAGAGTGCGTCAATGTCTTCCTTTGTTGTTTCCATCGAAAAACTCACTCTTATAGTGCTGTCCGCTCTTTCGCTGCTCATTCCGAAAGCGTCGGGCACCGAGCTTATCTTGCCTTTTGAACAGGCAGAGCCGCTGCTCACATAAATCTCTTTTTCTTCGAGTGAATGAAGCATTATCTCGCTTCTCACCCCAAGCACAGAGAAACTCAGTATGTTATACACGCTGTTGTCCGGACTGTTTATATAAACGTCCTCCATTTTCGAAAGCCTGTCACGCAGATAACCGTTCAGCTCACTGTAATGTGTAAGGTCGGTAGGGTATGCCTTCACAGCCGCCTCAAATGATGCTATAAGCTCGGTAGGCTCTGTTCCCGGACGCAGATTTTTCTGCTGTCCTCCGCCGTATACAAGCGGAGTGAATCTTATCTTATCCGCACAGTACATTGCTCCTATGCCCTTAAAGCCGTGTATCTTATGTCCTGAAAGGCTGATAAGATCGCCCTTAAGCGTCA